>Ga0214919_10000365_pt1 | contig 77463 bp, 97 predicted proteins | sample LL1503_MetaG_FD_177994 | JGI IMG/M metagenome (GOLD analysis project Ga0214919, IMG submission 177994) | Freshwater microbial communities from Lake Lanier, Atlanta, Georgia, United States - LL-1503 | ecosystem: Environmental > Aquatic > Freshwater > Lake | place: USA: Georgia | collected... | reverse complement strand
TGTAATTCTAAATAAATCTTGAATTACTGGTTTCCAAATGTGTTCACCCCAATCTAAACTTCCATCATATGTTCTAAGATTATCATAAGGAGGACTCGTTACAGTTAAATCGATAAAATCATCTGGCATTCTAGCCATAGTATCGAGGCAATCTTCGTTGTGTATTTTATTTATCACTTACAATATCCTTGATTCTTTTCTCTGCGATATCGCAGTAATCTTTTGATATTTCGCTACCTATAAAGTTACGTTTGTTTAGGATAGCCATTTTAGCTGTAGTTCCACTTCCCATGAAAGGGTCATAGACTAAATCGCCTTCGTTACTCCAGCTGACTATATGATCATTAGCAAGTTTTTCTGGCATTGGGGCTGGATGCTTGAATGCTTCTTTATCTTTCGAAGTATTACCTCCACCATTAGCATACTTCCAAACATTATATCTCATGCCAAAATCTTCACGAAAAGATCTTTCGCCACCATGAACTCCTTTGTATTTGTTTTCTCTATCTTTTATTGGATTGAATGTTTTAGGAGAACCTTTACTGAACACAAACATATATTCAAAAACTTGATGATACCTAGTCGAACTTGGATTTGAGAATCCTGTTTTTTCATAAATCATAGTGTCGTGAATTTTAAATCCTATATTCTTAAAATAAAGAGCTTGTTCGAAGCTAGTTCCTGTTTCTCCACCATCTACACTTCCATCGGCAATAACCCAAACAACGACACCTCCAGATTTAGTCACTCTATACAAACTTTCCGCTGTTTTTTTATAATCAAAAACATAACCATTATAAATACGCAAATTATCATATGGAGGACTCGTCACAGTCAATCCAACAAATCCATCATGCATTCTCGACATTGTTTCAAGACAATCTTCATTATAAATCCTATTAACATCTATCATTTATTTTTCCTGATAATGTTCCATACACTTAAATCAAAATCTAACATTTCTCTGTTGTCTATGATGTCCTTAGATTTTTGTTCTTTTGAATTGATTGTTTTTTTTGTTTCTGGTTTGTTCGAACTTATTTCATAAGTATAATCTTCAACGCAAAGCTGTCTTGTATGAATTAAAAAACATTTAACGACATTGTTTTTCAATCCTTTTACTTTTAAAAATTCTTTAAACGAACAAGTGCGAAGATTGATTCCAGAAAAAGCAAGGAGTATAAAAACTATAGCTTTTTCGTTATGATCTTTTATCGCAAAGTTTTTAATTTCCAATGGAACATTTGTTTTATCAACCATGCTTCTTATGCTTTGAAAAGGAGAAAGTTTTCCTTTATCATTCCATTTATCTAAAAATGCATTTAAATTTTTAGCAACGTTCAAAATATCATTATCTTCGGCACACAGCCAAAATAATATGTTTTGTTCGAGTTGGTGGTCTGAAAAGGAATAATGCTTTGCATTTTCAAAATCAGCCATTTAATATGTCCTCTATTTGCTTGTCTTGATTGTAACTTACATCTGGAAAATCAGCAGACCTAGTATCTTTCAGCTTTTCGAATTCTTTTCTAAGAGTATGACCACGATTTTGAGCATTATCATGATTTCTATCCCAAGCTCTAAGATATGCTTTTATAAGACCAACCGTTTCTCGCTTTGAAAGCATTTTTTTATAACTATCGATAACCACAGTATCTGTTTGAGCTTTAGCCTTTGAATATGTGTCGGAATTTCCCTGATCTTTAACTTGAATGTATTTTTCGTTATACAAAACATCATATTCTAATGATGCCAAGGCTAATTCCTTTTGAGCCAATTCAAGTTGTTTTCCAAAGTAATCAATCCATCCATACTCTTGTTCCATGAATTTATTGATATTAGCTTCATTGAATTTCATGTATTCTGGATCTAACCTGACATCTTTGCCACATACCACTACAACAATGCATTCGTTCGGAATTTCGTCTAACATTTGAATTACCTCGTTTGATGTTCGTACACACACATTAAAATATATAATTAAATTTAATCAATCCTAGTTTGAAAAAATTATAATCATTCTTCGTCATCGAATGATTCAGATTTTTTCTTTTTACCACCAGCTTTAAACTGATCGAAATTTAAATCTTCTGTTTTCTGAGAATTCGAAGTGCTAAATAATTCTTTATATTTTTCATTTGTTATTTCATACAAATCTAATGTACCCATAGATAAATCAAATCCTATTTTAAAATTGAACCTTGATTGTCCATTTCTGTGTTTTATAACAAATACCCTTCCTATCTCAGCATCCTTCTCGGAACTTTTTTGATTAATAGACCAAAAAGCATCAAGTGGTTTATATTGATCAAACGATGTTCCTATGTTTGATTCGTCGATATATTCGTTTAATTCTAATTTTGCTGCTGATTGATTTGGTTGCAAACATGTAAATGTACAATGATTTTGTTCGACCCCGAAACCTCTTAAATCTCTTAATATTCTATAAGCAGACTCGTACTTCTTAACAGTCGGGTCATCTTTCATTTCTCCGACATAATCGACAATAACTAAATCTGGCTTCCAACCTCTAAGAAGCAATTGAGCGTGATAAGCTCTAATACCATTGACATCGATCATGCCACCGGGAAATTGCTTTACAATTAAAAGATTAGAATTTTCTTTGTCCTTTTTAAATTCTTCAATCGTACTCTTAACTTGATCTCTGTTCTCTTTTAATAAATTTATATCAATCTTTGTAAATTGAGATGTAAATCTTGTTGCTATTCCTATCTCATCCATTTCCATAGTTAAATATAAAACTTTATGGCCTAAAAGAACATTAGCAACAGCAGCCTTCGAAAGAGCCAAAGACTTGCCAGTACCGGGCAATCCTATCCACGAAGCTATTTGCCCATGAAATAAGCCACCTCCAGTCAAATTGTTATCTATAGAAGGAAATCCAGATGTGAATCTATCCTTACCAGCGAACTGATCTTCCATGCGATCAAACATCAAATCTATATTTAAAAAATATTCAAGTCCCGGTTCATATGATCGCTCGATCAACATAGACTGACGCATTTGCTCGTAAACATACGCCCAAGTCTTTTCTTCCTCTGGTGCCTTTTTCATTTTTTCAAGACAATTGTGAAATGCTACTTTTACCGCTTGTACTTTAGCAAAGTAGAATACCTTATCGATAAGGTATTCTCTCGTATCAAGTCCGGGAACATAATAGCTATATAAACTTCCTAATTCAGCACAATGATACAACTGAATAGTTTTATCTTTGTCTTTTATCTTCGAGGTGAGTTCCGTGTTCATTATAAAATGATCAGGAATAGAATTCTTTTCTTTGAAGTAGTCGAATAAAATTTTCGATATCAGAACATGTATTTCATTTGAAAAATATTCTGGCTTTAGTTTGTCGATACTTTGAATCAACATGTATTTATCAGTAAGCAACATACCAAGCAATTTCTTTTGGAACATATCGTCCCATGAAAACTTCGTCTGTTGCGTTTCTGGATTCGTTAACGACTCGATTATCGCTTGTTCTTCTGGTGTCAAACTCATTTTACTTTCTCCTACTTACGAAATAACATTAACTAAGCAGAAGAACAATATCAGAAGTTACAAATTCGTACCAAGATAATCGTATTCAGACAAACTAACCAAACCTGATCGAATAGCTTTTTCTCTAGTAATTTTCTTGCCCATGCTCTTCTGGCCATTCCAAACAATTGCTTTACAATAAGTCGAAAACTTTGTGTCAATTTTTAACGATTCAGTTTTACTTGGTCTGATGTCTTTGGGAACATATTTTTTAATCAATTCGTCTAATAACTTTTCTTGAATAGGTCCAAATTTTTGTCTATTCGCACCGTGACGAGTCCTGTTGTTCCACAAATTTTGTAAAGTTAAAACTAACTTTTTATTTTTTACGGTCTTCTTAATGTGTTCCTTGGCCAACACAAGTGAACTTTCAATATAAATCTGTCTCTTGTAATAAGATCCAGCACGAATAATAGAAAGTTGAAGCTCTTGATTTATATCGTCTATATCTTCGACACAGTTGTTTTTTGAATTTTTCTTTTTTAATTGATGTGCTGCGTAATAACAAAGTTTGCCAAATTTTTTATCTAATTCAAAATATTCTTCTGATGTGATTGGAAAATTATTGCATATTTCTTTCATTTACTCATCGCTTTTCGAGTGACTTCAAGTTATTTAATTTAGTCCCCCCATGACAAGCCACTCTCAATCTCATGCCGGGACATATTTGTGATTCACCAACAAGAACCTTTTTCGCTTCAATAGCCACTTCTTTCCAATTATCATCTTGTGCATATACATAATAACCATCATGTACATGATAACAAATTCTAGTCTTATGCTGTATTTTTTTCCATAACTGAACTAATTTTTCTAAACAAATTAATGATGCAGGTGATTGAATACAAAAATTGCGAGCCTTATAGAAATTTTCAGTAAATGTTCTTCTCTTGCCAAAATAATCACTTATTGTTCCTTGAGATTCAGCCAAAGACACGAAGCCTTTGACATAATTTACAGATTTAAAAAATATTTTATTTATATTGCTACAAATTTGTTCGGCAAGAGATAATTGGATATCCGCTTGTTCAGCAAGAGTCCGTGCCGACATGCCATATATAGTCGGTAAAAATATTTTTTTCGCTAAAATCTTAGAATTGTCATCTGCAACGCTATTTGTTATAGCCACAAATATACTTGAATAAATATCTGGTGCTTGAATCAATTCTAATAACTTTTCGTCATTAGCCAGATAAGCCAATACCGCAACTTCCATGCTTCTAAAATCAAAATTCAAAAATACATTATAAGGAACGCATGGTTTATATTTACCTTTTTGATCTTTTGATAGCGTGTGAGGGTTGTAGCCTTTGATCCTTGCGTTAGAACATAGCATTCTGCCATTGTCTTGTCCGTTTATGGAATAATGAGCATATACCCTATCCTTAAGCTCGCAATCAAGTAAAGGCGTGTTTTCCATCGTAGGAATTACTAAAGTGATTAAAGGCAAATAAACAGAATTATATATATTGTAAAACTTTTCCCAATCTTTATCTGTCTTTAATTTCTTGAAACGAATCAAAGCAGACAAATAGTTAACTGGTTTTTCTTGTTTGATGAAAAAATACGATTCGATAATCTTTAAATCAAGTACTACAGCTTGAAATTCAACTAACTTCCCAAAATGAAATGAAACATAAGAAACGAAGTCTTTCCAGTTCCACGCAACTACCTTTGATTGCTTTGATAATACAGTGCCTTTTAGAACCTCAATAAGCAGCGGTAATTCCTTTATCTCTATCGGAATGCTACATTCTCCCTCAGAAGAACAAATACGCAAAATTTGCCTTGTTTCAGAGTTTGTAAAATCAATCGAATCATTTTCTAGACTTATATAAAAAGTACTCGAAGTACCGCTAATCGAAACTATGTCTGAAATGAACTTAATCATAGATTTTCCCTAAATATATTTGTTAAATGAAATCTAACAAACACTTACATAAAAAACAATAGACAGTTACTTTTAGTTAAATAGTATTATTTTTACGTACCGAGGTCCCGACTTAAGGGGAAATGGATTTTTAATTAAGGTAATTAGTAATACCTTAATTGTTACTTCCATTAGCATTATGTTACTTAAGTTAAGAGTTAATATTTGAAACAATAGTTTCACTTAAAAACTTTAGTAACTTAAGTTAACAACCGAAAGTTACGCTAACATTATGGTGCGTTTGTTATGGTCGCCTAATCTAAGATAGCTCTAGAAAAACATAAGGTTAATTAAGTTTAACTAAAGATTCGGGTGGTTTTTCCTATCCTAGACTACCTTGACCATTGGAGAAGAATACTGCTCGTACAGTATTGTGTTTAACAACTAAGACTTCATCTGGGTAAGACGCTCCAAGGTTTTTTCATTAAATTACTCAAGGGAACGCAGCCAATCATAAAATAATGGAAGGATTAGAGCCTTCATCTCAGTATTCAAAGTTTTCAAAGTATTAATTTACATTGTTGCTTTAATTAAAATTATTGCAACCCTAATGTAATAACTTTGAGTGATTTTATTTTAAAAATTATTGAGTTCGAGATAGTTTATTTGATTTTGTTTAAATTATAAATTTCATCTGGTGATTGATCAATATGTCCTGCTTTACCTTCTGCATCGAAGAAACCATGTGCTAAGTGTTTCCCTCCTTGGTCGGAAGTAACATAATGAAAAGCACTTAATTTATTGTTTATTCCACGAAGGGTATTTTTATCATATTGCGTCAATGAATTAACATCTTTGTTTAAAGCAGTTTTTTCCATATTTGTAAGTACATTATCTGTGATTCCCTTTTCTTTCATGTAATTTTTAATATCTTTTGGCAACATTGATGTTAATTCACTGTGACTTGATTTAAGATCTATGTTGCTTTGTACAGCTGTAAAATCATCTGGATCATCTTGGTTTGCACTTCTTATAGAAGTTTGGAAGTCATCTTTATCTTTATGAGAGTCCATTGTAAGTTTGTTGATCGCAGCAACATCATATGTAGCATTTGGGTCGTTAGGTACATCTTTTTCACCTTGAATCAAAGTTTCATTATCTGGAGAAAATTTAAAATCAGTTCCAATATCATTAGGAGCATAAGCGTGACCAGCACCAACAGTAAGTGCCGACAAACCAATAACTCCAGCAGTAGCTAGAATTTTAGCCACACCCCACCAATCTCCTTTTTTTGAAGCCACACTAATTTCTTCTATTTGTTTTGGTTTTAATTTTCCTTCATCGTATGCTTTTTTGATTTTTACAGCATCTTCTTGGAATTCTTTTCCTTGCGATTTTAAACGATTCCAGAATTCACCAAAGAAATTTTTGGTATTTTGCCAAATATCAGAAATCCCTTCATTTATAAGTTGATTATAAAGTTCTGGATCTCGTTGTTCTAAAAATTGTGTAAATGATGTCATAATTTATATATTAATTAAAATGTTAATTTTTTAGAGTGGCGAGTTAAATAATAGAACAAATATACGCCAAATATTTAATTAAATAAATATAAAAATTTTGGATTGTGTTTTAAGTAAATTGTCTTGTGTGTTTAACCACGATATCTAGTAGCCCAAAAAGGATATTTTAAAGACTCTTCACAACCAAAAAATTCAAAATTTGATTCGTTTTTGATTACAAATGATCCATGTATTTTTCTTATTATGCTAAATACGCTTTGTTCATGTCGATTATCTTTAAAATAAACTTTTTGATTATTGTTAAAAATATCAGTAAACATATAAGGATTATCATATACAGATTTAAGCCAAAGATCTATTAGTTTATTTAAATTAACATTATTTTTCATTATCAATACACCATCTAGATATTGATTTGATAATGCTATTTTGCCATCTAAAGATAAATTAAAATATTCAAAGATTTCTTTATTTGTCCAAAATCTTTCTGTGTGCAATCGTCCTTTTAATTCAAAAGAAATTATTCCACAATCAGTATTATTTAAAATTTTAATATATTCAAAAAATCTTTTTTTCCCTTCGATATTTATCGTAGATCCTGCGTCTAAATATACTAAATAATCAGGATTTGTATCAATTATAAATTTTTTAATTATGTATGGTCTCCATATTCCGTAACCAGCAATTCTTGGAAAACTTAATATTTTTTTAAATTTTTTTTTAAAATGTACATCCAGATCTTCAACGTCAAAACTTTTTATTTTATAAAATTCTCTAAATTTTTTTGCTTCTTCTAAAATTCTTGTTTTAGATTTTAAAAAATTTTTATCAGCATATGTTATAAAGCCACATTTAATAGTTTTTAACATTTCAAAAGCTCATCGTAAAGTTCTGGATCTCGTTGTTCTAAAAATTGTGTAAATGATGTCATAATTTATATATTAATTAAAATGTTAATTTTTTAGAGTGGCGAGTTAAATAGTTTATGTTAAATAATAAAGATACATTCTTTTCTCACGAATTCAATAAAATGCTCGAAATGGCCATACAAAAGTACAAAATGACAGCAGAAGAAGAAAAAGCCTACAAAATAACTTTGTGTTGGCACGATTCTTTAAGAAAGCTATTCCCTGATATGGCATCTGGAAGAAAACTAAAAGGAGATCCTAGAAAGTCTCTCGTTTTCAAATATTGTTTTAAGCTACAACGAGAAACAAAAGATAAATTATCAGAAGACGAATACCACCTTTATGTTTTCGCTCAATTAGATATTTTAAAAAGAATAAACATAGACAACAACGAAAAGCCACTTATAAACATAAATTGTTTGGCTGGCGAAAAAGCATGGAAAAGATGGAAACTATGGAAATACAGATACGATGCTCTTGTCAAACAAAAGAAATCGGGAATCAAAAATGTAAATGCTCCAATTTCTATTTCAACAGAAAAAGTAATTCTTGGATTAAAAAATACATATGAATTTTTAAATAAAAAATTAGGAAAAGATTATGGGTTCAAGGAGTATAAAGAAAAAATATCAAATAATGAATTTAAAATGTGGGTAGTTTTACAAAAAATAAGCCCATACTACCTAATTCTTTCAAATTACTTTGAAAAATGCAAAGACTTAATAGATTTAAATAAAATAAACATAGATTTAAACATATACAAAGTGTCTATTAGCGATAAGACTAAAAAAATATATGAAGTTTTATTCTATAATGAATTAAAATGAAAATATCTTTTATTATCTGTTTGCACTCATCAAGAATTAAAAATTTATTTCAATTGTTAAGGCTTTTAGAAAAAAGAGAAATAAAAATACAAGGTTCTGAATTAGTAATTTTATTTCATGATTCTTTTAATAAAGAAATAACATCTTCTGTTTTTGATATTAAAAAATACAATTTAAATTTACAAATATACAACAAGCCTTTTATGTGCAATTTAGGTGTTGAACATTCAATTAACGATAAAATTGTAATTTTAGATAGCGATAGAATATTACCTTATAATTATTTTTACAACAATGCGGTTACTTTAAGTAAAAATGATTTCGTCACGGTTGAATATATTCAACAATGCGAAAAAGAAGAAGATGACGAGTCTATTGAAAACAATTCGTTTAATTACACACAAGAAGAAAGATCAAAAGAAAACAAGATAAATTGTAAAAATTTATTTTCTGGTAATGTTATGTTCTATAAAAAAAAATACAAAGAATTAGGCGGAATGGATGAAACTTTCTTGGGCTATTCCTTTAACGATAATGATATAACACAAAAAGTTTTAATTGATTCAAGTTGTAACACTGTATATCACAATCAATACGAAATACATTTATATCATGAAAAACAATTTTTTTATAAAGAATGCTTCTTTACCAAAGATGAAAAAGAAGTAAATTGTGTGGCTAATATGCTGAAGTATTGCAACAAATGGAATATAGAAGTTAACGAGAGGTATAGAGAAGCGAAATTGTATGTAAAAACAGCAAATGATCTAAAAAACGAAGTGATTAAAAAAAGATTTTTCGATGAATACAATAAAGTTAAATTTGGAAAGTTTATTTAGAATTATTTCTAATGATGTTTTTTAGCCAAATTAAAAATTCTCTTTTTTGTTTGTAACCAGATCCAATCTTAATTATTTTTTCGTTTTCATCAACAACAATATACCAAGGAGTAGATTCGACTTTGTATTTCAAAAATACATTTTTGTTCTTTTCGACATCAACATAATATTTAATATAATTATTGTCTGAAATATAACTGTTTACATCCGAGTCTTTTAAAGTTTCAAAAAATTTGTCAGACCAATCACATGTAGAATCTATAAAAAATAATATTATTTTTTTGTTTTCTATTTTTGATTTCTGGATAATTTTTTGATAACTATCCGATTCTTCGTTTTGTGCATAATCATTATTTGTTAATTTATCTTGACTGATGTGATTTTGAGGCCCAGCATGATCTATTTTCGTCAAAGAAACAAATATAAACATGCACATTAAAAATGTAAGACTTAAAGAATAATTTATGTATTTTTTTTTCATGAAAATCCTAATATGTCATAAACGAATTATTTATTACAGCTATTATTTCATCCATTGGTTGCGAAGGAGCGAACCATTCGTTGAAATCTGAAATTTGAATTTTCCAGCTATGTTGTCTGGTATCTGAATCAATATCGTATCCCCATGCCTTTATAATTCCTGTGGTTTTATTGAAATGAAGATCAATATCGAATTGTTCTGCTCTCGATCTTGTTGGAGCTTCTACGCCACCACCTTTAAATTCATATATGAGCTTGTAATAATTTTCACTCATTTTTTTCATGCCTATTGGAAACATTATATAAGAAGGAAACACAGCCTTACATTTATTCCATAGCTTCCAAGCAAGTTTATCAAAGTTTTCGCAGTTGGCAGATGCATGATCTAAATTTTCTTTATTGAGATTTTCAATTATACCTAAACAATCTTCGGCATAAGCTATTTCACTGTGACCAGAATATGCATCATCAAGATCTATTACATTCTTTGTAATCCAAGTGCTATTCCCGACTAAATCTTTTATTAATTTTCTTATTACAATTCTATATGAACCAAGAGGTGTAATTTCTAATTTAATTGCTCCGGGATCAGAACCCCATTGAACAACATTTTCCCAAAAATTTACTGGTTCGACATCGTTTATTTTATGTCTAACTAATTCATCCACAATTAAATTAGAATCTATGTAATTAATAGGCTTTTCACCATCTTGCATGACGGTTCCACCTATAGTTTTTGAAGTCTGAACTTCGAAACCATAATTGGCAAATTCAAAAAATGTTTTAAAATTACTGATAATGTTTTTCATATCTATCTTATATAGAGCTACCAAGGAACAAAATGAACAAATCAAATTTTAAATTATGGCTAGAAGAAAGACATGGTTTTGATCATTATAAGAACTTGTTGTTAAAGTTTTTAAACTTAGAGGGCAACAAGGATGGCATGTCTACTAGTGTTAAAAGTTTGAAAGAATCTGGCTATACAAAAGAAAGTCTTAAGAAAAAAATATTAGGTTTAGGAGACATTTCTGATTTAAATCAAGACACAATTGATGCCATGATTGATATTATAGACAATAAAGACTTTTCTACTGTTGGCGATATAGTTAGAGTGTTGTCACATAATGAAACTAAATAAATTACCTAAAATTGTAATACCGAATCTCGACTGTACAAATAATAAAATAAATGTTTTGTATTTGGCAGACACACCAAATTGGAGTTTTCATTTTAAAGGAATAGATTATAAGAAGCATCTTCCACAATTCGATATCGATATAGGTTTCGCAAATTTAAATTGGATCGATCAAGTAGAAAAAAAACATTACGATATTATTCATCATTTGCATGAACAGTATTTTGCTGAAACTAAAGATTTAGTCAGTTTTGTAAAGCATCATAACTTTAAAGGAACAAAAGTTGTACTTACTATAAACGAAGTATTATCTCCTTATGAAATTATGATTAAAAAAGATAGGATATCAGCATTTAATTGTGTTTCAGTAAACAATCCATATGTCTACGAAATTATGATTAAAAGCGGATTCGAAAATATACACCTTACATACGATGGCGTTGATTTAAGTACTTTCTTTATAGAAAAACCATTTGATCAAAGAGATTTTATTGTATTTTTTTCATCAAGTGTGATGCGATTAGAACACAAGGGTTATTCTATTTTACAGCAAGTAAAAAACAAGTTATCGAAATATAAAGATATTTATTTCGCAGAAATATATGTCGATTCTTTCAACAACAAAAGAACATTAAAAGATATGAATGAAATTTACAATGAATGCAAAGTTTTTTTGTGTCTATCCAAATCGGAAGGAGGTCCGTGTACATTATTGGAAGCATCTGCTTGCGGATGTGTTCCTGTGTGTACCGATGTTGGTTACAGTAATTATTTTCGTAATTGTAATATTATCGAAAGAAATGTTGACTCATGTGTCGGTAAAATATTAGAATTAAAAAGCGATAAAAAGAAACTTCAATTAATGCATCATGGTATTGTCGATGAAATTAAATCATGGGATTCAAAATACATGTCACAACAATGGGGTAAATTCCTAATCGATTCACATGAAGATAATAGCATCAATTGTTAAAAATGAAGAAGATATCATCGAAACATTCGTGCGTTACCACGCTGTATACTTCGACAAAATAATAATTGTCGAACACGATAGTTCTGATAATACAAGAAAGATTTTAAAAAAATTACAAACTGAATATAAAAAACTTGATGTAATTGATGAAAAATCCGTTTGGCACATTCAATCGCAAATATCCACAAAAATACTGAATGAATACAAAGAAATCGCTGATTGGTTTGTATTTTTAGATGCGGACGAATTTATTGTTTTTGATAAAAACTTAGAAGATATAGTGTTTGAAGACAATAAATTGTTAATGGCGTGTTGGTATAATTATGTTCCCACTATAGAGACTAATGATAAAAACATATTAAATACAATAACACATAGAACAAAAGCAATAAATTTAAATCAACTTAAAGCTATTGTCCATAGAAACATATTTAAATCATGTGAAGGATTGTATTATGTCGAAGGTCAACATGAAGTTCATTACGGGAAAAACGAATACATCAATAGAAACACCACAAAACACATTAAAATATGTCATTTTCCTATAAGAACAATAAATCAGATGAAATCTAAGTATTTAATCGGATGGCTGTCTAAATTAGCAAATCCATATAATAAAAATTTAAAACCAGAATGGTCGCATTGGAAAAAAATATTTGATATGATTAAGAATAAAAAAGAAATTACTTATAAAGATTTGCAAGACACAGCTGCTGGATACACATACGATCACAAAGATTCAAAATATGATTTGATTTGTGATCCTGTGTTTAATGATGTAATTTTAAAATACAATGATTTAATAAAAGACAGGGATTCGTTTTTGAATCTTACAGATTTTTGCGAAAAATTAGCATGGGAATTCTGTCAATCTAAATCAATATAAATTCAAAGTAGTTGCCCATTTTTGATCTGCAAATGGTAGAAATTCTCCAGAATACTTCATTCCAGAATAATGAAATGGTATAAATGTGTAAGATGGCAATATGTTTATGTTTTTGTATTTGTACTTATGGATCACATAAGTTAAAAAAATTGGACCAACATACCACCATGCTGGCGATATAGGTAAGTTTAGTTCTTCGAGATTTGATATGCAGTTTTCCATAAGTTGATTATTAGAAGCACAACCTAAAATAGCACACGAGACTACTCCTCCTCTTATTTTTTCGTTTTCATAACAAGAAAGGAATTCATAGTTTCTTAGTTCGTCGCTTAATGGCCTCAAACATTCGCTGTCCGCATCAATGAAAAATCCTCCATATTTATACAAAATTTCATATCTCATTATATCTGCTTTACCATTAAGTTCTGGCATCTTGTCGATAAGACTTTGATTGTGAAAATTTTCTTTTTCGATTTTTTCTTCATCCCAAAGAATGTATTCGTAATCAGGATTTTTTATTTTCCATGTGTGCATCCAATCTAAAGGTGGTTTTTTGCTTCCTATCCACAATTGATGTATTTTTTTTGGAATGTTGTTTTCTATTATTTTTGGTTCTATCTTAAAAAAAGGAGTTTTTATCAAGATAGAAGTTTCATCGAATGAAGGGAAATTCATTTAATTCTCGCATTTACTTTTTTGAATTCTAAGGTACTCTGATCTTTTAATAATTGGAGTCAACATGAGTCCTAACATATCAGATTGGATTTTGGCCAGTATACAAATGGAAGATCCTTCTTTATATCAAGAGCTTTGTCAATTGTTATCTGAAAGAAAAAAGAAAATAGAACAAGGCGATAACAATGAAGAAAAATCATGTGACGACATTTGATCGTAATTTTTGTTCGTTATTACAGCCCAACAAGATAAGGAAGTCACGATGAAATACGCATCTATAGATATTGAAACAAGCGGATTAGATCCTAAGAATCATGATATTTTAGAATTTGCAGCAGTTCTTGATGATTTGAAGAATCCTTTGCCAATAAAAGACTTACCAGTTTTTCATTATCATTTAAATAAAAAAGAACCTTATTGTGTCGATCCTAAAGCGATTAAGATACATAGTAGAAATATATTATTAGACATTTCGAACAAAGTCGAAAATAATTCGCCTTACATCTGTTATCCAGAAGAATTGTTCACAAGATTGAGTAATTTTCTTTTCGTAAACGGTTACAACGATGATAATGAGAAAATATACTTAAATGTTGCTGGTAAAAACTTCGCAACATTTGATTTAATGTTCTTGCAAGAAAAAATACAAAAAAATGATTGGTCTAACATTTCGTTTCGATCTAGGGTGATAGATCCTGCTATACTATATTTTGATCATTTAAAAGACAATCATTTGCCCAACATGGAAACATGTCTGGATAGAGCTTCCATCAAGGAAAAGGTAACGCATAATGCTGTGGATGATGCTATACAAGTAATAAAGCTGATTAGGCGTAAATACAAAATACATTTTTAAATTAGAGAAACCAAAATGTCGAATAGTCTGGAAGATCACGATGTTGTTTTGACCATAAACAACGATGTTTCTATTTGTACCACCACCAATCAAGACATTCTAAATATTTTATGGCAAAGTCTTAGATTTAGAGATAGAAATTATTTCCACAATAGAAGATACAAACAAAAGTTATGGGATGGATACATTGATTTTTTCAATAAGACTAGCGGTAAATTTTTGACTGGATTATTGCCAGAAGTAATCTTGGTGATAAAACATCATAATCTTAAAATATCATACAACGATAAAAGAGCTAAAACTAAATTTGCGGTTGAAAGCATAGACAAAGATTATCTTAAATTTAAAAATCCAAGTCTCGAATTGCATGACTATCAAGTTGATTTTGTGAATCAAATTATAAAACACAAGAGAGGAGTTATTTACGCTCCTACATCTGCTGGTAAAAGTTTTATTATGGTGAGTATAATAAAATCATTGCCACCTAATACTCCTATATTGGTTTTGCAAAACAGAGTTGGATTGGCATCACAAAACTACGAAGAAATTAAAAGCTGGGACATACCCAATGTTGGCTGTCTATGGGGAAAAGAAGTAAATCCCAACATAATAACTGTTGCAAGTGTTCAATCGATTTCAAAAATTGAAAATCTTTTGCCGAAAATAAAGGTTCTTATAGTCGATGAAATACACGACATGATGTCATCGGGTCCTAAATCTGTTTACAAGAAGTTAAAAGGAACTGATATAAGAGTTGCATTGAGTGCCACTCCATTCAAATTTGGAGAAAAAGACAAGGTACAAAAGTATGGTGTGAAAGGATTTTTTGGTCCAGTACTTAAAACAAATTCTGTAGAGTCTGGAATTCTAACCACTAAAGAATTACAAAACAGAGGTATATTATCTGCATCAAAAGGTTATTTTATACCAGTCAAATCGCCTGATTTGCCACACGATATTTATATCGATGCTGTAACCAGAGGCATAGCGGAAAACAACGAGTTTCATGATATGGTTAAAGAAATAGCAATAAGACAAAAAGGAAGAACTTTGATTTTGGTGGATAGAATCGCACACGGAGATACATTACATAAAATAATTCCAAACTCTTTATGGGTTCAAGGAAAAGACGATTCGGCAACGAGGAAATTTGTAATAAAAGAATTGCAACATAGTAAGGAAAATTTAATAGCTATTGCGACTCAACAAATATTTAATACCGGAATTAATGTTTTTTTACATCAATTGATTAATGCGGCTGGTGGACAAGCCGATCATCAAATCATACAGCGTATGGGTCGTGGATTGAGAGTGTCTTCAGATAAAGAAGACTTAAAGTATTTTGATTTCATATTTGATATAAATCCTTATTTATTAGAACATAGCAAAAAACGCATTAAAATTTTAAAAGATCAAGGTCATATTATTAAAGAAGTGACTTTGGATGAGGCTTTGATTGTTTAAAATGATTTTATTTTGTTGTTTTGACACAGTTCTAAAAATTTATCAATATCGTATTTAGCAAAACTAATGTCTATGTTGTTGTTTTTAATTCTTTCTTGTAGTTTTACGCTTGGCTTTAAATTGTATTTTTTGCATATTTTAATCGCATTGTACATATACATAATATCACGTTCTTTGCCTGAAATCGAATAATTATGTTTCAAGTGTAATTCTAAACATGGTATAGTTTCAAAATCGAATCTTTTTAAATAAGTTTTATAATAATAATCTGTATCAGCCAAGGCTGGTCCTTCAAACGCAAGACTCAATCCTCCTGATTTATAATAACTTGTTTTGGTGAAACCAGTGTTTCCACTCATTGGATTTTTACCCATGCTTAGAAATTCCATGTTCGGAGGACATGGAAGTCTATAATCTTCTGCATATGAATCCCAATGAAGATATGGATTTTGTCGGCATTCTTTTATGAAATCTATAGAACAATGTTGTTTCATAGCGACTATTTGAGAAGAATAAATAAAAGTATTATCTTTTATTTTTCGTTGTAATGTTTGCAAATAATGTATTGGCAATATTCTGTCAGAATCTAGATACCATATTTTTTCGTATGCTGATTTTTCGACCCCAAGATTCCAAGCTGCTGCCCAATTAAAATGTTTGTTTGGTCTTTCGCAGAAAAATATTTCAAAATCTTCTGGATAAACATTAGTTTCTTTGCCGTCTACAATTAATATTTTTTGACAATCTTCGTATCCCGGCATTTCTTGTAAACATTCATAGAATATTTCAAACTGTTCTATTCTGTCTACAGAATATATTACAAATATACTTAACATATAATTATATATTGATCAAAATTAAAATAAAGTTGGAATCCAAATGATGCTATTTCTGGCACGACTAGCAGCTGTATATCGCCAGCGGGATGTATCGCAAAAATTATTTACTTCTTCATATACAATTATATCATCCCATTCATCTCCTTGGGCTTTGTGACATGTTATTGCGTATGCGTAATCGAAAGGATTTTTAGTGCTTCTTTCTTTTCTGAAATCATTTTTTTCTTTTCCAAACTGATCAGGATCGTATGGTACATTTTTGTAATTTACATTGTTAGATGTAAAAGATAGTTTTTCATTTTTATGAACTTTTGTTACTATTCCTTGCATTCCATTGAATAGTCCTTCAAGATGATTGTTTTTTAGGCATATTATTTTTTCACCAATCGCAATATATGAAAAATGAATTTTCTTATATTCTCTTACTGTGATATTTATTTTTGTTCTAGTTTTATTATAAAGACATATTACTTGATCGTAATCTGCGTAATGCTTTGGTTTAACGGCTGAACAAGTTACGATTTGAACTCGACTGCTACTAGGGAAAGATGCTGGCGATTTACCTTTTCTTAGATGTTCAGCAAAGTGAGCTATTTCTCCAGAATTTCTATGTATTTCTTCTAATTTTAAATCTGGATCACGCATTAAATTAAAATCATTAGTATTGCTAATTGGTTCTAATTGACCATGATCTCCAACAAATATCAAAGGCAGTCCTGTGTTTTTTAAGTCGTTATAGATCACAGAATCGACCATAGAGGATTCATCTACGATTATAATGTCGCAATTTTTTGTTATATTATAGCTGCATACTGGCATCCATCCTTCAACATTACCTTCTATATCAATCATCGGAGTATAAAGTAGGCTATGAATTGTTTGACATGGTACTTCTTTGTTTTTTAAAACATTTACTGCTTTTCCTGTATACGCAAGAACGATTGGTCTTATTCCAGCTTCTTCGTATTTATCGACAAGATTGCTGATAATGGTGGTCTTGCCAGTTCCGGCATATCCACCAAGAGTTTGCACTTGTTGTTTTTGATGATTGTGAAAAAGATGATCTATTGCACTTTGTTGTTCTGATGAAAGCATTTTTCGCTTCCTAGCGTTAGCCTTGTGATAACCATTCCTTGAAATTTAACTTAGAGAACATGTTAAGTGGTCTGCTTGGATCTTGCAATAGTTTTTTCATTTCTTTTTCCGCTTCTGTGTCTAGCAAGACCTTCCATGCTTTTTCTCTTGTGTGTCTTGTGTATTTTTTGAATACCTTGGATAAATTGTTTGCTATGTCAACAATTGCACTTTTTATTCCAGAATCTACTTTTTTATTATCTTTTTTATTATCTTTTTTATTATCTTTTTTATTATCTGCCATTTATCCTCGTGTTTTGCTTTGTATGTAAAATACATAAGATTTTTTACCCATACCTTCTTCTTCGAGACTTGGAGAAGAGGTTTCTCTATAAGAAATATTTAATTTTGTGGTTTCGCTTTCGTATTTTAAAAATTCTTTTAGCCTAGAAATTACAGATTCTATAAATTCTTTGCTGCCAGTGATACGAATAGCGTCTTCGCTAAAGGTTGATCCTTTGTGGTCACTATCTACTGGTTTCATTGCGATTGGCGTTCCGAGAGGAATTCTTTGCCAAAGTTTCATGACTTCTTCTTTACTCATGCTCCATTTTTCGCCAGTCTGTATTAATCGTTGCTGATCGATTGATTGTTGCTGAGTGATTGATCGTTGTGGAATAGGCGATTTTACAGTGTTTGAGTCCACATTGTTGACGAATGTAGAGTCTACGCCTTCTTGTTCTTTCAAATTTATATATTCTGAAAATTTAATCATATTTGTATTTAATGTTTAGTTATCAAATTTTTAAATAAAAAGAGCCTTGGTAGCTTAATAATTTTTTAGCTACCAAGGCTACACCTTATATTCCTCATAAAAATTATGTGTGGTTTTGATTGGGTAAGTACCAACACACATTTTCGAGGAGAAACAATATTCATCCTATAGGTTTATTATATAGTCATTATTACTAAAAAAAAAATAAATATCTCATATAAATAGATTATGCAAACATTTTTAGAATTTATTAAAGTACGAAGTAGTATTTTTACGGAAGCTACTCCTCCTCCAGCAGCAGGAGCAGCACCTCCCGGTGGCGGTATGCCACCAGAAGCAGCCCCGCCTCCCGGCGGAGGTGCGCCACCACCAGCTATGGGCGGAGGTGCGCCACCACCAGCTATGGGCGGAGGCGGTGGAGGCATGCCACCAGCTATGGGTGGTGGCGGTGCGCCAACTGGACCTGTTAAAAAACCTGTTGCAGCAAAAATATTAGCAAAAGATGTTTGGGAACTTATAGAAAAAAAATATGGTGACAAAAAATCTCAAAAGTAATATTGAAATATATTTTTAATCATGTTAATTTAACAAATGCATATGATTTAAATTTTTAGCACCAATTAAAGATAAAATTTCATGAACAAAGTTCTTCTTTTTTCAGACATTCATATTGCGACCCATAAAAGAAAAACAGAGAGATTAAATGATTGTCTTAATGTTTTAGATTGGGTCTTTCAGACGGCAGAAAAAAACAACATTAAAAATATTATTTTTGGTGGCGATTTATTTCACGACAGACAAAAAATAGAAATTTTCGCCTATCAAAAAACATATGAAATTATAAGAAAATGGTTAAACACTAAAAAGTTTAATTTATATTTGTTGCTCGGTAATCACGATTTGTGGTTCAATGAAAAAACTAATATAAGCAGTGTGATTCCATTTTCGGATATTTCGAATATTCGTGTGATATCTGAAGTCGAAAGAATTAAAATAGATGATCACAATTGGGATTTCATCCCCTTCACACACGACCCAATCGTTTCAATAAAAAAATTAAACGAACTAGATGGGAAAAAAGAGTACGCCATTGGTCACTTGGCCATAGACGGAGCTAAATTACACACCAATGTTATTTCTGATGTTGTCATAGAACATGATGGGGATATGGTCGTTGTTAAATCGGAAATATTTAAAGGATACAAGCATGTGTTTTTAGGTCATTATCACGCCAGTCAAAAATTAGATGTGAATGTTGAATACATTGGTTCTCCGTTGCAACTTTCGTTTGGAGAAGCATTCCAAGAAAAACATTTAATTATTTTCGATCAAGACAAAAAAGAATGCGAATACATATTGAACGATTTCAGTCCGAAACACTTAATCATTAAATCAGAAGATATCGATAAACATGATCTTGAAAATAATTTCGTCAGAGTTTCGGTTAATGATATTTCTTCTTTGGATGTTTTAAATTTAAAAAAAGAAATAATTTCTGAAAACAAATTAGGTTCTTTAGAAATAAAGCAAGTAAAAGAGAATTTATCGGAACACAAGATCGATAACGCAAAATCGATTTTATCAAAAGGTTCCGACATGTTGAAAGAGTACATCAAGGTCGTTCCGCACGAAGGTCTTGATGATGGTAAACTTTTAGAAATTGGAAACATTATTTGCTCTGAGTCGAACTAATAAAATATAATTAAAATTCTAAAGAATCAGTCTTGCTAAAACAAATAATTTATAGTTATTTGTATCAATGAAAAATTTAAAATTCAAACACATATCCGCCTATAATTTCCTTTGTTTTGGTCCAGAAGGAATAGAGATTAATTTCGAAGATCATTCAAATGTAATTTTCATTCAAGGGTTAAACAAAGACGCTAAATCGAACAACGAAGACGCTTCGTTATCGGAAGAAAATAAAATATCCAGTAATGGCAGTGGGAAGTCAAGCATACAAGAAATAATTGTCTACGGATTATTCGGCAAGACCGTAAAAAAACACACGGCACTTAAAAAAGATGGGGTAATTCATAATTTAGTAGGTAAGAATTGCAAGGTCGTAATCATTTGGGATGACTTCAAAATAGTCAGAACAAGAAGCAAAAACACTTTGCGACTTTGGGAAAGCGAAGAACATAAATGGGATGACACCACAGAAATAACTACTGGTTCTATGGATGAAACTCAAGTTTTAATCGAAGACAAATTAGGATTAAACTACGAAACATTTTTAAGTATATGTGTTTTCTCAGATGATCAAAGCAATAGTTTTCTCGAAAGCGAAACACCAGTAAAAAGACAAATTATTGAAAACTTATTGTCATTAGGTGTTTATAGAAAATGGCAAGAAAAAGCAAACGAAGGATACAAAAATAAAAAATCTAATATCGCTTCATCGACTAAAGAATACGAACTAATGGATTCTCACAAGAAATCATTAGAAGCAAAACAAGAACAATTAAAATTCAAAAGTACTTCGTGGCAAAATTCTATAAAATCAGAAATACAAAAACTTAAAAATGATCTTGTACTATGCGAAAAAGAATTAGAAAATTCCGATTACTCAGAATTAATTGATATTTACAATATAGCACAAAATAGAATTAAAGAACTTAATGATTTAATCGAAGAAAACAAAATATCATTTAAAAAATTAGCTGATAAAAAAGAATTCATAGATGATAAAAAAATAAAAATTACAAACGAGATTGAAGCTATAAGGCCTTTAATTGCAGAAATAAAACTTGTTTGCAGAGATCTTAAAAATAAAATAACCGACATACAATCACATATAGACTCGTTAGCTTCTAAAAAAGATCATAAAGTTTGTAATTATTGTCATGGAGAAATAGACCCGAATAATATCGACTTCGTAATCAAAGAAGAAACAAATGTAATTGAAAAATTAAAATTGCAAATAAAAGAAAAACTAAACGAATTAGTTCCTTTGGAACAACAACAACAAGAAAAAACTGAAAACTTTAATAAAGTTATATCAATAGAATTAGAATTTAAAACAAAATTAAACGAACTAAAAACAAAGATAGAAAACGACACTAAGGAATTGTTAGAAAAAAGTAAAATAAAAGAACCACAAGCCGAATCTAAAACAATCGAACTTCAAACAAAAATAAAACAAATCAAAGAATCTATAAATCAAAAAATATTAGATGTTGCGAATAATGATCCTTATACAGAAATGATAAAAATCGGCAAAGAAGAAATAGATGATTGCTTGGTTAAGAACGATGCTAAAATAAAAGAAATAAAATCAATAGAAGAAGAAATTCCATATTACCAATTTTGGTCTCAAGGTTTTGGCGACAAAGGTATAAGGAAAATAATTGTGGATGAAATAATTCCTCAATTAAATAATCGTATAGCTTTTTGGCTTCAATATTTAAACGATAATGTAATTGATCTTAAATTCGATAGTGAATTCAATGAAATTATAGAAAGAAACCCTCCAGATGGAACTCCTTATATTTATTACGCAATGTCTGCTGGTCAAAGAAGAAGATTGAATTTAGCTGTTTCACAAGCATTTGCTGATGTTATGAGTGTTACTGCTGGCTGTTCTCCTTCTTTGATGTTCTTAGATGAAGTTACAACAAACATAGATCCTTTAGGAGTACAAGGGATTCATAATATAATCCACGCTTTAAGTGAGGAAAAACAGGTGTTTATAACTAGTCACGATCAAGATTTGATTAAAATGCTAGAAGGTTCTGATGTTATTCAATTAATTCATCAAAATGGTTTTACTAAAATTAAAAAAGATTAATTTTTTTTGATAAAAATAAAAACTTTAATCTTAAATACTTTCCCTAGAATTTTTAACTGGAGTTTAAATGTCAACTAAAGCATTGTCGGATTATACTTTTGCAAGTCGTTATGCACGATATGATAAAACTAAAAAAAGAAGAGAAACTTGGCACGAAGCGATTGAGCGTGTCAAGAACATGCATCTTACAAAATATCCAATGGTAGCAGATGATATTAATTGGGCATTTGAACATGTTCATAATAAAATAGCACTTGGCAGTCAAAGAGCGTTACAGTTTGGTGGAGATCCAATTTTAAAGCGTAATGCAAAAATTTATAATTGCATTAGTTCTTACTGTGATAGACCTAGATTTTTTCAGGAATGTACTTGGCTTCTGCTTAATGGTTGTGGAACCGGATTCTCTGTTCAACGACACCATGTTGATAAATTACCAGATTTTCACATTTCTAAATCAACTGATTTATCAGAAGAAAAAATTTATAAAATTGATGACAGCATAGAAGGATGGGCAGATGCTCTTGGAGTATTGACTGCAAGCTATAGTCCGCATGATGAATTTTCTGATTTCCATGGCAAAAAAGTAACTTTTGATTATTCTGCTATTAGACCAAAAGGTTCATCTTTATCTTATGGAGTAGGCAAAGCACCCGGACATGAACCACTTGAAAAAGCATTAGAAAAAATTCGTGAAGTTTTTAATAAGTCTGTTGATTCTGGTAGTAAAAAATTAAGAACAATTGATGCATACGACATAATAATGCATGCTTCTGATGCTGTTTTATCAGGGGGAGTTCGTCGTAGTGCGTGTCTTGCTATGTTTAGTGTCGATGATGAATTGATGCTTAATGCTAAAATTGGAGATTGGTATTATGAAAATCCACAAAGAGCAAGATCTAATAATAGTGCATTATTGTTAAAAAACATTACAGGAAGAGAAGACTATCATCGTTTATTTGAATCTACTAGGCAATTCGGTGAGCCGGGAATTATTTGGAGTCATAGTACCGAATCTTTGTTTAATCCCTGCGTCGAAATTAATTTGTACGGTTATGATGAGCAAGGCAATTCTGGATGGCAGGCTTGTAATCTTTGCACTATAAATGGATCAAAATTACAAACTAAAGAAAATTTTGCTTTGGCTGCAAAAGTTGCTTCTATAATTGGAACTTTGCAAGCTGGTTATACTGATTTTGATTATCTTGGAAAGGTTAGTGAATTTATTATAAAAAAAGAAGCACTTCTTGGTGTTAGCATAACTGGAATCATGGACTATCCAAGTGTAACTTTAGATAAAAATAATCTTCGTGAAATGGCAGGTATAGTTCTTCAGACTAATGAAGATATTGCAAATAAAATTGGAATTAATGTTGCAGCAAGAGCAACTTGTGTAAAGCCAGAAGGAACAGCAAGTTGTTTGCTTGGAACATCTAGTGGCGTTCATCCTGCACATGCACGAAGATATATTCGTAGAGTTCAAAGTAACGCTACTGAAAATCCAATTCAGCATTTTAAAGTTTACAATCCTAGTGCTATTGAAAATTCAGTATGGAATGCAAATGGTACTGACGAAGTAATTAGTTTTTTAATTGAAATGCCAGAACATGTAATAACAAAAGACAATATTTCTGCTGTTCAACTTCTAGAAACCGTTAAATTAGTTCAAGAAAATTGGGTCGAAGCTGGTAAAAGACCTGATAAATGTGTGCATCCTTGGATGTCTCACAATGTAAGTAATACGATTAATGTCAAGGAAACTGAATGGGAAGATGTAGAAGAGTTTATTTATGAAAATCGTGAAAGTTTCGCTGGTATATCTTTGCTTGGTTCTACGGGAGATTTGGATTACCCACAAGCTCCGTTTACTAAAGTTCTTACAGTTCAAGAAATAGTCGACAAATATGGGAAAGGTTGCATTTATGCTTCTGGATTGATTGTCGATGCACTCCATGCATTCAACAACAACCTATGGCGAGCTTGTGATGCTGCTTTGGGCGTTTTCGAGGTTCAAGAGCCAAAAGTGCCAGAAAAATTAAACGATGAAATAATGCAGAAATTGCAGTCTGAATGGGTACACTGTAATTTGCAAAAAGATTGGGTTCGTAGAGCCAAACAATTTGCAGAAAGACATTTGCAGAACAACATCAAAGAACTTACTTATCTTTTAAAAGACATAAACAACAATAAATTATGGGAAGATTTGACTAGAGTTTACAAGGATGTGGATTATAGTAATATGCACGAAGAAGAAGATAACACCAAACTTATGGAAAATGTTGCTTGTGCTGGTGGAACTTGTAGTACTTTCTAATGGCGTTTTTATGTTTTGTTGTTTTATTTTATTTAAAGGCAGGTGCTATCATGGTTATCGACTACGAATCACTCGATTACGAACCACTCGATCTTAATGAATTGAAAAAAGAACTCGAACTAATAGATAATAGAGGTTTTATTGAAGTTACTAATTCGAAGACTTTTTTAGATAATCCAGATCACAAAAAAATAGAAATTTTTTCAGACTTGAAAATTCTTGATAATTATGATTTACATCGAAAATTAATTCCATTTTTTAGTACTTATGCGCTTACAGGAAAATTTTCTATTTACAGAGAAATATTGATACTATGGGATGATGAAGAGGATCGTAGGGTTTTTGACTTTATCGATGAGATGAGAGAAAACGACAGAGAATTCTTGTTGGTAGTATCACCACACGAAGGTTCGATTAGTCTCTGTTGGAATAGTGATGTACCATATGGCTATAAACCAAATGATTCAATCGAATTTTCATGTGATATTTGGTCTGTTTTTAAATCGATTAGTGTGCAATTTTATAAATCTTTTCACAAAGAAGAATATCGCATCACCGTTACCAGTTGATTAATTCGTTAACAACAATAAATTTTGAGTATAGTTTACAAGGATGTAGATTATAGTAATGTGGATAACACCAAACTTATGGAAAATATTGCTTGTGCTGGTGGGGCTTGTAGTATTTTCTAAAGTCGTTTCTAGTTAATCGAGGTAATTGTTGTGTCTAAAAAAACACAAGACGAACAAGAAAAATTTAATAAATGGAAAATCAAAGAATTCAACAGGATACTATCAAAAACAAGATATGAAAAATGGTTTTTTTCCATGAGATTTGAAGCTGCTATTTATTATTGCGATAAATACAAGTGGATTGATTTCGATGGCAAAACCTTCAACATAAAAGAACATTGCTCCGAATTCGAAAAAATAAAGGATTTGGACTTAGAAGAAATGATCAATTCGGTTAGAATTTACGAAAAAATGTCAAAACTATAGGTTTAACGGTAAAAATGGAATTTGAAAAAGAATATTATGTTCAAGAAAGTTTAAAGATGATTGATCGATACTCAATTATATTTAAGAAGAAACTTTCGTTAAGTTGGGACAAATATTTTAATTTTTGTTCCAAACAATTAAAAAATAGCCCGTATTGGTTATGGATTTTTCTTTGTGGTTTAGAAGATACATTGAAAAATGTATTTGATTTAAAGCCAAACAAAAGAAAGTTGTACATTTACGAATCTTCTTCCTTAAGAATAAAAAAAATCACAAGAGATTATTATAAAGATAATGATTATTTAAACTCTTTGTGATTTGGAGCTAAAATGGCGAAATATATATTTGTGGCTGGTGGAGTTATATCTGGAACTGGCAAGGGAGTGAGTGCAGCCAGTATAGGATTGCTTCTAAGATCAAGAGGCCATAATGTCACGCTTATTAAGTTTGATCCTTATTTGAACACAGATGCTGGAGTTTTGGCTCCAAGAGAACATGGTGAGTGTTTTTTATGTGATGATGGAACCGAAACAGACCTAGATCTTGGTCATTACGAAAGAATAGCTGGAATTAATGTAAGTAAATTAAACATATGCACGAGTGGCAACTTATACGAAGAACTTATAGCAGAGCAAAAAAGAGGCGATTATCTCGGAGAAACAATTCAAGTTGTGCCTCATGTTACAAATAAAATAGAAAAAAGATTGCTTAAACTTGGTGAAAACCACGACATTGTTATAGCGGAAGTAGGAGGTACTGTCGGAGACAATGAAAGTGATCCTTTTTTCGAAGCTATAAGTAAATTTAGACTTAGAAATAGCAAAAATGTTTTGATGGTATTAGTCGCACCTGTTCTTTGGGTTCAGACAATAAAAGAGTTTAAGACCAAACCACTGCAAAATTCAGTTCGTGATTTAAGAAAATACGGATTACAGCCAGATGTTGTATTTTGTAGATGCGACAAAGAACTTCCAGAAAACATAATTAAAAAAATATCTGATATTACAAGTGTACCAAGAGGTTCTGTGTTTGATGCTCCAGATGTGTCATCGATTTATCAAGTGCCTATTGCTTTTTATGATAGACATGTCGATGATCTTTTTGTTGATTTATTGAATTTGCAAAGAACAGGATGCAGAATTCAAAAATACAAAGAATTAGTCGAGAAATATGTAAACAACAACAACATGCAAACAATTAATGTTGGTATTTTTGGTAAATATGACAACTGCGATGAAGCGTATATGTCACTCAAAGAAGCTCTGATTCACGCTGGCATAGCCAATGATGCTAAGATAAATATCAAGTGGATTAACGCAGAAGAACTTGAGAAATATAAAGATCAAAGAGGTATTCATAAATATTTTGATGAATTACATGGGATTATAGTTCCCGGTGGATTCGATGTAAGAGGAATAGAAGGAAAGATAAAATCTATTCAATACGCAAGAGAAAAGAAAATACCTTTTTTGGGAATTTGTTTGGGATTGCAATGTGCCGTTATAGAAATTGCAAGAAACATTTTATGTCACGAAGATGCTAATTCTTTGGAATTCAATAAAAACACTAAAAATCCTGTGGTTCATTTTGTTGCTGGTCAAGAAAAAATGGATAAAAAAGCAGCAACTATGAGACTTGGTTCGTATGACTGCGAATTAGATAAAGATTCTATTGCGTATTCTTTGTATGAATCTAAAATCATCAAAGAAAGACATCGACATCGTTACGAAGTCAATAATGTTTATGTCGAAGAATTTAGCAAGCACAATTTCAATGTTACTGGAAGAAATCCAGAATCTAATCTAATTGAAATCATGGAATTGTCGCAAGATGTTCATCCATATTTTATTGGAACACAAGCTCATCCAGAATTTAAAAGTAGACTAACGCAAGCTGCTCCGTTGTTCAATGGTTTGATTGTTGCTTCTTTAAAATATAAAAATATTAAATCAGAAAAAGACACAGTGGAAGTAAATAAGATATGAGATTTAAAGAATTTTTAATTACTGAAAGTATGGGTGTTATAGCTTCCGATCTAGGTGCAGTACTTACATCTTTACAAGAATATTTAAATGTATTAAATGATTTGGAAAAAATACCCAAAAAGAGTTTAAATAGTGTTTGCATACAGGCATTCAACAAGATAAAAGGAATTATCAATTCGGGTAATTTAAAAGAAAACTCCACAGAGATATCTAGATTGCAAAAAATTTGTTTTGCATTGGATAAAATTTTAAGTAACGACAAGGATTTTAGTTATAAGGATTACTTTCCAAAAATAGTTGCTAATCTCGAAGAAGTGATTAAAAGTATTGGTTTGCCAATAAATAAACTAGCAAGTGCCGATTCATCCGAACCAAAGGATTCTGATTCTTTGGGTTCTACTATGAAAAGTGCTAAGGATAAGCCTCCAGAACAGCCTAAAGATGTAACAGCAGCAGTTAATCCTACAGAACCAAACACTCAAGCAGATCAATTGTATGCAGAGCCTTTGGGTGGCAGTTCTGGTCCTTTGAGTGCGTTTTAATGTGCGGAATAGCTGGGTACATAGGCAAATCAAAAGATAACAATTTATCATTTGATTTATTATCTAAAATTTTTGAACAAAACGAGTCTAGAGGAATCGATGCATCTGGATTTTGGGGATTTAATTATTCCGAAAAAAAGGTATTCACGCACAAGGAACCAGTAAGATCTGGAATTTTTATAAAAGACAAACCATGGAACGACTTGTCGAGTGTTGATTTTGATATACTTGTGACCCATTCAAGGGGTGCTTCAAAAGGATGTGGAGATCCATCAGACAATATAAACAATCATCCTTTTGTAAGCAAAAATAACGCAATAGCATTGATTCATAATGGAAGAATAGAGCCACACGAATACGAATCTTTAAAGGCCAAATACAAACTTGAAACCGAATGTGATAGCGAAGTTTTGCTTCGCATATTTGAGTGTGAAACCGATGATTCTGTTCCATATCAAGATGCTAGAATAAATGCGTTGCATGATATATTTTCATTTATAAACCATGGCCACATGGCAGTGGCTATAGCAGAAATAGCCAATGATAATAGTAATTTATGGCTATTTAGGAACAAACATAGACCTTTGTGGATAGTAGATTTAAGGGAATCTTTGGGGCAAATGTTTTTCTTTTCAGATCCTGATTTGTGGATCGATTCTTTAGAAATGATGTCTTTTGAAAAAAAGAAGTTTTTAGGAAAACAAATTTTTACTCAAATAGAGGCGGATCAAATTTATCACATTGAACTTTCCGAGCTTAAAGGTTTAACAATAGACAAATTCAATGTGACAAGAACATCTCAATACGAACCTTGGTCATACAATGGCGATCTTGTCGATAAGATTTATGATTCAAATAATAGACTTGTATTGGAAAAAACAACAAAAGAAAACGATCCTACAACGGAAGACAATCATTTTTATATAAAAGAATTATCAGAAACATGTAAAGAAATAGAAAATACTAGCAAAAATATTGTTGGAATAATTGAGTCTAACGAAGATGTATCTAATTTTGAAATAAAAGAAATATCTGAAGCATTAAAGGTGCATTTAAATGGTTTGCAAATCATAGAGGCAATTTTAAATACATGATTACTCTATTATTTTATGAGCAATACAAATAATGAAGATTTTTTTGTCGACGATGTTTTGAGTGACATGAAAAACAAAAAGAAAAAAGTCGATGGAAAAAGAAAAGGCAACAGAACGGAAAGAAATGTAGTCAAAGTTTTAAATGATAGATTTGGAACTGGATTTTCTAGATCTATAGGATCTGGCAACAGGTGGAGTCAAACATCTCATCTACCGAAACACGCACAAGATGTTTTCTCTGGCGATTTGGTTTGCCCACAAAACTTTTCTTTTTGCATCGAGAGCAAGGGTGGCTATGATGACATAGATGTTCATGGCTTTTTCAACGAAGGCAATTCCCAGATAGACGAATTCATTAAGCAAGCCGAATTGGACTCAGAAAGGTGTGGCAGGAAGCCTTTGCTTATATGGAAGAAAAATAGGAAACCATATCTGGCATTTATAAAAGAATCTGACTTACCACATAAAAAATTTAATTATTATATGATTTATAAAAATTATATTATTTTGAATCTCGAAGAATTGCTGAAATTAGAAGATGGTTTTTTCTTTATTAACTAAAAGTTCAATTTACACTTTGTAAAATATCGCTAAAATAAAATTAGATTTTCATTGTCACACAAGGAATAGTTCCATGTCGCAAAGCGATGTTTTACGAACCAAGATGGCATCTTGGATTAACAACAAACAAAATGTATTATTTATCGGTAAACACGGTATTGGTAAAACATCGTTAGTCAAACAAGCATTTGATGATGCCAAATTAAATTGGCTGTATTTTTCTGCTTCTACTATGGACCCTTGGTGTGACTTTATAGGAGTTCCTAAAGAAACCACAGAATCATACAAAGGCAAAGATATTAGTTATTTAAAATTAGTAAGACCAAAAGCGTTTGCTACTGGTGAAGTAGAGGCTCTTTTTTTTGATGAATTAAATAGAAGTCATAAAAAAGTTAGAAATGCGGTAATGGAATTGATTCAATTTAAATCCATAAACGGAGAAAAATTTCCAAATTTAAAAGTTGTTTGGGCTGCAATAAATCCATTCGAAGAAGAAGTTTATGATGTAGAAAGGCTCGATCCATCACATCTAGATAGATTTCAAGTACACTATAGATTGCCTTACAAACCAGACCTAGATTATTTTTCTAGTAAATATGGTGATAAATTCGCAAAGTCTGCAATAGAATGGTGGAACGAACTTAACGAAGAAGAAAAAGAAAAAATAAGCCCAAGAAGATTAGACTACGCACTTGATACATTTAATTTTAAAGGTGATTTGCGAGATGTTTTGCCAGTCACTTCGAATGTATCGAAGTTAATAGGAGCATTGACGCATGGTCCTTTGATTGCGATTATAGAAGAACTGATGAAAACCAAAAATAAAGTTGAAGCTAAATCTTTTATAAGCAACGAAAACAATTACGCATCGGCCATAAAATATATCATCGAAAGCGATACTATGATGAAGTTTTTTATGCCGTTGTTATCTAGGGAGAAAATCGCTTCTGTTATATTAGAAAATGATAGTGTTATAAACTTTGTACTCAAAAACATAAAAGAAGAGGAGGTCTTTATGGATTTGTGTAACGATATTATAAAAGCAAATCAGAATCAAGCATTGGTGAAAAAGATCAGAAAATACCTAACTGAAAATACGAATCTAAATGATGCTTTGGTTAATTTTAGAAAAGAAGGTAGAAACACGGTTGTTACTTATGCTTTGAAAAGTAACTCTTCTTTTTATATTGATATTTTAAAGTTCGATGAATCTTTAAAACCATCTAGATTACCTGAAGATATTTGGTCTGATTTTTTAGAGTTCGCTAAAACAATACCAGAGTATATCAATGTCAATGATGCCAAGTCTTGTTTGGCGACTATGAACGCTTTTTGTTTGTTGGTGCTGACAAGTGATTTCAATAAAAACAACGCTAATACAATACCGGGAATAGTAAATAATTGTCTTAAAAACATATCAGAAAAAGATAGCAATGCGTACCAAGACATTTCAAAGAACAACTTCTTTGTGATTAAAAATGTTTTAGAAAAATGCAAAATCGTAGGATCGACCAACAAAATAAAATTAGATTGGTAGAATAGCTTGAAAATTACCAACGAAGAATGGATGGACATCGCATTGCAGCTTGAGTGCTACCATGCAATATTTAGTAAATTATGGCACATGGGAAAGCCTGTGTTTACTCAAGACATTTCTACTGCTGCTATCAAATTCAATAAAAATGGAGATTTTTTAGAGTTTGTTTTTAATTATGATTTTTGGAAATCTTTAGATGCAAACAATAAACTATTTGTTATTTGTCACGAAGCGATGCATGTTATTTTAAATCATGGATACAGAAGCAAAGACTCAAAAAACAAAAACGCTGCAAATGTAGCCATGGATATTGTGGTCAACCATTTATTAGTTGATAGGTTTGGATTTATTAGAGAGAAAATATTAAATCACCAGCAATATTGTTGGATAGATACGATATTTAAAAATAAAAAATCAAAAATAAACTCCGATGAATCTTATGAATATTATTATAATAATTTTGAAAAAAAATACGGAGATGGAATGCCGGGAGATGGAACTACAGAACCGAAACTGGTTGATAACCATGATTATTTAAATTCGACACAAGAAGATGGTCTACACAAACAAATATATGAAAAATTCTTACAAGAAATGTCAGAAGAAGAATCCAAGTGCATAAAAGAATTATTAAAAGAATCCAACGAGGCCGGTAGCTCTCTTGGTTCTTGGTTCAATATATCGCTTAAAAAGAAAAAAATTAAAAAGAAATGGGAGACGGTTATAAAAAAATGGGAACTTTTAGATAAAAACTATGATTCTATAAAAGATGTAGAACAGTGGGCTAGAATCAACAGAAGAATGACTAGTTTATCAGAAGGCATGTTCCTACCAAGCAATCAAGAAGTTATAGAATTTGAATTTGAAAATAAAAAAATAGATGTTTTGTTTTTCATAGACACAAGTGGTTCTTGTGTTTCTTACAAAGATAGATTTTTTGATTCTGCGATGTCGTTAGATAAAAATAAATTTCAAGTTAGAATTTTTAGTTTTGATACAGCAGTAGAGGAATTTGATTTAAAAAACAATAATTCATTCTATGGTGGTGGCGGAACTTCTTTTGTCATTCTTGAAAATTACATCTATAACATGATTGAAACAAAACAAATTACAAAATATCCAAATGCTGTTTTTGTAATAACAGATGGATACGCCTGTGATGTTATAAAACCAAAATACCCTAAAAAGTGGCATTGGTTTTTGACTGAGTATTCTTCTGAAAGCTGTATTGATAAAAATTGTAATATATTTAAATTAAATGACTATGAATGAAAAAGAAGAAGAGGCATGACTACAAGTCACGCCTCTTCTTCCAAAGGGAGATAAACCATCAAACAATTTGTAACTGATTTTTTTCAGATACAAAAATACTATCGGAAAATGTTAATTCGAACCAAACATCATATATGCCTTTGTTTAGTTCGGCTGTGTCTATTTGGTAAAAGGCATAATGTCTTTCACGAAAAACTATGACTTCTTTGTCTACAATTAGTCTCAAATCTTCTTCGGCAGGTAAACACTCGCCACAGGCAGCAGCTATTGATATTTTTAAATCTGATATAATCGCAAGGTTTTCATAAAAAGCCTGTAAATCACTGCCTTTTGGCGTGTTGGGAGTGACTTGTACCGTAATATATCTTTTCGATCCTTTTACAATTCTATTTGGCCTAAATTGAAAAGAAAAATCATATGTAGGAGGAACTGGAGATGCAAACCACAAATCTGGATATATAGTAAAATAATTAGTTATCGATCCAGAGCCACAATCATCAACATCTGTAAATGTTATGTTCCACACATCGTAATATTGTCCAATGCCAAATTCTGGTGGATCGACTTGAATTTGAGCTAAATATTCACCAGAATCGACATTTTCAATTTCCGATGCTTGTATGGTTTTTAATAACCTTTGTCCTTTTGGATTCGCTTCGGAAACATTGTAAGGATCTAAAAAATATATATCAATAGATGTTACATTAGAAACATTTGTTTTAATGTTTGAGTTATATGTGAAAAGTCTAAGATTTACTAAACTTCCACAAACAGGATTTTGAAACCTTTCAACTATTGCCATTATTTTCTACTCTTTGCTTTTCTTCGTTCTTTTTCTATTTCTGCGTTTTCATCTTCTTTTTGTTTTATGAATCTACTTATCATCCATTTTCGTAAGTTTATAGGAAGTGCCATGCAATTCCTATAATCCATGTGAAGATTGTATTGGAAGAAAAATATTTCTTCAGCTATTCCTTTCCATAGGTCTAAACTTGCGTATTCGTCGCCTTTTTGCGACGAGGGAAGAAAAAACTTGACTCTAATGGTAGTTCCACATTAAAGTCTTGTAAACAACTCGCACAAATGATTTCAACATTAGTGTCTACTCCGAATGGAGGTTCGTTTACGCACGATCTGATGTAGGACACATCATTGATCGGAAGGTTCTTTAATAAAATTTGAAGTTCGTTTTTGTTTGTTATACCATCGATGTCGACCAACAACTGTGCGGTTCTATAAGTCAGAGTATCATCAGCCGCTCCATCACCGAACATCTTGATTCTTCGATCACGATAATCTTGAATTTCTTGTTCATCGCTTCCTGTTCCGAGTCTATAGGTAAATGTCAATTTGGTATTCGGAAGCGTGTCGGCCAAAATAGGACCAAAATCATCTGGACATGAATCTAAATGTAAAGAATTTAGGTCGATTGAAGTGGTGAATTTCTTAGTACATTCGGGACATTTTATTTCTACTTCATATTCTGGAGAATAAGAAATACCTCTCAAATAAATAAGCAAGTATGTTCTGTCTACAGAAAGAAGATCTTGTGGTTTGATTTTTTCTTGAATACATCTTTCGAAGATCATATTGATGGCTTGTCCTTTTTTAACAAATCTAGGAGTTGCTAAAATTTGTTCTTCTTCGCCAGTCATTGGCCTTATATGAATAGTTCCACTGGACAATTCTCCATCATAGAACTTACCACGAGATGGCAATTGAATTTCTTCGTATACTCTTCCGTTTATTTTGAGATTAGTTATAAGTTCTTTTAGATGGTCAGAACCAGAAACTTGAGCATTAGCAGGCGTTGCTTGTTGATTTGTATTTTTTTGTTGATTTGTATTTTTTTGTTGATTAATTGCCTTTAAAAATGCTTCTGGTATATCTCCTTCTATTTTTGGTTTAGGAACATCTGGATTATTATTTTCCGAAAACGATCCCATTTGATTTGATTCTGGTCTTTGTGGTTTGAAAATTTCATTTGAATCTGACATTTGAATGCTCCTAAAATATAATATTACACCTAATCACTAGTGAAAATAATGTAGTATGGTAATTTTAAATATTTTAAATTTGGAAAAAATAATTTTCTTCAATAAGAACATACAAAATTATCTTAGAATTAATCACGAAAACTTTTACAATGAGTGGCAAAATCTAGTATATACTAATAATAAAAGTGAAAAGTTTAGATTTTACATCGAAACTTTAAATAGAATGGAATCAGGTCAATTAATTTTAGATATGGAAAAAATATTAATGGACCAAATTGTAGTTGAAAATTTTGATGTTGGACTCGTAAAACACTATGATATAAATCTAGAAGAATTGAAAGAATTTGAATTTTCAAAATACAATAATTTCAAAAGTTTTTCTATTTACAGGAATGACAAAAACATCGGTATAACTTTTTGGAGATAGGAACATGGTAGATTTTATTCTTTTCGTTATATCAACAATAGGCATGTCGCACACTATTGTTGATGGGTCGATATTCGAGAAATTAAGATTTTATATTAAAAAATACGCAGAAAAATTAAAAATTCCACATTTGGGAACGATAGTTGAATGTTACATGTGCAGTGGAACATGGTGTGGGTTCTTTATGGGATGGGTTTGGCTCACAAACGAACCATTTAAAATATTTGCGTGTGGTTGTGCTGGTGGATTTGTTTCTAATTTGGCTGCTATGTTTATAAATTACATAGAGTCTCTTACGATAATTAATTTACCTCAATCTGCTGAAGAAATAAACAAGGAAGATGTGTAAACAATGGAAACAAATAAAGAAATAATATTTTATTGTTCTAAGTGTCATTACAAGAATATAACTAAATCCATTGCAGATTACAAAGAACACAATGTTTCTTCTGTGCCGATCTTATACGACACTCTGACCAAAAAAGTAAACAATAAAACACGAAGAAAGCAATTTAAATGCCCTTCTTGTGGCTATGTGATCATTCCAAAGTTTATAAACGAAGGTCAAAATGAACAAGAAAATAACCCTGTCGGAAATTAAACAGGCTCTAAAAGATTCTAGATTTAGACAAAAATTACCAGATTATTTTCAGTCAGAAGTTACAAAATTTCTTTCAAATCCCAATTGTGGCTGCAACGCTCCTCTTTATCGTAAGATAGTTTCAGAGTGTGGACACATACTATCTGATTATTTTCCCAACAAAGAAGTAAATAAAGAAATAATAGAAGAAATTAAAAAAGAAGAAGGTTCTTGGACTGTGATTAATTGTCATATAAACGAGTTAGAAAATAATTTGAGGAAAATAAAACACGCCAAAGTAAATATAGCTATGGCGAGATACGAAGACGAGGTCACGGTTGTCGTTCAAGAAATTTAAATTTTTATATATGATTTTTTTTGTTTTTCTATTTCATCACAATTTTCGATCATTTTATTTGGATATTCTTTGTATTTTTTAATTTCAAGTGGCCATAAGTCTGTTTTTTTTCTTTTAGAACCAGCAATAATTGCTATTTTATAAAAACATTTAGCTTTTTTTATGTCGTTTAATTGATAGAAAATATCAGCAAGGCAGCACCAAAATTCAGACATATCAGGTTTGTATAAAATGCAAATAGATATATATTTTATGGCACTTTCAAGATTTGACTTTTTAACGCATCTCACCATAGACAAATAATAATTTATCATAATTTGAGCCATATCATTTTTCTTAGAATGAAATAGAAATTCCTCAGCTTTATTGCTGAATTCCGTTAATCTATTACAAGCTAAAAAGCAACATGCAAGATAATATCGAATACTGTTTTTTGACGGGAACATAGCTTCTTGTTCTAAGAAATAGATCAAAGCCTTTTGTTGATCAAGCACATCTGCGCTGTGTATGTAAACATCTAGTAGCTTGCTGTTTGCGATGATTGATTCGTAATAACTGTTTGTAAACTTGTAGTTTAAACTTTTTTTAAACAATCTTAATTCTTTGGTTATTGTGTATTGGTTCATTACGCAAACAGAAAATGCTTTTTCGTTTTCAATAACAGAAAGTTTATCGATTCCACTTATAATGGCTTCGTTGCTATCAATGAAGAACAACCATTCGGAATTAGATTCTTCTATAGCTTTGTTTTTCATTTCATCGTAATTTTTTGTTTTTTTATAAAAATTTATATATTTAATTTCATGTGCTTTACAAAACAGTTTGACATCTTCGAGATTAAAACTATCTAAAACGAGGTAATCACAGTTTAATTTTTTGGTAGACAGAAAACATCGTTCGAAATTATATTTTTCTTTAATGGTTATTATCGTCGTTATTTTTTTGTTCATTTTCATCAAAGAATTCTTTTATTATTGTTTCAACGACTTCGTTTTCGTGAATTAAATTATTTTTTGCATAGTAATCAGATAATCTAACATAGTTTCTTTTTGCATTTGGGTTATTTATAATTTCTGTCAAAATACTTAAAATGTCCATAGTTTTACTTTTACTTTCTATATTAACTTAGTAAAGGCCAATAAATTTATGATACCATCAATAGCTCCAATTCGTGACGATTTAAACAATTTAATACCTTGGGAGGGCGATTGCACCAACCGACCATGGTCATATCAAATAACTGCGGTTGTACCAGTAATAGACACCGTAGAAGAGCTTAAGGTTTGCGTTGAATTGCTGCAATTGCAAACTATTCAGCCATTTATTATTATCGTCGATACTGGAAGCACAGAAGCTAATTATAAAGAAATAGAAAAATTACGAAGCGAAGACATAGAAGTTCACAGCATACGATTAAATGGTGTTTTGCACCCAAGTGATCTACCTGCCATGGCTATGGATCTTGGATTTTCCTTGTGTAGATCAGATTATTTGTTCGCCACTCATTCAGATTGCTTTCTAAGAAGAATTAATCTATTGGAAGATATGCTTGATTCTTGTTCGAACAAATCTCCAGTAGTTGGTTACGAAATAACAAAACGAATGCATAAAGATTGGGAGGGAATGGTCAGTCACACATGTTCGATGTATCACATGAAGACAATGGACAAGATTGGTTTTGGCTGGAGTCTGAGAAGATTGGCAAATACATTTAATATAGAAGATTACAGACCACACCCAACAAGACCGAATTGGCCAGATACAGAGTTGTTAGGCAATTATATATTGAGGAATAATAGCATAAAACCAGAGATAATAGGTAAAGAAGAAAACTTCATGCGGACATTAGATGAAAACATAGATCACTTTAGAAGTTATACATCTGGAAAACTTTATTCTCATGAATACTATAATATATCACATCAATGGTATTTAGATGCAAGAAAGCAAGCCCTTGAAAGAATTGAAGATTGGAAAAAAAAATGGCAAAAAAACTTTAACAATCAAGAGGTTTGATGGTTCAGGAATATTTAAACAATAAAACATTTGAGATTTTAATTTCCGTTTTTCAAAATATAAAAAAAGAAAAAAATCAATTATATTTTATATCGAACGAAATAACTTGTACTTTAAATGAAAATAAAAATTACAAATTACCAGAAGTTTGGCTTGAAATTCAAGAAAAATACAAAATCTCAAATAATAAATTTCAAGAAACACAAGAAAAAATAGCATTTGCTTTTTATACTTTATCAGAAAATATAGTTAAATATGCCAAATTTAATTTAATAGATCAAGATGATGCTGTGCAAGAAGGAGTCATGATATGTTTTGAAAAAGTAGATAGATTCGATCCTTCTAAGGGAAAAGCGTTCAATTACATGACCACTTGTATTCTAAATCATTTTAAGCAATTGTATAGGTCTGCAAGAAACTACAATGATTTAAAAAGAAGATACTCTGATTTCGTTCAGCTTAAATTTGAACAAAATCTACCTTATATAAATAAAAATTTTAAAAAACATAATAATTCTTAAAACTTGATATTTAATTATATTCACAATATAATTAAATATAACTTATAGGTGAAAAATTATGTTTTATGGAAACGATGGTTTAGATCAATTAGAACGACAAGAAACACTAAAAAAACTCGAAGAACACGGTCTTGGTAAATTTGTTGAATTACTTCTTTCTAATGAAAATAAAGTTTATACTAAAAAAGGAAGACTCAATAAAAGCGGAGCTTGCAGAATATTAAATTGCAAGCCTAAAGAATTAGAAGAAATGCTTTTGAGATGTAGAGACATACTTAAGAATATATATTAATCTTCGTTTTGCACATAGGCACGATCATATCTAATAGTTATATCGACATAAACTACATCAGATACTGTCATGTCTAACTCTCCCCAGTTTACTTCTTGAAAGTAAGGGTTTTCAAAAACCCAAACTTCTATTGTGTTTCCACAACCATCCAACATGCCAACTTTCATTTCTTTGAATTTATAACCATCTTCGTAGTCTTGAGTGATAATACCAACAGATGTATTGTAAGTACCTTGTTTTGGGTCGTATAATTCTAATATTTTTTTCCAAACAGCATTGTCTGTTCCTTTTTGAATATCATATAAAGTCAAAGTTATTGGCTTCCAATCTGGTTTGCCCGGAAAGTAAATAGTTTCGTTGAGATGTTGTGCCTCCATATCTTTGAAAGTAAGTGTTGGTCTTGCTGTTTTGTTTGGCGGTAAAATGAAGGTGTAATTAATTTCGTCGAATTTTACAAACCATCTATATTTTCTTTTAAAACATGTGGTTGGTAGATTTAATTGTCCTAGCCCCATATCTAATTTTTCAGGCATGTTTATCTCTTTATGTAAAAAAAGGTCTTGTAAACAAGACCTTTTTTTTGGTGTTTGTTAAATATTAACTGTCGTAGCAACCTGCACAACAAGGCGGAGTCATTTGACCACACATTACTTCGTATTGTGCTGTGGCGTAACGCAAGGTTACTTCGATGGTCGCTTCTTCAGAACTTGAATAATCAAGTTCTCCAAAGTTAATGGCTTGAGGCCAGCAATGTCCTAAAGTCCATTTTTCTAATTCTGCCCCACAGCCATCGAACATTGTAAGGGCTACTTTTCCAGCATAACCGTTGGATGAGTTATCTTCTGTTCCCCTGCGGGAAGACTGCTTGAGACCTACGTTGTCGGTAAAGTCGTAAACTGTAGCCAACCAAGTGTATATTCCATTTGAACCAGCAGTACCATTTTGAATTGCTATATCATAAAATGTTACGCTTATGGTTTCCCAAGTCGCTTTGCCGGGAATCCACATCTTTCCGTGAAGATAATTAATTTCAGTTTCTTCAATTGAAATATTTGGTCTTGAAGATACTTTTACTAAATGTTCTCCAATTACCGAGTTACAAGGAGTAAAAAATTGCATCGTCCATCTATATTTTCTTTTGAATACGATGTTATCATTACCAAGTAATCCCAATCCCATTTCCTGTGTCATTGTTACCTCTCTTTTTAAAATTTATTTAGAATGTATCTGCGTTTTCAGAGAAACTACCGGTTCTGTGAATAGAGAATTCAATAAACATGAATTCGACTGCTCTTGTGGGCTGAATACCAATTCTGGCCCTAAATTCATTTCTATCAATTACATCTGGTGTGTTCAATTCAGTGTCGGCTTTAATGATATAAGCAGTAATGCCTCTTCCAACTTGTACTTCTTCTAAGATTCCTTTTGCCAAAAGTATAAATTTGCTTCTAAAGGTAGCATCATTTGGTTCGAATAGCAAAGTTCTAGAAGCGACACGGATTCTTTTTTCTACATAGAACATCATTCTTCGAACGTTTACTCTGTCTAACGCTGTAGGTCTTCGTTGTAAGGTCTTTTGACCAAAAACTACGAACCCGCCAACATCTGGGAAGCTAACAATGGGATTTACACAATTTCTATTGCCGTAGAGTAGATCTCTTTCTTCCAAGTTCGGCCTATCGTAAACATCTGAAATACCGGGAACGATACCACGAGTAATACCAGCTGGAGCAAACCAAGGACGAGCAATACTATCGCTTCGTGCAATTGTTGCCATTACAGAACCACTTGGAGGAACCCAAACATCTACTTGATTGTAGTTGTCACGAGTTTTTACCCAAGGCCAGTACAATGCAGCAAAGTCAGTATCTAACTTTGTGGTATTGAGAGGGTGACTTCCGTTCTGCCAAGCAATGATTTCCTTGATGGTAAGACCAAAAGGAGGATCGATAATAGCAAGGCAATCGGTTCTGACATTTTGACAGAAGTCGATCAAAGCGGTAACACAAGTAGTGCTTGCGTGGCCGGGAATTGCAATTAAATCGATATCGATTTGTTCGGTGTCGGACATGGTATAAAGACCAGTAGAACCGATTTTGCTACCAACTAAAAGTGAATCTTGATCATCTGGATCTGCTGGGATGCCATCAGAGCCACCAACTAGTGTATAGGTTCCGTTTGCAGGACCTGCGTTTACATCGGTATCGTCAGAAACACGAATGTAATCAGATACTAAGGAAAGATAACTTTCAACATAGAAACGGCTAGTTGGATCTTTGGTAAGATTGCCCCATGCTTCTACTTGAACAGCATCGTTAAACACTTCGACTGTGAATACATTTGCGTTTACATCATTGGTCACTCTAACTTGAGTCATGTTGCCATCAATACCAACAGAATCAGCTTGTACTACAAAAGTAGTTTCATCACCAGTGTTGCTAGTTCCAGATATTACACCTGCAACTGCTACGTCGACATCGTCAGATGCTCTAGAAGGACTTTCTCCTTTTTTGGTAGATGTGGAAAATCCAAAAACATCTAGTGCTGTACTGTCTGGTTTAATGCGAATACGGGAGTCTTTACCATAAGCAAGAGTATTGATTTTTAGACTGTATGTGTTAGTGTCTATTGCTGCTTCCCATCCACCGGGAAGATTGTCGTCACGATAGTCATTTATTGCGTCAACGATATCTGCAATTGCGGTGTCGTCAGCTAAAGTTCCTAATGCTGCGTCTAAGTCTACTACTTGTACAACATTATCGATAAGAACATTATCGGTTCCGTCTACAACGATGTTGATATTCAATTCAGATAACCCACCTAGATCATATTCTCCGTTTACTGAATATGCATCATCAAGAGGGAAAAAGGTATTGTCTCCAGTTACATAAGCATGAGACATATCGGTTCCTAAACCAAATTGGCTGTCACCACCATAAATTGAATCTTGAATGGAAACAAATTCTAATGTAGCATTTGGACCATAAGCCCAAATAGTCCTTACTCCAAGGAAATCATCATCGCCATCATCGTGCTTGAAGAATTCAATTCCATCATCGGAACTAAGTTGATCATTAAGGGCTGTTACGACTTCTTGAACTGTATATTCTTGTCCAAGCTCAAGATCGTCAACAGTGAGAACCAAAGTCTTTGGCATAAGCTGACCATTTAATCTATATGCGAAAAACTTATCGGTCATAACTGTGGCTGTTTCTGATTCGTCGTTCATAAACCCAACAGAGCCTATTACTTCTACAACTCCACCTGCGGATGGAATTTTAACTTTTGCTTCTGTAGCTTCTTCATCATTTACTGGGTCTACTTCTGCAACACGAACGATATACACTTGATTTGCTACTAAAAGATATTGATCAGCAGCATATGTCAAATATGGATCGCTAACATCTGGATGAGGTTGTCCGAAAATTCTATGAAGTTGAGCGTTAGTGCTTACGAGCGTAGGCAAGTTAATTGGGCCTTTGCTTGCAAATCCTACCAATGCACCAACATGTAAAGTTTGTTCTGGTGCGATGAAGGACAAATCTTTCTCAGTTATTCTTACACTGGGACTGATTGTGTTCGAAGGTGGAAAACCTTTTAAAATAGCCATATTATTTATCTCCCTTTAGCAAAATTTTGTTTGGTAGGTATTTTACGGATATTAATCCTTGATCTACTGCTCTATCTATGTATTCAGTTGTTCTTTCATCTTCTAAATAATAAATATTTTTTCCACTACCTATAGATGGAACATTTAGAGTGGTGAAAGAACGAGGTGCCTTTCTTGACTTTATTATCAACTGTACTGGAAATTTATTCTTGTTTTTAATTTCTAACATTTAAGTTCCTTAACAGCTTCCTCTATTTTAAGCATAACCTTCGATATATCATTTTCGTTTAATCCATCAACAATGTCGATCTTAGTCTTTAATATCGCTTTCTTTCTAACTATCGGTTGAGGTATGAAAGTTTCAGTAGTAAATCCAAATTCGTATTTTATAATCCTGATTGCTTGGTCGCCCGGTTCTGCGTCAAGATTATTTGATATCGAATCTAACTTTACAATTACCTCCCAAGGTACGCCAGTTACTCTTATATATGCAGTTTGACTAAATTTTGTAATAATTTGTTCGAATATCTGATTCATATCTTCCAAATATAATGTCCAAATAGTTAATGTGTAATTTATATCTATTGGAATACCTCTTGCTACGCCAAATATTGTGTCTCTTTCATATTTTTCGCTTGTAGTAAATCCGGGCTTATTTCCAAGAGCCGGATCACGCATGTAATCAATTGCTTTGTGGTATGTGTATCTGTTGGCATTAAAGGCGTAACCATTATCTATAATTGCCATGAAAGGTAGCCTGATGCGATTGACTACAAGGGTTTCGTCTTTTACAAGATTTTCTTGAAGTATTGCTGCTACTGCTTTTTCTTGAGTACCCCAAATTATCGGTACTGGAAATGATTTTGCGTTTTCATCGATTACTATTACATTTCTGAATAGATCGATCATGGCTTCATCACAACCACGTTTAGCCTTGCTGTATCTATAAACTGTTTGGGTATCGGGATTATTTGAATCTTGTACGATTTGGCCTGTTTGCATTGGGTCGCAGTTTGCTCCCGCTCCGAGACCTGTTTTTTTAAATGATTTATCGTCTAACCAAGCCAAGTCTTCGGTATTTGGGTTTTTTAAATTTAATTCTGGCCCATCACAATTTCCCGGAGGCTTATCTAATATTGGGTTGTTTGGCAAGAAACTTTTATCATTACAAACATTCTTTTCTGATTCCATTGCTTATCCTTTTTAATAAAATATTTACTATTATATTTTACATTATGAAATTTATAACAACCAAAAAAACCAACCAAAAAAAGTTTTTATATCAATACGAACCGAGATATATTAAGAAAATAAAAATTCCTTTTATGCTCATAAGTCCAAGTAGGAAATATTACATTTGGGGTGGTGTTGGTGGCGTTGATGGTGGTTCTGGTGGCATTTCTGCACTACCAGATGGTGGTGGAGCAGAAGGTTGAGCAGGAACTTCGCCAGATGGCGATGCTTTTTCTGGAGCTTTTTCTTTAGAAGGCTCGGTTGTGGTTCCAGAAAGTTTATCAATAAATTCTTGAATCATTTTTTTTACTTTTTCATTTTGAACCTTGTCGATTAATGCTTGAAGTACAGGTTTAAAGGCACTGACTGCATTGTCGTTGGCTGGAGCATCTACCCCAGATTGATCCTTGTTGACTTCGATTTCTTCAAGAATAAGATTGTTTAATTTATAAAAGTTCATTTTTGACTCCTTATATGATTTTAATTTTTTGTACTTTTGGTTGTTCTTCTGTAACTTTTCCTTCTCCAGTGGTAAGCGACTCTTGGAATCTTTGACAAATTAATTCCAATCGCAAAGCACCCCACAATTTAAATTCCCCTAAATTCCGTTGAATCACCACCCAATTTTCTCTTAGATGTGGAGTAAAAATTCTTGAACCTATTTTTGGTGGATGACCAATTGATTTTAATGTGGCTCTATAATTTACTTCAAATCTCATTTCGTCTGGTGCGTCTATACCAAACGCACTCATATAATTTTGAGAAGGTACTGGTTCGTAGTTGCCCCAAAGCTCGACTGAAATTGGGCTGAAAAGTTTACCACGATCTTCAAAATAAATGGGATCAACTGTTTGTGGTTGGATGAAGACTTCGTAATAAAATATTGGCGATCCACCTCTACGCAATGATTCTTGATCCCACGAATTAAACAAATCGTGTTCTGGATTGTTTGGATTGTATTGTTGGTATGTACCACTTGGTTTATATGGTGTTCCATCGCAATTGTAAATCATTTCCACCCCAGTTTGTGACAATCTATATATTGCTTAAAATTAAAAAAAAAGGGTCGATTATTAAATCGACCCTTTTTAATTTATAAAACCATGTTTTGTTTGTTATTCTAGTGAAACTTTTGGTGTTATAGCGATTTGACCACCACCAGAAGGCAATTGGAAAGGTGCGCCTGTAAATCGTTCAAGCCATAGTAGTTTTACACCGCCAGAATACGAAGCACTAGTGGTAATGTAATATCCATAACAAGTTACTGCGGTTGTAAATGTAAATGTAACTTCAGAATAACTTGCAGTAGTTACTCCACCCCCATCAGTACCAATGCTCCATGCTGTGCCAAGAAGAGTAATCGATGCGTATCCAGATGCTGTCGCCTCTGTTACCGCACCAATAGTCGTCGTTTCTGCTGGAGTTAAATTGTTTGTGAAAAGATGTAACACTCTGTTGCCACTAGAATATGTTGCAACTGTAGCCGTAGGTGCAGTTCCATCAGTATTGGTAGAGTTAACTATATATTGCAACAGGAGAATTTCGCTATCGTTTGGAACTATAAGTGCCATGTAAATCAATCTCCAAAAAGTAATTTTGGTATACAAACTTATAAAAATCTATAAGCAGATTTTTTGTTTGATTCTGGTCTATTAGATGGTGACTTGTTGATTTCTCGACATGAAACTTATCCTCTCAACCAGCTTTAATTTCCGTGTACCCCACGGTATTTCACCAAATTAATTGGCATATTAAAAATCATAATTTCCGATACAATCTTATATAGTATTGCCTTTGGTATTTTTTACTTAACAATATTTTTTAGATATATGTTGATATTATATTGCATGGCTATTAAAAATTCAGATGGTTCAATTTTTAAATTAAACGGTCCAATACCAGTTATGAAAGAACAAAAAACTTGGAATGGATATGTTCTTCATAATATGGAATGGAATCCTTATAGTTTTGGTTCCGAAGATAACAATGTATCGCAAGAAACAGTTGTAAAAAAAGATCCTTTTATCGAAGAATTGGAAAGAAATCCGCCCAAACAAGAAGAAGCTGTAAAAAAAGAAGAAGTTCCACCTCCAAAACAAGATAAAAAAATAACTATTCCAACAACCTTGTGTTATTGTTTGCCTACGAAAGTAGAAAGTAAAGTGGATTCGTTATACGATGAAGTTCGTAAAACTATTTCATACGATACGCCTTTTGTATTAGAAATAGTGATAACAGAAGAAACAGATGTTAATTTCGAATGTTGGACGACAGTTAAAAATATTGACTTTGGTTCAATATTGTATCCTAAAAACAAAATGAAAAGATGGTGGAGCGTATCGCAGTTAGAAGAAAAGTCTGGAGGCTTTCTTATTAAATGTGTTATTTCTTCCTATCAACCAGCATTTTCTGATTGAGTGCCTGTTATCTTAACAGAATATCCAAGTTTCTCAAGTATTTCTTTATGATCGTTAACCGATTTTTTATAGCCAGATTCGTAAATGTCCATTATTAGTTTTATAAATTTCTCTCCATCGTGTTTTGTTAATATAAGGGAACACAATCTTTCTATTATTTCTTCATTTTCAACATATTTGGTTTTTGAAATCTCAAAAACCAATTTTTTTATTTGTTGAATTTTTGGATCTGTAAACAAACTCGATATACTATTCATTTTTTTACCTTAATTTAGTTTTTGTTCTTTTTGGCGTAATCTCTTATACTTTTCCTTGGAGGTGGCGTAGTTGTTGTAGTTATTGTCGTTGTTGGCTCTGGAGTCGTTGTTATTGGCTTTGGAGTCGTTGTTATTGGCTCTGGAGCTATATTATTCTTTTTCTTTAGTTCATCTGGATCTATATCATTCTTAAGTTCATCAATAAGTTCATCAAGAAGTTCTGTGTTAGATAAATATTTTTTTATTTTTGAATCTACATTTTTATAAAATATATTTGAGCGACCATTAAACAATTCGTTGCTTTTTAAATAGTCATTTCCTAATGACATTGCTTTGTTTATTAATTCGTCTCTCTCAATACCAATACTGTATATATTTTTAAAATTATCTGCGATGTGCAAAATGGCCATTTTTGCAAATTCACCATCCGCATCTAATGGTGTTTTATCATTTCGAAGAGCTTCTCTTACATCTGTTATTTTTCTCTTTGTTTGTGGAATTTTACCTCCCTTGACTTCTGTATTCCATATGTCTTTGTATATATCAGTTGTAGCTGTTTTGTCATTCAACAGAGGATCTTCGAGTTCTCTTTCGGTATTTCCTTCATCTCCACCTTTATTATTAAAAAATTTACCTACCTTTTCCTTAATCGGAGACAATCTTCTTGATCCAGTATCATCGTTTTCGCAAACATTATGTTCTGCAACTTTAGACTTTAACTTACCTTTAAGCCATTTCTTGAATGTGTTTCTTGCTTTCTTTATTTCTTTTTCTTTTTCTTTATCATTAGGGTCTAAAATTTCTTCTTTGTAAGTAACCATTTTATTTCTTAAATTATTTCTTACTTGCTCTTCTAAATAATTAAGAAATTTTTCGAAACAAATTGCAATTTTTTCTCTAGAACCATGAATACTTTTGAAAACTTCACATATGGCTTCAATATAAATTGGACGCTCACGCTCTTCATCTATATTATAATTATTTTCTTTTTTGTATTTTTCGATAGCTTCTTTCACTTCTTTAATATTAGATATTCCCATGTCTGTTATAGGCTTATAAACCATGTCGCTTCTTTCATTGATCGATTTATATGCTTGTATGTATTGTGGTGTACCTCTAGGATAGGTTTTTTGTGGTTTATCGTTTGAATTTAATTTTAAGCCCGGAGTTCTTGCTCCCGACAGTTGGCTTCCTCCCATCTCGTTTTCTTCACTGGTAACTTTTGCTCTATCTCCGTAGTGTCCGGTTCGTCTTTCTTCCTTATCGGAATGAATTGTATTATCCCTAAATTCATCGTCCTTCTCGTATTCGTAATCATCTCCAGATTTAAAAGGTCTGTGTGGGTGACTAGGAAGAACCAAAGCTACATGTAGTTCCCTCTCCTCTACTTCTCCCTTTTCATTGATATATTTTATACTTTTTATTTGGCTTGGCAGAACGATATTTCCAGCCTTAAAATTTTTACCGCCACCAAGTTTATGATGAGTAACTTGTGATTTAGCTGGATGATCGAGATACTTGTTTTTTTGATGAGGAATGGAAATTTTCTTATCTTTAATAAGTTCTTTCATTATTGTATTTGCAATTTTACTTGCAATTATACCAAAAATATTTCTTCCTTTGCTTGAGAATGTTTTGATGGCTATTATATAATCATTGTCGTATTCTTTGAGATAATTTTGAATTGCTTCTTTGTTACTGGCATCAGTTATGGTATCATTCAGTTTTTTTATGTATATGTTTTTTTGTCCATTTGTAGATTTTTTGTTTACATCTTCCCAATCGTCCATGGGATGAATTGGAAGATTGTATTTTGATTCCACTCCGTTTGTAAAATACTTAAAACTAAAAGTTTCATCATTTCCACTATTTATACTAATCCTGAGAGCATTATAAACTCTTGATTGTATTAACGATTTTATACCTTCAAGGTGATCTGTATCCCCCAAATCACCTTTTTTAATGCCCATTATTGGACCATACGACACTTCTTGTTTTTCTTCAGCGAATTTAAATTTTGATTTAATGTTATCGTCTTTGATGGTTTCAAATTTTTGTTTCCGTTCAGTTTCGGTATACTCTACATTAACTTTTATATCATGTAGATCTTTTAATTTTTTTATAGAATCTTCGTATGCTTCTTTTCCGTATTCTTTTATTAATTCTTCTTTCATGTTTTTGATATTTTCACTGGTTTCGTTTTTGATAAATTTAAATATTATATTAATATTTTTATACTTGCTTGGTCCAATATTTGAATTGTCATTGTATAGATGTTTTTTGTGGTATTTCATCAAAATTACAATATCGGGAGATTTTAACCAAATTATTTTTCCTTGTTTAAATTGAAATTTCCCCAAGCAATCTTTGTATTTTTTAAATTCATGTGTTTTTCCATAGTATTCATGGTGGTTATCACTTAAAAATTCTTTTATGCTTGTTGATATTGTGTGTTTTTGGGGAATTAAAAATCCCGTGATTGCTGATTCTTTAGAGCATCTTTTATTTGGATCAAACCCACCACTTAGATCGTATCCGTATTGTCCTTCGGAGCCTTCCAATCCTGATCCTTTGAAATGAGGCTCGTTATTGTCTTGTTCTAATTTTGCGATTAATCGTACGATAAAAGATTTAGCTCGTATTTTGCCAGCTAAGCGTACACTAGAACCCTTGATAGAACTAAAATCATAATCATCTTCTTTGTCGGGATCAAAATTATTGCTTTTTACTGGGAATGGCATGTGTTTTTTGATTATATTGTATGTTTCTAGTTGTGCGAAATCTTTAATTGCTTCTTCATCGAATGTATTGTAATCATAATTGATTACAATGGTTGTTCCTTCAATTGAATTTTTGTAATTTTCATCATATGTTATTTCAATTATTTTTTCATTTAAAGATATGTTTTTAATTGTATTTTGTTGTTGTATAGTGACAAATTTTTTGCCATCCCATTTAAACTCTATTGGGTTCACAGAAATTTTGCCTGTACCGTAACAAACATTACATCTTTCAAATCCTTCTTCTGATTCTATTTCTTTTTTGCCTTGACATTTTTCACAGATTTTATTTTTTTCTACTTTTACTTTAATCGAAGAAGTGATGTAATGTGTTTTACTCAATTCAAAAAATTGTTTGTTATCTTCTGTCTTTATTGATTCTAGATTCTCTTCGTTTTGTTTTTTTACTAAAACTGTATTATCGATCCAATCTAATATTGTTTGCTTATCTGTTTTGTTTATTTCTTCGTCGCTAATGTTTAAATTTTTAGTTTCTTCTAAATTTTTAATTGATTCGAAATTTATTTCTATTTCTTTTTTTGTTGTGTTTGAATATGTTTTTTTACCAAAATCTTTTATGATTCTTACATATTCATCATATATTGCATGTTCGACATTTATCCTTTGTTCGCATCTTTCGAATAGTGCGTTTCTTAAGAATGTGTTATATCTCTGATATAAGGCCATGCTCCAAAGAGGTGTTGGGAAACTAGATAAGAATTCTATATCGTCGTCATCAAAATAAACTGGCAAAGTCGATACGTCATCAACTTGTGCCATTTCTAGTAACATATTGTTTTTCACGAAGTAATCTTTGTCGTTTGCGATCTTATATTCTTTATAACTTATTATTGACATTTTTTAATACCTTAATGTTTTATGTGTAACAGTAATATATATATTACCTATGCAAAATAATATGATGTACACAACCAGACCTTCTCAAGACAACTTTAACAACCTTTGTTCGGGATGTTCAACTGGTGGTGGGGTCAATGATCCTATCTACAAGATTGGCTCTAGAAAAAATAGAGACAAGGTAAAAGAACAAATCAGAGACTATGTTTTACTTATGCTAGGTGCGCCAGTTATAACATTAGAGTTAGATCAACAACAACTTGATGCTTCTGTTGATTTAAGTCTTCAAGTTTTTGAAGATTACGCTCCTGCTGAGTATTTTCAATATTATACATTTTATAGCGTACCGGGTAAATCAGTTTATGATTTACCAAACGATGTAGGATATGTAAGAAGCATATCTTACAAAGAAACTGCAAATTATGCTTTTTCCGCTTCAGATCTTGGTGGTGTAATACCTTTGGAATACATGGGTGCTGGAGCTTACGGAAGCATAGCTGGTGGTATAAATCCACAACAGCCAGTATGGGGAAAAATGAGTGAGTGGGTCCTCTACAAACAATACGAAGATATGTATAATAGAGTGTCTGGTCAACAAGGTGGATGGGAGTGGTTAGCTGGATATAACACAATAAAACTTTATCCTGTTCCTTACAGAACTTATGGTGTTGCGGTTAAATATCTTCAGAAGAAACCAGACTTTAGAGAAGTAACCCAAGCAATGCAAGAAGGTGCTTTGGCGTTTGCAAAAATAATTATAGGAAGAATTAGAAGTAAAATTGGTAATCCTCCCGGTCCTAATGGTGGCGTTCAATTAGATGGACAAGCTATTTTGCAAGAAGGCATCCAAGATAAAAAAGACTGGGAAGAAAGATTAATTACTAGATTCGGTGATGTACTTGGTCCTACTTTTGGTTAAAAATATGAATAATTTTAAAAATTGGTTTTATGAAACTTGTTCTTTTGATAAGGCTACTCAAGATGAAATCGTTGAGTTTGTTTTAAATTCATTTAATTCGTCTCGTGAAAACATCAATGAAGTTTCTGAAATATCTCGTTATAGTGTAGAAGTAAATTACAGAACTAAAAAAGATGATGTTCTTAATGGTTTTGCCAAGATAGCTTTGGGATACATAAGTGCTGCACTAAAAAAGCACGGATATCATACCAAACATGTTTTCGAGCATAAACCCTTAAGATTGTTAGTTACTTCTAGAAATTGGGATGATGGTACTTGGGTAGGAGCAGTGACATGGAATGATACCAGTAAATGTTTTGTCATTTCCAAAGGTCATTACAACAAGATGCGAAAATCAGTTTCGATTCAAAGTACAGAAAAGTGCGATGGAGATTCAGCAGTTGAAGTGGCAAAACAACTACATAATGTAATGCATGGATTAAAAGGCAAGCCAGATAAACATCAAGAAAAACTAAAGCCTGTGCCTCTCAAAAGAGGTCCTAAGAATTAGTTCAAACAAGCAATTGTTCTTTTACGACATTTTTTGTGATTTTTTCTTTTATAGACTCATTAACAAAATCCGAAATCGAATTAGCAGAAAACCATTTTATAGATGTCTCTCTTGCTTTTTCCGAAGCCGTTTTTATGTCGTGGGTTCTTAAAAATTCATCAATATAATTTTCAATTTTTGAAACATCTTTTTCTGGTATTTTTATAGAAAATTCAGAATAATTTATTTTTGATTCTAATGGTAGCTTCACATCATCTGAAATAAGAATGGGTATTTTACCAAAATTCAAAGCCTCATAAAATCTTATGCTGTTGCTTCCACGACCTCTTGGACAAAGAACGAATTTGCATCTTTCTATGGATTTTTTGTAAGTCGATCTAAGGTACTCTTTGTTTTCTAAGAATTCTATGAATTCAAAATTACATTCTATTAAGGTGGAATAATTTTTTATTTTATAAAGTGTGTTTACAGATTTTGGTCTTATTGAATGAGTGTTTAATGATCCTTGGAATGAAACATCTATCGGGCATGTTGTTATGTCTGTTATTTCATTGCATATTGTGGGAGAAGTGTAGTAAAGTGGAAGTCCATTTGTTTTTAAACTAGGAGAAACTGTAAAAACAATTGAGTCTTGCATGCATTCGTAAACATCCTTGTTGTCTCCCGGCAAAAAAAATATATGTTTGTTTTTTTGTTGATTAAAAAACTTTAAATTTTTTAAAAATAATTTTACTATCTCTTCGTATTCTTTTTCGTCATTTTCTTCAACATAAAGTCCGTATCTTAAAACTACAGGACAAATTACATATAATTCTTTACTATTAAAATTTATATCGCAAATTCCATCTAAGTGTTGCGAATACGAAGTGGAAGACAAATAACTTAATGAAAAATCTTTAAATTTATAGACTTTGTTGTAACCAAAAAATGTTTCAACAAAGTCTATGTTTAATTTTTCTTTAACATCAATTATAGTTTTTTGAAGTATTTGTTCGTTTTCTTTGTATACAAATAAACTCAATTTACCCCAATATAATCTCCAATCCATCGATTGGATTTTCTGTAATTAGAACATTTTCTTCGTTTTTACTAGCATCATTTTCTTTAATTAATGCTTTTTGATTATCTGCCACTACATGTTCGATCTTGCCTTGATTTGTGATTTGATCGGGCTGATCGAGAATTAATTTTTCAGTCATAGTATCCACCTTTTCCTTTGTTTCTTCTAATCGTTTAATAAGTTTTAACAAATTGGTTGGAGGTCCAATAAATTTAAAGAAGTAACTATCTCCTTGAAATTGATCTTTCGACCTTACACTAGCTTTTCCATCTAAGGATCGCTTTGGTAACATAAATTCACCACTTGTTATGTTTTGAAATATATATACACCAGTTCCAGACAAATTGTTGGCTCTTTTTTCAATGTTTAATTGTTTTTGTTCTCTTCTCGAAACTTTCTTTCTTGGGGATCTCATAATTTTTCCTTTAATTTAGATAACTATAAATATAATAGTTACTAAATTTAATTTGGAGGTCAATATGGCGAAAATTAAATTAAAAAAATGGACAGATGTTTATCCTCAAGGTACAGACGAAGGGGATCAAGAGCAAGCATTCTTCATAGCTTTGGCGAGAAATTCAAAGTGGCAATGGAGAAGTACAGCTGCTTTGGCGAAAGAATCTGTGTTGACACAAAAGAGAGTCGAAGAAATTATAAACAAGTATGTTAAAAGAAACATGGTGTTTAAAAATCCAAACAATGATGATCAATGGGCTTATTGGGAACGAGTTCCAGAAATGTTAAGAAGCATCATTGATGATGTTTCTTTGGTCCAAAGAGACCATAATATGAGAATAAGAAAAGCAATAGATCCATAATTAGCAAAAAACCATATTCGTGACTTCACGAATATGGTTTTTTTGTTGGGCGAGATTAACCTCTGCGATCTACTTTTTTATCGTCAACTTTAGATCCCATTTTGAATAAAGCATCAGCTGCTATTGGCATAAAATAAGCTGCTGGATATTGTGATCTCATATAACCATCAGGATATGCCCAATGGGAAATTCCGCCTCTACGAGACGCTCCGCTTTCTTCAACGGAATAAATTGGCAATTCTTTTTTTGTTTTAGAACAGTAATCGATGAATGATTTCATAGTGACATTCCTTTAAATACAGTTGGTACTTAATTTATATAGTGTAAAGCACAACAATTTGTTGCTTTTATCTATTTATTGCTAAACCTTATTTTTTTGCCAAAAATATTAATATTTAATATATTTTCAAATTCGTATTTAGTAATTACAGGAAGGCAATCGTCAAAAGAATCTAAGCAATATATCGCTGATCATCTTTGTGTTTTTTTCGCTTAAATTATGATAAAGTGGAAGGCAAATTATTCTTTTCGATACATCTTCTGATATTTCCATAATTTCGCCATTTGCATATCCTATGTTGTTAAGAGAAGGATAAAAATATCTTCTAGGGAAAACATCGATACTCTTCATAGCTTCCATTATTGCAAGTAGTTCGGATTCATTGTTGAATAATATTGGATAATAAGAATAATTCCATTCAATATTCGGATTTATAATAGGTTTAGATAAATGGCATTTATAGAATAAACAAGCAAGATATTCATCGTACATCTCACAAGATTTTTTTCTGTTTAAAAGAATCGAATCTATTTCTTCTAGATTACACAATCCCATGGCAGAATTAAATTCAGACATCTTAGAATTAATTCCCAATTCTTTTATCTCGTATTCTTCGTACCCAAAATTCTTTACAGCTTTCATTTTTTTCATAAGCATTTTGTCATTGCAATAAATAGCTCCGCCTTCGATAGTGTGATAAAATTTTGTTGCATGAAAACTTAAAACTGACATGTCTCCATATTTTAATATTGACTTGCCTTTGTATTTAACTCCAAAAGCATGAGCAGCGTCGAAAATAAGTCTTATGTTTTTCTCTTTGCAGATAGCTTCTAACTCATCAATGTTTCCAGTGTTTCCGAAAACATGAGTTGTCAAAATAGCTTTGGTTTTTGAAGTTATAAGTCGTTTTACAAGATCGACATCCATGAAAAGAAAATCTTTGTCTATATCGCAAAAAACAGGTTTTAATTTCGACCAAACAATTGACGATGTTGTGGCTATAAAAGAAAATGGTGTTGTTATGATTTCATCATCTGGTTCAAATTGATTAAGACACATTAACAATCCATTAGTACAATTGTTTATCAAACACAAGTCTTCAATTTCTAAATAATTTGCTAATTTTTTTTCTAAAACTTTATTAAGCGGACCATTGTTGGTCAAATGATTTGACTCCCATATGTGTTTTATTTTCTCGTAGAATTTATCAATATCTGGGAGATATGGTCTTGTAACATGTATCATAATTTCACCATGGATTCGCAACTGTTGTCAAAGACATCTTTTGTTCTTTGTGAATTAATTTTTTATCTTTGATCGTAATAAATTCAAATAAAATGTTTATAATAACTTAATTATATAGAAAAACAATATGCGTATATGAAAAAAATGATGAAAAATATCTTGTCTCTGAAGAAAAACAAAGAAGCATCCGAACATCTAAGTGAAAAATTGTTTTCAATTTGTGGTTTCTGTGGGTGTAGGTTTTGTTTTTTAACTAAAAACATAGAAATCTACAAACAAACTTATCAAGATTATTTTCTATGTACTTTTTGTTTGCGTAACAAATGTCATCTCAAAGAGAATCAAATTTTTTTGTTTTCATTCTGCAAGATATTCGAACTCATAATGGTCAATAATAAAAAAGACATGAAAAGTATTTTAAAAAATTTATACACCGTTGGCAATTCATTCCCTTTTTTAACATACAACTCAGAATGTGATTTTTGGGCGATTGATATCGATCACGAAGTTTTGTATGACAAAAAATTATTGAAAATAAAAAATGCTATATCTGATTTATTTGATGTTTTCAAAGTTTTAAACAGTAATCTGTTTCTTGTTTTGAAATATACAAAAAAAGAATTATTGGAAGAAATAGAAAGTTTCGAAAAAACTAAAATTAAAAATTACAAGATGTTTAAAGGAAAGAAATTAATTTAATTTTTCGCCCATTCTCTTTATTACTTCTTCTTTTATATCGTTAAAAGTTTTTTCCCATGAATTTTTATTTTTTTTTCTGAACATTTTTATGCTTGGATACCATTTACTTTTATCTCCTTCGTTTCCCCATCTCCAGTCTGGATTTTGAGGTATTATAGCTAAAGTTTGATGATTTAATGCTCCTGCGATATGCAAAACAGAAGTGTCAACAGCAATGATTAAGTCCATTTCCGAAATTATAGACGCAGTATCATCATATGAATTCATAAATTCTGCCATATCGACAATCGACATGTCTTGTGCGTTTTCCGCAAGATCGACTTCTTTTTTTTGAAACTTGTGCTTTCTTGGCCTAGTGTCTTTTGTCAACGAAAACAACTTTACAGATGGCAAATTAGATATATCACGAAATAACTCTAATTTTACAGATCTGTGGAAGTCATTTGGATGTGCTGGCGTACCAGCCCAACAAATTCCAATTTTAAAAAACTCACTATACGATGAAAAATCAAGTTTTTTGTTTGCGAAAATGTATGGTGGATTTGGTATCTCTTTAGTTTTTAAAAGATACGGTAAAGACATTATGGCTGCAAAATAATCATATTCTGGTAATGTTAGGTTGCCGTGAATCAATGGCAATCTCATAACAGGTTCGGTTAAATACAATTCATCTGCTAAGTGAGACAATAGATCTTTCATAGAGTCCCAACAGTGAAGCACAACTATTGCTCCCATTGATCGTATCATCTTGACATATCTTACAAAATGTATGATGTCGCCAGATCCCTGTTCAGAATGTAAGATAATTCTTTTTCCAGACAAATCATCTGTTCCATTCCATTCTTTTTTTTCATCAAAAAGACCTTTCCAGTACTTGCATTGATCGTAAACTTTAAATCTAGCTTCGTATAAAGGCCAAGCCTTTTCGCTTTGGTTTAAAAATTGATATATACTGGCTAAATCAATTTTTGCGAAATCGAAATCTGGATCTATTTCCAATGCTCTGTTGAGATATTTGCATGCTTTTTTATAATTAATCGCCTCTGCGTAACACCCACCTAAAAAAGCCAAGTCTTTTACATTGTTTGGGTCTTTTTCTATTTTGTCATTTAGTAATTTAATTGCTTTTTTGGTTTTACCAGCAAATCTATATTGCATTAAAAGATTAGAATCAAGATGCTCATTGTTTTGCACATTTTTTCTGCATTTTTCGAGATATTTGATGGCCGTCTTGTGATCACCAAGATTTCCGTAACAAAGAGCAATATTGTTTATGTTTTCAACATCTTTCTCGTCTTTCTTGATTTTTAATATTTTACTAAAGTGAGCCTTTGCTTCTTCAAAATTACCCTCTCTAAATTCACATATGCCTAGGAATTGATATGCATCCGTATCATCCAGAGACACTTTTAATAATTGATTACATATGGTTTTTACAAATTTATATTCATTGTTTTTAAGTTTATCAAATGCTAGTTTTTTTGAATTTTCGATTAATTTTAAGGTTTCTTCTTCTGTAAACATGTTTGCCTGCAATAAATAAGGTATGTCAAATACTAGACGGATTAAATTAATTATAGACGAAAGCAACAAACACATCAAATCTGGTGGCAGATCTTGTGGTTGTGGCGGAGCTTCGGCAAAAACAGAAGATAACAATTTGATCCAAAAAGAAGAAAATATAATTGTAGAAAACAAAAAAGAAGAAAATATAATTGTAGAAAACAAACCTAAAACAATAAATAATAAAACTTTTAAATTTTTGTGAGGTTATTATGGGATGCGGATGTAAAGGCAATGGTGGTGGTTCTAGAAGACCAACAATAGCTCCCGGCAAAATGCTTGGAATGTTGCAAACTACTCAAAAAGTTAATTCTTTGACTGCTAAAACTCAAAATTTTATGCCTCCTGCACAGCCTAGAAGTGCTAGCGGCGAAGATGCAGAAAAAAGAAAAACACAGAAAATAAGAAGAGATGCCATACGCAGAGCTTTAGGTAAATAACTAATCTTTGCCGATGTCTATCTTGTTTTTATGATTTGGCATTTTCCATAATGCCTTATTCAATTTCGTATTTATTTGAATGTTCTTTAAATTCCAAGTAATGTTCATTTTTTCGTCTGGCCAAAATATTGAAATTGTTTTTGGCAATTTGTGTCCGTCAACATCATAATTCGAAAGAGTTTTTGACTTGAAAATCAATTTATCGTTTTGATCCATAAGAGATGTAGACATTGTGCTTAGATCATTCTTGTTCAATTTACATTCGTAAATCATGTTCTCGTTTGTATTGATTGATGTTAATTTGCTTTTTATGATATAAAAATTTTCGCTTTGATAAAGTAAAGATCCTTCTGGAAATTCGTCTACACATAGGTTCTTCTTTACAACCAATGGATTCAATGGATCTTTCAGCCTTGTCTTATTGATATTTTCATAGGTTGAAAAAAATAAAGATTTATCTATTGATCTTTTGCTCCAATACCAAAATCCATCGGAATTACTTCCCATGTCGAATTCTTTGTTAAAATTAGAATTTAAAATTAGTCTGAAATCATTGTCTTTTTCATAAGCTAACAACCCAGAAGTGCTTATGTTAATTCTTAAACTTATATTCTGAGTATAATACAGATCTGCTTTAATGTTTTTAATTAAACATCTGTTTTTATTGATTTTTTTTATAATATTGTCGTTATCTTCGTTGTGTACTTGTTTCGCTTCATCGACATCTTCTTGGTTTTTTGATTTATTGTCAAACAAGCAAACAAAAATAACAACAGTCAAAGCAAAGGTTATTATGGGTAAATATTTCATAATTAGATTAATATTTGAAGTAAATGGATATATACAAATGAGAAATTTTATTGGTAATTTTTAAAAAAAATTTCTTGTGTGTAATTTATTATTCATTATTTTTTTGTAAAAAACAACGAATAACACAAAACAATAAGTCAACAATTTGTATAAGGCAGAAATAACATGTTATCATATAAAAATTGGAAAACATTCAATGAGAACATGATGCCAAGTTTTAATCTTGGTATCTCACAACCACAATCTATGGGCATAATGAGCAATTCTCATACGACACAAGAAATGGGCGATGAAACTAGTGCTGATACAAGTGGTCAAACCACAGACGGACAGTCTGATGTAGCACCTGAGTCTGGAAGCGAAGAAACTTCTGGTGATAATGTAGAAAAAGTCCTTTCGATTTTAAAGGATGACGAATTATCAAATAAAGAAAAAGCTGAGAAAATCGCAGCTATGATGGATGGTAGTTCCGAAAGTGAAACCCCAGAAGGTGAAGCTCCAGAAGGTGAAGGCGAAGATGCTGGTGCTGACGCTAATGCTCCAGCTGCTGATACGACTAATCAACAACCTACTGCTGAAAGTTACATGCATGGTTATATGCATGGTGATGATGACGATGAAGATGAAGACTTCGATGACGATGATGATATGGATGACGATGATGATATGGATGACGATGATGATATGGATGACGATGATGATATGGATGACGATGATGATATGGATGACGATGATGATATGGATGACGATGATGACATGGATGACGATGATGACATGGATGACGATGATGACATGGATGACGATGATGACATGGATGACGATGATGACATGGATGACGATGACGACATGGATGACGAAGACATGGATGACGAAGACATGGATGATGAAGACATGGATGATGAAGACATGGATGATAAAGAATTTGATGAAAAATTAAAAGAACACAAGGAATGGCTAAAAACCGTTAAGTGTGATGATAGTTTTTTTTTTGAAGCAGAAGATCAGGACAACATAGATGAAGATGATGAAGATGATGAAGTACATCCAGAACAGAAATCAGTTCTTAAAAAGAAAATAAAAAAAGTTTACGATAAATTAAAAAATAAAAATTGGAAAATTCCTGAAGATAACGATTTTAAATTAATTTTTCAAAACAAAAAAGAATTAACAAAAGAATTAATAGGTTTAAGCATCTTTACTCTTAAAGAAATACTTGCCTATTTTAATTCGCAAAATGATGAAAAAAATCAAGAAGCTAAAAAAGCTAGAGCAGTAGCTAGAGCTAATAAACCTAAAAGAGTACTAACATCAGACGAATTAAAAAAAGCGAGGGAAGCAGCTGATACAAAAAGAAAACTTAATTCTTTAAAAAATAAAATAAGAAAAGATTACGATAAATTAAAAAAAGTAAGATACGTATTTCCTTTGAATCCATTGGATTCATATTTTGGTCAACCGGGCTTTAATTTTGACACAAAAGAGGATTTAAATGCATACTTGAGAGGTGAGAAAAATTTGATTAAAATTAATAATCTTCACAAATATCTTAGTAGTCATTTAGACCATTGGAACAGCTTTAGCCCGTGGGGGGGGCATGCAAACAAAAATTTACATCAATCTGGTTTCGTTATTGGGGCGGGTAATTCAGATGACAAGAGCGGGCGAATGACAGACCATGACAAATTATATCAAAGTTACAAATGGGCTATAGGCGGGAAACCGATAGTGCCATTCGACAAAACAAATGATGCTCACAAGGCTCGGCATGACGCAGAAATAGCAAAAATATTCAGCCCAGATGTCGATGAACCAGAAAAAGTCAACGATAAAAGAAGACTCAGAACAATTTATAACATTAGAAGAGAAGATCTTGAAGAAGCAAGAGGCAGATCATTCAATTATATTGAGCTTGAAAAATTGAAAAACACATATGAGATTGAAGACAAATTAACATATCTACTCGAACTATACAATGATCACATGAAAGAAACAAATCAAGACACATATGATCATGATGAATGGCATAATCCACCTGCCGAAACTATAAGGTTGTATAGTAGAAGCGGTGGAGCATCATCAGGAAGAGTACAGAACTTCGGACCAAACAAAGGCAAAAATCAATCAACTGACACGACGGCAAATAAGTACAGAGACAAAATCGCTGCTCTTGAACGTACGATAAAAAAATGTTATAATTGTAACGAAAAACATTATAAGATCGATATGCTTACTGTAAGACCTGATGGTCAACCCGCAAGGTATATCTGCCCTTCTTGCCAAAAAGTCAATAAAGAAATGGGTCTTCCAAATTCTGCAACAGGTTTGCCTTTCAATACAAGACCTAAAGATGGTGTTTCAATTACTCATGAAAATCCTATTATGACTAATACTAACACTAATACTAAGCCTATGACTAATAAGACTAAGACTAGTCTTACTAATAAAATTGATAAACTTTTCAACCAAACCACAGAAGAAGTCAATTGGTGGAATAGCATTCATTCTATGTTGGGACACGACAGTAACGAAAAACATTCTGATGGATTAACAAATCTTCCAGAAGTAATTAAGCCAAGTGCTGGTCAAGTAGGATTTGCACCTCAAGGAAGAATTGGTTGGTTTCAGTAAACTACGCATTGATCGATTTGATTGAATTTGATAAAACAAGGCAGTAACTACTGTCTTGTTTTATTTTTTGGATAACAGTAATGTTTTTGAAGTATTTTGACGCATATGTTTCTGCTGGATTCAAACCAATCGCCTTGAGTCCACAAACTAAAAAACCAGTTGAATTAAAATGGAACAAAAATTGGACAGCAGAAAGATGGCGTAAATATTTTGAAACAGGCGATTACAATATTGGCATATTGTTGGGCAACATCATCGATGTCGAAGCTGATTGTCATTCTTCTAATAAATTGTTAAATGAATTAATTGGTAGCCAAAAGCACATTAAGTTTCAAAGTTACAGATCCACACATCACTTGTTTATAAACGATGATTCCAAATTAAGATTTTTAAAAATACATGGAATAGAGTTCAGAGGATACGGATTACATTCTGTTGTTCCTCCATCAATTCATCAAAGTGGTTATCAGTATAATTTTTGTTCAGACAATGATTTTCTGCTCACATATATGTCCGAAGGTTTAAATAAAATATATTCTGATTACAAAGCGTCTTTACATAATAAAAATAAAGTTTTATCAAAAAAGAAGATTATCCATAGAGGAAACTGTAAAACAAAATGTAATAAATGTAATGATTTGGTTTTTATAAATAAAAAAAGACTTTCTTGTGAAGTTATAATATTTAGCAATAAAAATAAGTCTTGGTTGTGTCACAAGTGCAGAGACGAAAGCATCACAGTCCAAGTGAAAAAAATGTTGCTATAGTTCCCAATTCTTTACAATATTGAATTTGGATTTTTTAAATTTAAATATTTCATTATAAAGCGATGAAGGCAAGTGTTCTTTTATTATTCTCAAAAAATGATGTGCGTCTTCTAAATTTGAATTGTTGATTGTTTGTCTTAATTTTTTAACATCATATCCAATACATTTATATGCTTTTTTTGGATTATTACTTGATAGTTTTTCTTCGTCTATTTTCCAAAACAATAAATGTTTTTTAGATTGTATGAAATTTATCACAAATTCACATATGTCGTAAACCCACGAACATAAAGATGGAGAGAACAACCAAAAGTTACTAAGTGGCCTGTATTCTAAGCCGTAATCTGTAGCACGATGACTACCTGCCTTTCCATATATTATTCTGCGTTTTTTAGTTCCATTTGTTTGGTCGATTAGTAAACTTGGTATGCACAGAAATAAATCTAACATTTTAACTGCATGGATGAAATCATATGGGTTTTCGTGTAAGAACTTTGAACCTAAGTGTATGTGTCCGCCAGCAGTTCTAAATCCTGTGTGTTTTATGATGTTTTTAGGTTGAGAGATAGCTTTTAATTCATAGGCACAATAATCAACATTGCAGCCAATTACTCTTGATTCTGAATTGGTTAGCTCTGAGTCTGGAAATGTAATTGAGCTAAAATTTGATATACTATAAGGCTTGGAAAGTACGACAAGGTCGTAGATGGCAGTTTTTATGTTTTCTATAAAATCTTTTTTTGATTTTGCTTGTTTTATTTGAATTTCGACCATTACATTGTCGTAGAAGAATTTGTTGTTATTCTTTTTTAAAGGTTTTGTTTCATGAGGAAACTTACCAATTGCGGAAATTGGTTTTTTGCCTTTGCATAAAATAAATTCTGGATCAGTTCCTATTGTGAACATTGCAATCTCTTCTTGTTTTTATGCTTCTTGATGTTTTTGTACCAGTCGTCAATTATATCCATGCCAAATTTAGCACTGAAATTAGATATACCAAGATAATTGTGAATTCTCAATATGTCTATTTCCATTGGGTAATTATATTTTAGATTTTTAAAGAATATGTTTCTATCATCGTTGTCCAATATTAGTTTCATGCCATTTATCGATGATTTGAAATTATAAATGTCTCTAGGTTGATATGTTTTAATTTTTTTGGTCATTATTTTGGTAAAGGTTGTTTCGATAGAGTTTGATTTTTTGTGACAAAAACCTATTCTGATCAACATGGCATACAAGCTAATCATAGGTGGCGATGCCAGCCATCTTTTATCACCCTCTATTATAAATATACTTCCGTTTTTGTAATTATCTGATGGGTTTTTGCATAAATAAAATTTACTTTTTTTCATTTTAATTTTATGTTCGAATTTATTTAAAAGATCTATACAATTTTCTATTTCGTTGATTAAATTTTTGTTTTTATTATCTGCAATACATAATATTATTTTTTTTATAGATGGTATTTTTTGTTTTTTTGGATTATATTGAAAATTAAATATTTTAATTGGTTTGTTGTTTATTGTTGCGTACATGACATCGTGTAGATAATCTTTACACCAAACCATTTGGTGGCATTGTTCGTATTTATCAGATAATAAGCAATATTCAATACCCTTGTTGTAAAGTTGCAATATCTTATTGGATTTATCTTTAGTCCAATCAATTTTTTGATACTTTTTAGTCATAACAAATTATAATTTGATTGTTTGGTGTTTGGCAAGTATGATTTAACAATAATGTCTTTAGAATTAATAACAATAGTTCCTCACGGCACAATTTTAATTAAAGAATTAAGATACGGATTAGAAAATAACACTTTAAAAACCATTCAAGGATTAAATGTAATAAGACATTTAATTAAAGATAAAAGATTAGATCATTTGTTTGTTTTAGATCCTCATAGCAGAATATTGTCTTCAAAAATATCAATTGTAACATCTCCATTAATAGTTTCTTCTTTCAGAAAAGAAGATGTCTTCGTATCGAAACAGTATTCTAACGACAAAGTATCAAGAGATCTTGCTTCGTATTGCTCGTTTGACGATGGTGTTTCTTCTATCGATGATTTGCGATTCGATTCTAGTTGGGGGTCATTAGTGCCTTTATGGTTTCTTCAAGATAAAGAAAGTGTTGGCGTAATAACAATAGATAGCCAAATAGAAAGGTCGAAGATTATTGATTTTGGAAAGAACTTTTATAATTTTATAAATCTTCAAAATAAAAAAATAGGAATTATACTTTCATGTGATTTCTCACACACACATTCAAAAAATAATCCTATGTTTCCGTACAGCGAGTGTTCTAAAGAATTCGATGATTTATTGGTTGAAATGTTTGAAAACAATGACTTGAAATCATTTAGGAATATAGATGATAAATTTATTCACAAGGCTAGAACTGATGTCAAAGCTCAATTATTAGTTTTGTGTGGGATTTTAGAAATGAATAGTAAATTAAAATCTTATTTTTTATCTTATGAAGTTCCTACATATTTTGGAATGATTACTGGGTATTTAGTCTAATGCTAACTAGCAAGAGTAAAATTTATGTCAATTACAAATGAAGATATAATATACACATTATCTGGTGGCGAAACAAACGCCAACCCATTGTCCTCATTAGGCGGAGAAAGATCTTTTTTTCCAGTGGTTGGAACCAGTGTTTTTTCTGATATAAAACAAACAGATGTCACTATTGGTTATACAGATTATAGATGTATTTATGTTAATAATTACAATACGGTTTCTACTTTGTTTGAAACAAAGGTTTTTTTGACTAGTCAAGTATCTGGTGGATCTTTGCTTTCGATAGGACTTGAATTTTTGAATGAAAGACAAGATTTGAAAATAACTAACTACGACACCATTACAAGTGGTACTTTTAATATAAATTATCAGTATTTAGTTGGCGGAGACATGATCGTAGTTGCTAATCTTGCAATTAATTATGATTCTAATTTTACTACAATGGCAAATGAAATTCAGAATTCTTTGCGTTCTGTTGTGAATTTAGAAGATGTCACTGTTTCGGTTTCTAATGATGCATCATCTAAAGAGGTTGCGTTTCAAATTGAATTCGTTGGTTCTGCTGGTTATAGATATCACGATTTAATGTCAGTGACTAATGTGTCGGTTTATGGTTTGTCTGGATCTATAGCGATTACAAGGACGGTTGCTGGCAGTCCTATAAATAGAATCGCAGATGAAATCGAAAACAATCTAGTCAATCCTGCTGGTATTACATTCGTAAATTACACTGGTTTTTCTCCAGCTGAAGTTGGGGATTTTCGACCTTTGGATTTTTTCGCTGTGTGGATAAAAAGAGTTTGTCCAGCAGGAGTTGATCCAATAGAAGCGGATGGCGGAGTAATTCGTGTTAGTGGAGGGATCATATGACAAACAATTTACTTTCTTTGTTTGTTTTTTCCGTATTGGTTTTTTCTCAAGAATCTACACCAGAAATTCAATATAAAAAAGAAATTACAAATGCTGCTAATTTAAAAAGTATTTTTTTGATTGAAACATGGAACAATGTTAAATTTAAAAATAAAAACACAAATACAATAAAGAAATTTGTTGATTTTAGCGATTTCGAAAAACATACATATGTTTTAATTGTTGGCGAAAATACTTCTAGAACTTTGTCGAATCTGGAAAAAGTATGGAAAGAAAAAGAAAAAACAAATGAAAACTTTGATGGCTTAAAAGTTTGCATTGATAAACTACACGAAGAAAGAAGGAATTTCTCAAACGCATATCTTGATTATGCAAAAAAATATACAAATGATTTTAATAAAGAACTCACAGAAGAAGAAGCTGTTCTTATTGAAAAACAAATAAAAGATTTTTCTATAAAAGAAAATTTAAATTAACTTTACTTGATCCGACCATTTATCCATTTCTTTTGCATCGATAATTCCAAATCCTTCAAAGAATTTTTTACCTTTAATTTTAATGTCTTTTACGGAAACTACATGTTTTTTAAATAAATTTCTATAGTCCTCAGAGCAATCTAATTTTATATTTAAATTTTTCTTTCTTTTGTAAGATAAAATTAAACAAGCTATGCCGACAACAAATGGATTGGACATGGATGTGCCAGAAAGTACTGCGTAAGAATTCTTAGGAACAGTACTGTATATTTTCACTCCCGGAGCTAAGAAATCTAAGTCTTCTCCGGTGCAACTAAATTTTGCTCTGTTGAAATTTGAATCAATCGATCCTATTCCTATAGTTTCTGGATAGTTGGCTGGATAAAAAATCTCATGAGTAGAACCAGCGTTGCCAGCAGCACAAAATGTTATAATTCCATTTTTTTCAGCTAGCTGTATCGCCTTTCTAACCTCTTGAACTGGGTCTGGAGATCCTAGTGACATAGTTATAAAATCTACTTTTTGTTCAATTGCCCATCGTATGCCCTTGGCTACATTTAATAGACTTCCATTACCTTTGCCGTCTAATACCTTGACAGGACGAACTTTGGCCTTTGGAGCCACTCCTACGATGCCTATATCGTTGTTTGAGGCGCATATGATTCCTGTTACATGTGAACCGTGTCCAGAGTCATCTATAGGGTCTTTTTTTGGATCTACGAAATTCTTGCCTTCGAGTAAGTTATCTTTTAAGTCTAAATGTGTTAGGTCGCAGCCAGTATCCAATACCGCCACTGTGACACCTTCGCCATCGGTGTATTTCCATGCTTTGGGAATGTTTAATAATTCCAATCCCCAGTCGCAAACTTGCTTTGCTTCTTGTATCGACAAAAATTGTTCTTTTTTGTATGGTAAAAGTTTACACAAGTATTTATTTTTTGATTTCCTCATTTGTAGACCATGAACCTTTTTGGTATTTTTTAACTATAAAATTTATAACCGTAGAAAGTATGCAGTTCACAATTATAGTTTTAAGTATCGGACAAAACGGCTTGTACACTGTAGGGATTGTGTTTTTAGATACAAAATTAAATAATTCAGATAATATTTCTATGCATTTTTCTTTTTTAGATAATCCCGGCAAATCAAATGATTGGAAGTGATTCACCAATATATCGGTGATTCCAAGAAGAAATTCACTCGACAACACGACATAGTCTATGCTTATTTTAAACCATGTTGGTTTAAAGTCTTTGGTTTTTTCAGTCCATAGATTTTTAAGTTGATCTACGATTTCTTGGTAATTATATTCCATGTTAATATTTACTGTTGCATAGTTGTTTTTTGTAACAATAATTATTTAAATGATGGATTCTATTAGATCTTTGTATCCTACAACCTTAAGCGTAGGCCAAAAATCTGTGTTTAGAAAAATATAATCAGAATTTGATTGTCCTCCGTATTTTACATCTTTTCCATTGTAATCCCTGTTGGCTATAACTGTAGTTGGCAAGTTTATTAGACAAGCATATGTTTTTATCCAAGTGTCTGTTGATATTATTTTTTCACAATTGTGAACCGCAGTAATAAAAAATTTTGCATCTATTGCGGTTTTTGTTTTCTTTTCAAAATTAAATATTTCTTTGTCGGTAAGGTAAAATCCTTTAGTCAAATTTTTATTGGCTATGCAATAATATTTGTAATCAGATATGTTGCTGAATATAAAAGGCGTTTTTTTTGATTCTAATATTTTTAAATATATTGTATTAAATTCTTCTTTTGCAAGAAACCTTCTGTAATTTTGTGATTTCCAGCTACCACTTGGTGTTAATCCTATTACATTTGAATCTGGCAAGGATTTATTTTTACCGTATTTTAAATTCCAATCAGTGTTGAATATCATGGTTTTTTTATATTTTTCTACATTTTGCCAGTCACTATAACAAATGTTTTCATTATTTGGGAGGTGATTGCTTGGCATCAAACAACCAGAAGAACTAATTACTTTGTAAACGTCTCTCGACAATTGCGAGCCATATATATTTGAAAAAATAGAAAGACTTGCACCAAACATTTTGTTGATATTTTTGATGAACTCTAAAGACGAATCGTTAGCAAAAAAAACAATGTGACTATCTGTTTTTCTGGTATCGTATGCAGCTAGAGTTAAAACGAAATCTCCCATGCCACCAAAGCCTAAGTATATTGGTCGCTTTTTATTTACAATAAACTCTATGTTCTTTATTAGGTCGTAGTTTTTATCGGTTTTTCTTATATTCTTTTGTTTTATTTTTTTGCATTCAGGCTTTCTTGCAGATAAAATTTCTTTTTGTTTTTTTGTTGATTCGTTTCTAGACGTAAGTCTAGAAGAAACTTTGTTGGATAAAGAATTGTTTATCCTCTTTTGTATTTCTTCACGAGATAATTTTTTTCTAATTGGCTCTTGCATGTTATTGTTGTTGTGGCGGTTGCGGTGCCGTCTGTTGTGGCTGTATACCTTTTTTTACCGAGTTAACAACTTGTGTTCCGCTTAAATCGAAAATCGGTCCCAAGGCAGTGATGATGTTTGTTAGAAATGATTTTTTTTGTTGGTCTGATAGATGTGCTTGTTTTAATTTACCCATCAATCTTGTCATTGCTGGTTCCAAAGTCTTTTTAAATTCTACATCTGGATCTGGTTCAGCCGGAGTGTTACTTGCTGGTGCTGTGTTTCCTGTTGGTGCTGTCGGATTAGAACCCGGAATGTGACCTAAAGGCACCACTGGAGCGTTAGGATCGCTACCTGCTTGTTCGTTTTTAGTTTGAAGCCATTCTATAAATGTAACGCTCATGATTCCTCTTTTGAATTAAAATATATCTTTAGGTAGAGTTCTTGGTATTTGTTTTGTAACTTTTTCTTCTGATTTTTCGGGCATAGAATCGACACTATCCATGCCACTAAAAAATATGTTCATGCTTGCTTGCATGATGCTTTTAATTATCACATTTCTTCTTTCTTCTGGTATGTCTCTCAAACTGTTTATTTTTTGTGATCCATACGAACCTAATTTATTTTGATTTTGATCTATTATTTGTTGAAGTTTGTTTTCGAAAAATGTTATCAATCCATGATCTTGAGATGGAGTTTCCATGATTTTTCTCATCTTCTCATCCATCGAAGACGATTCGTTTTCTTCTTTAACTATTTTACTGTTTTTTCCTGTAACCAAAGAATTAGATTCTTTTTCTTGGGATATAGCTGTTTCTATTTTGTCTTTCCAAGTTACTATTTTGTGTTCTGGAACATCAAGCAATTTAGACATAGAATCACAATGCTGAAGTATGCTTATAAAGTTACTCCAGAATTCTTCAGATATGTTGTATCCAATGTGAATAATAGACTTTATGCCCTTTTTTTCACTTCGTGACTTCTGAATGTTTTCCCATATAGTTAAAAACGAACTCATAACTTTCTTTTTCTACCTTGTGTTTTAGCTCTATTCTTATGTATGTATAATTCTTCAGGATTTAACAAAGTTCTTCCAGTAGAATTGTTCCTTAAATATTTACTTTTTGCTCCAGTCGCACCAAAAGCAACATCTGCATTTGATTGGCTTGACCAAGGGCTTGGATCGTCTGTAGCATGGTCTGTCCAGAATTCTTTGAAGTTTAGTTTTATCACTTAATTAAATTCTCAACATCAACGAATGGATTTACCATTTGTTTTTTTAAGGATTTTTTGCTGCATTTATCTTCGATGAAGTCTTTTATTTCAGTTTCTTTGTGGTTATCGCAAAAATGGAATACAACTTTATTCAAGTTGATTCCATGTTGTATTTTCGATTCGATTCTATATATTTTTGCTTTTTTTTTGCAATTTGGTATTTGACAATTATCATTCATGATTGACCCCTTTGAAAACAAAATTAATTTTGCCCAAATTATATCATCATATTTATGGTTGCTAGTAGTTTTTCCAAACACAAAAATTATTAGCCGATTCCTTTTTACTTGTTTTCTTGATGTTCCAACTTGAAAATACTTTTTTAACAAGAGGATTAAAGGTGTCTAAGATAAGTATTTTTGATTTTGAGTTATTGATGGCTTTTTCTAACTCTACAATATCGTTTGTGTTTTTGTCGGCTTTGTACAAACATATAAAAATAAAATAATCACTACTGTTGAATGTTTTTAGTAACTTATCACTTTGTTTCATTTGAACAAAGTGTATTTCGTTTATCCTTTCGGAATAACACTTTATACTTTCGATAGTGCTTTGCCATTCTATATTGGCTTTGGCTATGTTGTTAATAGGCTTGTTATTTTTTTCCATCTTTTGTAAAAATATAAACTTTTCAGCTTGTTTTAAACCTTTTTCTTTGTCGACTTCTGAAAATGTGTTTTTTTTCAAAGACAGCTTCTTCATGCCACTTGATAGGTTTTTGTTTTGATCTCTAGTTGTTTTGTAGAAATTAACAATTTCTTCATCATCATGAACAATTATTTCTATGTGTGATTTTTTTTTATTCAAAATAGAAATCAAATTTTTATCGTTATATGCGATAAAATTCATGTTTTCATGATCTGTTGGAAATTGACTCAATAACCAATCTGTTTCTTTTTTAGATATTTTGTTGTCAAAAATATACTTAAATTTTTTCATCACTACCTTTTTGTTTGTGTACAGCAAATCCGCAAGTATCACAAATAAAATCATAAGGAGCATATCCTTTTATACTGCCTTGCCAAAACCAACCAATATCTGCTTTGGATTTAGTACGGCACTCCATACACATTATTTTTATGTGATCGTCATCCGAAGGTTGTTCGTTCTCGAAATAGAAATAACAATCATTTAATTTATCTTGCATAAATCGATTATTGCATCCTAAATAAACTTAAAGTCCTAATATAAGAGAAACTTTAATGTATTTTCAAAAAAGAGCATGTCAAAATATTCAAAAATTGTCTAAACAGACATTTCTAGCACTTATTGACGATCAAGACTATAAAGAAAAGTCAGGTTTGAATCAATATAGACCTAGCTCTACCAAGGCGTTTTTTGATAATCTTATAAACAAATTCATTCCTTGGAATATAGTTTCTTTTAACCCATATTCTCAAACAGTGTGTGTGTTTGTCAATAATGTAAAAGGCAAACAATACATTACAGTAAAAGTAAAAATTCCTTATCAATAGAGGTTTTTGATGGTAGATTTAAATTTTAAATTATGGCTTGAACAATTAACAAAAGAACCAGATGTCTCTCAGATCGATTTGATTTACAACAAATCAGATGTTGCTTTGAAATTAGCAGAGTCGTGGCCAGAGGGTAAACGACTTTTGTCTAAAGTGTCTGTTGTTGGTAATTTGGCTTCTGGAGTTTATGGTATTTTTATGTCCAAAGAAAACAAAAAAATACTGCCTCCAGATGTTGATACTAAAATTATTCATTATGGAAAAGTAGATAAAAATCAAATACAAACCCTTCCAAATGCATATATCAAACAAATGTTTCCAGATATAGATGTAAATCGAATACAAGAAACAGATACTATTCGTGTTAATGTCAGAAGGATTATTACAGAAATAAAAGATGATTTAAATAGAATCATTCAAATAGCATCCACTATAATTCACGAAGCAACTCATGTTGAAGATTTTCAAAGCAAAACAAAAGAAAAATTAACCATGCACAACGATCCAGCTTCGGAAGCTCATGCTCAGAATAACGAAAAATTATTCCAAGCATGGGTACAAAGTAATATGAAAACTTTGATTTTGAAAATACCAGAGCTAAATGTTCAATAACCAACTATGACCATAGTTGTTTAAATGTTTCAAACACCACCGGGTCCACAATTTTGAATTATTCCCCTGCGAAACAATCTTGGTCTAGTGTTTTGTGGCTCTTCTTGTTTTTTATCTTCTAATTCTTTTTTGTCTTCATCTTGTTTTGGTTTTACATCTTGTTTTGGTTCGGTCTTTTCTTTTGGCTTTTGATCTATTTTTTCGTCTTTTTTAGGATGATTTTTATCTTCCTTTTTAAAATTTTCATTTTTTTGGGGTTCTTTTTCGCTTGGAAACGACTCCCAATTCAGTTTTGGCATACCACTAGCAAATGTAAATCCTTTTTTTTGTGCGTACACAAAACACAATACTAGAGTCATAACGATAACTATACTATTAATGATGCTTCTAAAGTTCATATAAACCTCCGAGGAAAAAATGTACAAACTATCAATTGCAATATTTCTATCCGTAATATGTATTACTTTCGCAAATGAAAAAACTACTTCCGAAGAAATCGAAATTAAAAATTTTTACGAAAAATGCTTATGTCCAACAGTGAAACTGACTTATAAACAAAAAAATGAAGAAAAAAAAGAAGGAGTGGCTTCGGGATTTGTAGTTCGATCTGAAAAATCAGGAGACAAATATAGAAACATAGTTGTTACGGCTGCTCATATTGTCGAATCACTAAATGGAGATTTAAACATATCTGTTCCCCGATTTGATAAAAAATTAAGATTAGATAAATTCGATAAATTTGTAGGACAAATATTTGCTAAAAATTCAACTCAAGATTTGGCCATTGTTATTTTTGAAAGTCCTTTTAAGTGTTACGAAGCAATGTTTGATTTTGATGTCGATCTTTTTGTGTCTTCGAAAATATTCAAAGTAGGTTATGGTTTGGGAGACGATATTAGATACGAATCTGGAGAAATGAATTCTACATTCATTCGTGAACCAAAGGTGTTTGAGGGAATGTATCGTTTTAGCTCTTATACGATTTTTGGCGACTCTGGTGGCCCAGTATTTAACAAAAAGAACAACAAGGTCATAGGAGTTACAATTGCAATTAGATCTATGGAAAATCAACTTCTGACACATCATGCATATGCTTGCCCAATTTTTAAAATTAAAGAGTGGGATCAGAAAACAAATGGAAATATAGGATTTTGTTATGATAAAAATAAAAAAATTCCTGCTTTACCTTTTGTACAATTAATGTGGAGAGAATATATAATTACTGAGTAATTTACGGAGAACGATTAATATGATTCCTTTTAATGAATATCAACAGTGGAAACGAACAGAAAACCTTGCCTTGGAATGTTTTAACAAACTATATGATATTGGAATTAATCCAGAATCTTATGTCCAATGGATCTATAGCGAAGATTTTAATGTAAATGAAAATCAAATTGCAAAATATATTAATAAAAGTTATTTGTTTGAATTAGCAGCACCTGCTCCTGCTCCTGCTCCCGCACCTGCTCCTGCTCCCGCACCTGCGGCAAAAGCGTTGTCTGCATTGCAAAATGCAATGAAAGACCCAGCAAGACAGGCTATGGTGCAAAGATCGTTACAATCTTTAAAAGCATTACAACAAAGTTATTTGAATAGTTTAAAAAGAGGTGGACTGTTAGGCAAACAAGCTGATCTTAATAAATTATTAGGGGATACTATAAATGCGATTCAATCTGTGATTCCAAAGGTTCAAAAAGCAAACGAATCTTATAATTACGAAAAACCATCTAATAAAAAATCGTTGAAAGAATCATACGGATCAAATACAACATATAAACCTAAAATTGTAAATAAAAATACAAATAATTTAATTGACAGTAAATTGTTAGATGAATGGAAAAAAACCGAAAAACTTTTAAGGTCTAATGATATTAATGTTAAAACATTTTTGAAAAATGTAAAAAATGTTGGCGACCTAGACGAAGCGTTTGGGGCAACTTTAGACGCTCTTGGTAGTGGTGCAGTAGGGGCTATCGGAGGCTTGTTCTCTGGTGGCTTCAAAGGCATGGTTAAAGGCGCTAAAGCTGGCTATAATTCTAGCCTCGATCAAGGTGAGAGAAACTCGATTGAAGATGCTGTCGAGAATTTAAAAGTTCTTATAAATGCAATACCAGACAAAAAAATACCATTGGTGGTGCAACTACAAAAATTAAATAAAATTATTTCACCACTTATTTCTGGCGATCAAATGGGACAAGCAGAAGATCCCAAAGAACCCACTGCTCCAAAAGTAAAGTCGGCAGGACTGGCTAAGGTTTATGGCGAATTCAAAACTGCTTTTGAAAATTTAAGCACAGGAAAACCAGTTGATTTTCCATCGATACAAGACAAGGCCATGAAAGATAAAATTACTAGCATTTTACAATTTAGCCTACCTTTAAAAGATGGTAGTTCCGCCAAATACAAACTTAAAAGTCCACAAATAGTTTCTCTCAACAAATCATATTCCTATAAATCAAATTATTTATTTTTAAAAGATAAATGGTATTTGCCACCACCCGACATTAATAAAAACCCCGATCCGACTAGCAATCCAGCAGGTGCAGAAGTTACTGACAGTGTAATAATAGGAGAATTAAATAGCAAATACCCAACAAGTGAAGTTGAATATACATTTCAAGGTGGGAAATGGTACTTGCCATCAGTTGCTGGAAGTGCTGCGGCTTTATCAGGATCTCCCGTAGAAGTAAATCCTGAACTTTCAGCAATTTTGTCTAAAAAATTCCCGCCACAAGGATCTAAAAATACAATCTTAGATGAAATTGGAAACATGATACAAGTTATCGAAAAAGGAAAGTCGGGAATGAATTTAGGTGGTATAAAAACTTCACTCAACAATAGGCTTCAAAAAGATCCTAACATACAACAATACCCTGATGTAATTAATTATATTGTGGATATGTTTGTGAACGCAATGAATAAAAACGAATCTGTTTATTTTACGATGGATTATTCGGAGTTTGTTTCTGATTTGACAAATAGATAATCGCAAGATAAAAAGTGAAAATCACCCCCTTAAAAGAAAATATATCTTGCGATTATCAGATCCATCCAATCTTGATGGCTGCTTTAATTTCATCAATAGTAACTTTTCTATTTAAAAAATCTGAAACAGAATCTATAAAATGTTTTTCTATATCTTGTTGAGCAGCATGCTTGTATTCCGTTCCCATCTTCTTGCATTCTAAATAAGAACTGATATCAATTGTCCAATCAAGCATTTGATTGTCAATAAATATAGCTTTTTCAATCATGCCACTATGTAAACGCATTTTCACTTCGAATTTTTTCCTTTTTTGAGGATCAAAGTCATTATGAGTTTTTGATATAATTTGAACCATAAAACCTCTAAACTTAACAAAATAAATTAGTAAACCAATAAATAAATTATGAGTACAAATTTTAATTTTAACGAGACAACATTTCTGAAGCTCTACAAAAGCACATTAAGTGCTTTTCCAAACACTAGTTTTAGACAACATGTAGTTGATGTTATAGAAGTAAGAGATTTAAAATTTATACCATATATTGGATTGAATACCCTATTTATCAAATCAATTACAGAAAATACAGAAAAACACACAAAATACAAAACTTTAGCTTTGATAAAAGATATAAATTATAAAGATTTTAAAAAATCAACAAAGATATTTGACGAATATGGAAAACAACATAATTTCGAAAAACCAAAAATAAAAGTTAACGATGTCCTAATTCGTTGCTCTTGTGATGACTTTATGTGGAGATTCCATCAATACAACTCTAAAGACAAGTCTCTTTATGGAAGAAAAAAAGAAAACTATAATTCTAAAGGTTTATTTGAAGCAAATCCAAGCAAGTCACCGGGAATGTGCAAGCATCTTATGAAATTGTTCGAAAATCTTATAAAGAAAAAAATAATCGAGGCAACATGATAGAGAAATTTGTCAAATTAATTAATTATTTAAAATCAGTTCCGGGAGTTTCAGATGTTGATTTTTCAATAAAAGATCCAATGACAATTGAATTCAAACATATAAATCAGGAATTCATAAATAACTTTTGTTGCTTATTTGATGATAGAGATATATTCAACGAAGGCGATATAAGCTATACCAAAAACGAAAATCATATCTTCGTCAAATTCAATAAACATAAATCTTTGCTGGTAGATAAAATAGATGCTTGTTTGTATGTCGCTATAGCTCAAAGTTTCCCAAAACATGATAAGTCATTGGAGTATGGTGTTAGTGATTTGTCTCTAACGACAATAAATCAAATGATAAGCGAACTTAAAAAAAGAGAGAATCTTTTGTTTGCTTTGATTTGGATCGAAAATAACGAAACAGATAATATTTCCATAGAAGGCAATGGAACTATAACTAATTTAAGCGGATTGATTACAAGAGGATTGCATTTGTTGATTAATTATGGTGATAAGTAAATCTGCATCTTGGCAAAAACCAAGATGCAGATCAAATTAAACTTAGGAAACTGCGTTACTGAAAGGTGTTACTTCAGTAGCTGTCTGAGTAAGAACTGCTCTTACATGGAACATGCCAGCAGCCATATCGAGTATTTCGATATAATTGCCTTTTTTACCACCTTTGGTAGAGCCATCCATAGTAAATGTGTCATCGCTAGCACCTGCAACCCACATATCGATTGCGGTAGGTGTGCCAGACAATGGCGTTTCGTCATCGGAACCAAAAGCAACACCACTCATGATGTCGGTTCCGTTTGCCACTTGAATCTTGTAGCTATTGCTAGTTACAGTAGTTTTAACATAAAACTTGTAAGTGTCGCCAGTTCCAGTAGCTGCTGGAAGAGTAACGACAATACCATCGACCTTGTCTAAAATCAAAGGTATTCCAGAAAAACCGGAATTAAGAGTTATCGCTGCGGTATTAAGCACCAATGGTGCTTTTGATACTGCGTTGTTATCGAGTTTAGCTGCGGTTACAGCATTTGATTCGATATTTACTGTTTTAACAGAACCATTAAGTATCAATGGTTTGATGTTTGAAGCAGAACCGTTTCCTGTTCCTTCTGTTGTTGTAGCTCCCATAATAATCTCCTTTTGTATATAAAAAAAACCAACCACAATAAACTTAGCTTAACATAAAGACTAAGTTATCTTGCGTATTCAGAAACTTTCAACACCGCACTGTTGGTGTTCAATGTGAGGGTGTCATCTGCCCCATCCCTCTTTGCTTGAATTTTAATAGTCAACGCAGTCGTTACAGAATTTGAAAAAACCATGGTGATGGGAAACAGCACCGCACTTCTAGTGCCACCGCCAGCACTATTTGCCCATGATTGGTTTCTCCATGTTATCTCAACATCGTTGACCGTTATTCTGGATCTGAAATTATCTGCCAAGCCTCCACCGACAGCATAAGTTGAGTTGTACTCGATGTACAAGGAACTGCTGTTGGATACTGGCGTGTATGAAACTGATGCGAAATCAGTATAGTTATTACTGTTGTTGGTCAATTCGCCAGCGGTGAAAGTATAGAAACTTGTATTCAAGTGTTGTCCGTTTAATCCCCCCCTGATATAACCATCTGCGGTTATATTGTTGCCAGACGAAATGTCACCATCAGCGGATATAGCACCACCAGACAAAATGTCACCATCAGCGGATATGTTGCTGTTAGACGAAATGTCGCCATCAGCGGATATATCGCCACCAGACGAAATATCGCCATCTGCGGATACATTTGATTCGGTTGTCATATCGCCAGTCGCATTGATGTCGTATTTCCAGTTGTGTAGAATATCGACACCGAGGTTTTCTGCTTTTACTACGCCATTGATGATAAGCGGCTTGAGCTTACTTACAGATCCTATTCCGGTACCCTCTTGACTTGTTGCTCCCATAATTATCTCCTTTTTGAAAAATAAATATTAT
>Ga0214919_10000364_pt1 | contig 77553 bp, 113 predicted proteins | sample LL1503_MetaG_FD_177994 | JGI IMG/M metagenome (GOLD analysis project Ga0214919, IMG submission 177994) | Freshwater microbial communities from Lake Lanier, Atlanta, Georgia, United States - LL-1503 | ecosystem: Environmental > Aquatic > Freshwater > Lake | place: USA: Georgia | collected... | reverse complement strand
TGGAATTAGGGCCGATATTAAGAGTGGCAAAGGTATTAACAATCCAATTATGGTTGCATATGATCACGCTAATAAATGGGGCGTTGTTGGTGAGGGTCATCATAGATTAGAGGCTGCAATGGCAGAGGGCGTTTCCCATGTGCCCGTAACAGTTTATCGTCAGCCAGGATTAGGTGAACGAAAAGAAAGTTCTCTAGGTGGTCATCTAGCCATGATGACTAACTTCACCGATAAGGGAAGTCATGAAGAGCGTATGGGCAAAGAGTATGTGCCTACCAATATTCATCCTGGACACTTTAAACAATTTCAATAAGTGAAGGTATTCCGTCCCTAAACTGATCTACTGGAACTCTCCAACAAGTTCCTGATTTTTCTTGCGACCACCACTCATCTCTCTGACACTCTGATACTGGTAGCCAGCCATATATCTCTACTGAAGAAAAGTACTCTAGGTCGTAAATTCTAGTACCAACAATTATGGCGTTCTTATTTACATCCTTACTCCATACAGGAATAGCATCTTTAGTTCTAACACAACGAACCTCAATATTTTGTCCAACATCTGGGTGATCTATACGGTTCTTATGCTCTTCATTTGTGTACCAAGGAACTGTCCACGGCATTTTGTAAAGTTTAGCAACTGCATACTCTGCAACATTTGATCTAATGTTTGCGTTTAACTCATACTCTAGCCAACCTTGGCGTTTGCCTTCAGCATAGTTAGGGCGATCTTCACTGCCCCACTTCATTAACCAGCGTTCCATGCCCAACTGGGCACAGACTCGAATCTCATCTTTTGTTAGTTCTACGATTTTTGCCATGTGCCAAACCTATCACACTGAGACAATAGCCTTTTACGAAAGGAGCCATATGGCAGACAAAGGAACAGCAGCAGCCATTATTGAGGTTGCTGAAAAAGAAGTTGGCACAATTGAAGGTCCAAAAGATAATGAGACTAAGTATGGCAAATTTACTAAGGCAGACTTTCTACCTTGGTGTGGCTCATTTGTTATGTGGTGTGCAAATCAGGCAGGTGTAAAGGTTCCTAATACCGTCTCAACTGTGGCTGGCGCAACTGCGTTTAGAAAGATGGGCACCTGGGTAGATGCAAAGGATGCCTCTCCAAAACCAGGAGACATAGCCTATTTTGATTTTCCAGGAGATGGTGTAGATAGAATTTCTCACGTAGGTATTGTTGTATCTAACAATGGAGATGGAACAGTTACCTGCATTGAGGGTAATACTGCAGGAAATGCAAAAGGTGATCAACGTAATGGCGGAGAAGTTTGTAAAAAGGTTCGTGGGTATATACCTAATAAGAAGAAGGTCATGGTATCTGTTGTTGGGTTTGGTCGGCCAAACTATGTTGGCAACGAAGTTGAAGCAAGTGTCCCTGTCATAGAGACACCACCTTTCCCAGGAACTGTTAAACCTGGAAGTAAAGGCAACAGCGTTAAGGTTGTTCAACGTGCTCTTGGATTAGTGGCTGATGGAGACTATGGTCCAGCCACAAAGAAGGCTGTAATCGCATTCCAAGATAACCATAAGATTTTGGACTCTAACGGCATTGTTGGTCCTAAGACTTGGGCAGAATTGGTCAAATTCCTATAAATCGGACAAATTACCCCTATGGCCCTCTAAGAACCTTCTGGTATTCTTGGGGGGCTTTCTACTGAAGGGGGTGCCCAATGACAACCATCATCGGAGTACAGTACGAAGACCGATGCATCTTGTTAGCAGACAATCAAGTAACAGATGAAAGTGGTCGTATCTATCGACATCCAGACATGGCAAAAATTTCAGAGCGTGGTGATTTTATAATTGCTGGTTCTGGAGAAGTATCTCCTTGTGATATTGCTCAGCACATTTGGAATCCGCCAAAATTAACCGCCAAAGATGCAAAAGATATCTATCACTTCATGATTGCAAAGGCAATGCCTTCCTTTAGGAAATGTCTAACTGAAAATGGATATGATTTTAACGAGGACCATGACAAATCTAAAGAAGGATTAAGGTTTCAATTTTTAATGGCTGTTGGTGGCGAGATCTTTGATATTGACCAAGATCTTTCGGTAATGAGAAGTATGGATGGCAAATATGCTGTTGGTTCTGGGGCTACCTATGCCTTGGGTGCGTTACATGCTGGAGTTAAACCAATGAAGGCTATGGAAATTGCTGCAAAACTTACAGCCTTTACTTCAGGTCCATACATTGAAAAGGAACAACTTAAGTAACTTTTGTAGGATTATTAAACTTTATAAAAGTTACTCCTGATATAAACATAGACATGTATTAAAATAACAACGTCTATTGTAGATACTGTTCTTTTACTATTTTTAACACTTTCAACAACATTTCGACTCCTTCAGTGTCTTATTAGATGTAAGAAGATAAGGTATTTAAAGACTCCATCGTGAGCCTATTTTAAGGAGACACAACTAAGTGATATCACTGAAAAAAATCGCACTTGTCTGTGCTGCAGCATTGACAAGCACAGTTCTTTTAGTTCCATCAGCAAATGCAGCCGCAGCAACAACACTGACCGTTAATGGATCAGCAGCAACTGGAGGTACAGCAGCAATTGCTCCTGTAGCACTTCCAGTTCCAGCAGATAATAGTGTTGATTTAGCAGATGCATTAAAAATTGCTGTAACAGGTTTAGATACAGGTACAGTTGTTACTGCTGTTGCAACTAATGCAACATTAGTACCAGCGGTAGCAACATCTGTTGCACCAGTTACTTCAGCATCAGGAACTGCAAATCTTTCTATTAGTACAGGTACTGGTACAACCGCTGATATTTTTGTTTACACAAAAACAACTGCAGTTGGAACTGTATCCGTAACAATTGGTGGAAACACAACCACATATTATGTACAAGGTACTGCTGGCGCTCTTAATGCAATTGCATTAACTGCACCAGAATCAGCAGCGGCTGGAAGCACTCAATCATTAAAGGTAACTGGATACGATGTATTTGGAAACTTAAAAGGTGGAGCATCTATTAACGCTGTTGTAAGCAATGGATCAACCGCAAGTGCAACTACATTAACTACTGACTCTGTTACAGCAACAAATGGAACTAAAACATTTGATGTAGCAATCCCAGCAGCAGGTCAAGTTACTGTAATTGTTTATGCAACTGTTGCTACTGCAATTGCTGGCATGTCAACTCCTGTTGGATCAGTTAGCAAGAACATTGCTATTCGTGATCTTGCAGGTGAGTTAGCAGCAGTCCAAGCAGCACTCGCAGCAGAAAAGGTTGGTCGTGCCGCTGATAAAGCAGCCTATGACTCAGCCACCGCAACTGCTACTAAGCAGATTGCTGATCTAAATGCAGCAATTGCAAGTCTAAAAGCCTTGTATAACAAGTTGGCTAAGAAGTACAAACTAAAGACTATTAAGTAGTATTCCCCTACAACTTAATATGAGCCTCCTGAGCATGAGGACGCAAAAACTGCTCATTTAAACTTATGGTAGGCTTTGAGTATGTCTAAGACTCAAGATAAAAAGAAACAAAGAAAAGAAGAACATGCCGAATTCCTGTGGAATCAGGCTCAATTAAAATCAGCCTTGATTAAAAATCAATTAGACATTGCTGTCCAAACCTTTAAAGAACTAAGTGGAGAAATGACTGAAGAACAAGTTAAAGCAACTGAAGAACAGACTCAAATTCAATATAAACGCATTGAAGAGTACCTAATGAGCGAAAAAGAGAAGTATTTAGAAAGACTAGGCATCCAACAGGACTGATAATTGGTCTATGTTAAAAAAAGTATTCTTTACAGTGATTTTGGCAGCCCTACTCTCTAGTTGTGGCTATGATGGGCATTTCAGATATCCATGTCAAGATCCTGCAAATTGGGAAAATGCAGAGTGCAAACCACCAATCTGTACAGCCAACGGGGCATGTCCAGACGATTTAGTTAGTCGAGAAAAAACAGAAGGAACACAAAATGGCTAAAGAAAGATTATCACCACAAGATTTAGATGCAAGATTAAAATTTATATTAGGAATTACACTAGGTTCTATTCTATTTATAACCGCTGTTGGAATTATGTATGCCCTTATATTTGTTACACAACCAATTACTGGACAATCTGAAAATGATAAGATGTTCTTTAATGTACTAGGTAGCGTAGCAACCTTTATTACAGGAACACTTGCTGGTCTTCTTATTGGTAGCAGTGGTTCTAATGCAGTGGCTGCTCCTATAACCAATACTGTTACTGAAAGTAACCCTAGTGTTGCCGAGGTTACAACAGTTGCGGAAGAAGTTCCTGCAGCAAAGTTAGACGACCCTAACTACAACTAACGATTATCTGTCTTGTAAAAACCGCCACCTTTAAAGACGGCTGTAACAGGAGAGTAAACTCGAATTAGAGCGTAACCACATTGTTCACAGAAGTACTTATTTTCTGGATCATTGATGCCACGCTCTTTTTCATAATCAATATCACAACTAACACATGCGTATGAATAAAGCGGCATTACGAATGGGTAGTCATTACTGAAACCATCTGACCACAGTCAACACACGTTTCATAGGTTTTAGCGGTAAATGGGCATGAACTTTTTTCAGTAACAATATGTTTGCACCAAAACGCTTTAATTACTTCTAGTAGTTTCATTTTTACTCCTCCTGGTATGAGTATACATTACCTGGTAAACAGGGCATAATTGGGTTATGCCTACTATATTAGAGACGCACAAATCAATAGAAATTACTGACCGCTGCGATCAATGTGGGGCTCAGGCAATGGTAAGAGCAACTCTGGCAAGTGGAGAGTTATATTTTTGTGGTCATCATGCTAGAAAGACTGGTAATAAATTAGTTTCACAATCTGTTGTTGTATTTGATCCTAGCGGAGTATTTAACTATGGCAGGCAGTGATTACTACCGTACTGGCAAAGGAATATTTGGCGGACCAGGTGGTACATATGGAAGATATGGAGTGAGTCAAATGGCAGGTAATCTATCTTCTCAATTTGATAAAGCAGAAAACATAGAAGAAAAACAACGTCGTAGATTTGGACGTAAACGTGAGTCAGGATATTCAGGCGCAGGATTTTGGTTTGCTAACTATCCGTACATGATTGGTGCAATGAGTTCTGGTACAGATCCTCGTGAAGGAAATATTCCAAATAGAGATCAAGCCCCAAATGAAAGTGGAGAGTCTGCTTCTGATACAAGTGGACTAGGAAGTGGCGGAACTGCCGCAGGATTTGTTGGAGGATTAGATTAATGGCTCAATTAAATCGTAAACCGTTAACTATAAATCCAAATCGTAAAACTAGAAAAAAAGAGTTTAGTTTTAATACTAATTTAGGTTATAAATCAAAAGCAAATCCAAGTATTGTTACTTGGGCATCACCTGGTAAAGGCGTACAGGGTGAGTCAGTTAACTCACAGAACACTGCAAGCAAGTTCATTATAAATAGAAATTGGAAGCCGCTATAATATAGTTGGGCTTTAACATTCCGAGGGGAATAATTGAAAATACTGCGTCCATTCGCAGCACTATCTGTAGTACGTAATATTGGAAGACTTATTTTATGTGGAGGAGTTGTTACTCTCTTCCTTGTATTTGGCATGTCTCAAGAGGTTTATGCTGAGGACAATCAAGAACAAGTTGTGGTAAGTCCTGCTCAACAAGCCGTTAACTCAGCACTCGCTACAGCAACTACAGAAGTACAGCAGGCTATTGCAGCCACAGATACTGCCACAGCAGTTATAGCCGCAGCCATTGTTGAAAAGACTCAGGTTCAAGCAGCAGTAGATTCTGTAACCGTTCTAGTTGCAGTAGCACAAGACAAAGTAGATATTGCTCAATCTGCCATAGATATAGTCACTGCAATTGATACATCGACTGTTCAAATAAAACAAGACTCTCTAGTTATTGTTGATGCACAAACAAGTGTTATAAATGCAACAAATGCTATTAATGCTATCGACACCTCGACGGCACAAATACAAGTTACTGAATTAATTGCTGCTAAGGCTCAAGCAGACACTGCAACAGCCACTGCTCAAACCGAACTAACACAAGCAAACATTGCAATTGATAACGCTCAAACAGCAGTCAATAATTTGCAAGCCACCATTGGAACTAGTACAAATGTTCTTGCTGGCGTAGATGATGCTGGTGTTCGCATGAATCTTCCATTTAATTTATTAATGGGCGGAACATTATATAACAATGTGTTTGTTGGTTCCAACTCAACAATTACATTTGGAGTTAACGAAGGTTCTAATTATTGGGCGACACCAAATGCTCCATCTATTTCTATAGCAGGATGGGACTGGACCACTTGGAGTACAGGAACTGGAATTACATATGCAACAACAGGTTCATCTTTAGATATTGCGTGGGACCTTAGGCCATTTCCACAACAAGATGCTTCTACACAAATGGTTCAAGTTAGATTTAATGCTGATGTAAATCCAACAAATGGTGCATGGAAGGCAGATGTTTCTGCTATTGGCCCAATTCCAAATGGTGCAAGATTTAATTATAGAGAAACAACAAATGGCAATATAACAAATATTGTTGACACAAATAATGGCGTTGGATTTAATGGAAAAATTAGTCAAGGACCAGACTTTACCCCTATAGTAGATCCAAATAATGCTTCTGTTCAGGCAGCGGTTGACGCTGCAAATGCAACCATATTTCAGTTAAACTCAAGTTTAAGTCTAGTTGTTGCTCAAAATACAACTAATACAACCAACAAAAACAATATTGGTAGCACAAACTTTTTTACTAATACTTTAACTTTAGCGGAATCAACAAAAACATCTCTTCAATCAATATTAGATACTAAAGAAGCAGAATTAAACTTTGCAATTAGTTTAATTCCCGAGGTTGTTGTGGTTCCAGAACCTCAACCTTCTCCTCAGCCTCAACCAGAGCCAATCTTTGAAGGAGTTCCTGATTTTCAACCAGAGTTTGTTGAACCGCCTGTTGAAACCGTTCCTGACGTTCCTGTTGAAGAAGAGATACAACCAACCCCAGAACCTGAGACTGTTCCTGAGCCAGAACTAGAAGGCGATCTTGAGCCTGCTCCAGAGACTGAATTAACTCCTGATGATTCATCTGAAACCTCCTTAGAAGAACAAGAGTCTATAGTAGATGATCTTATGGATGATGGCGAATTATCGGATTCTGATGCTGAGGAAATATTAGATGCATTAAGTGCTGATGGTGAAATAACCCTTGATGAAGTAAATAACCTTTCTGAAATGTTATCTGAAGATGGAGAATTTACTGAAGAAGAGAAAGAGTTAGTGGCTGAAGCGCTTATTGAAGCAGCAGAGGGAGAAGCAATTACTTCAGAAAGTATTAAAGAAGCAGGACTTGAATACAGCGATTTACCAGCAGAAACACCTGTTGAAGTTCGTCAAGATGAAAATGGTAATCAAGTTATAATTACTGCAGAAGTAGCAGCGGCACTTACTGTACTAGAAAGTCCTGCTGAATTTATTGGTGCAATATTTGATGATCCAGGAAAAGCATTAACAGCCGTACTAAATATCGGTGCTGACATGTCTACTGAAGAGCGAGAAGAGTCAGAGAAGATTATTGTTGCAGCAGTAATTGCGGGACAAGCCGCTATTAATGCAGCAACAATGGCAGCAACAGGTGCAGCAACAACTGCTGCAGTTAGTGCAGCAGGAACTGCAACAGGGGGAAAAACACCAACAAGTGGTGGAGGTGCTGGCGGTCCTGCCGCTGGCAATGACAAACCAAAGAGAACGGTTAGGAGACGTAAGCCGTGAAAATATTAAAAGATATGGTTGACCAACTCTGGACACTACTCGGCATGTTTATTGCCTGGGTAGTTTTAGACGGAAGTGCAAAAACCATAGTTGGATATGCAATTGTTGGAACTTTAATTGCATGGGCAGTTACGTATCCACTGCGTAATCGAGAAGATTAAGGGATTATTTGTTCTTGAGGTTGGGCACTTTGTAAGGAGATGTATGGATAAGAAAGCACTAGAAGCCGCAGCAGGTACGTACCTACGTGCAGCAGCAGCAGCAGTTGCCGCTTTGTATATGAGCGGTATTACAGACCCAAAGACTTTAGCAAATGCTTTTCTTGCAGGTCTTCTCGGCCCATTAGCCAAAGCATTAAATCCAAAGGATGCGTCCTACGGATTTGGCGCTAAGAAGTAACTTCAAGAAAGGTACATAAGTCGGATGACCAACAATATGATAATCACTGTCTTTGCAACGGTTGGAATAATAACCGCAGCCCTATTAGGGCTTCGTCAATTAGTTGAACCTTACAAAGAAAAGGCAGATTTATTTATGAGTTGGTTTGAAGATTTTAAACGAGATTGGTCTGGAGAAGAGGAGTCTCCAGGCCGAGATCGTGTTCCAGGAGTTATGGAGAGATTAAATCGCCTAGACGGAGAACTTTCCAGTAATGGAGGAAGTTCAACAAAAGATGTAGTAAATAAAATGTATGACAACCAGGGAGTCCTAATGGAGGCCTTCGTTGAAATGGGAGAGCGCTTAATTAGCATTGAAGAACATCTAGCAGTTAGCAAGTCTAAAGAACCTGTTTAAGAGATGATATACCTATGAGTATGCAGACCCCGAACGATCCAAACCCATTTGCTATAGCAGGTAGGTTTTTGGCTAGCAAGTACAAGGAAGGGGCACGTTCTCAACGTGACTCTGATCAAATGAACTTAACTCAAACAACTCTAGCAATGCATGCGGCTCAACATGAGGCAACAACTAGAAGCACCGCTCAACAAGCACGTCTTACTGAAAGATCTGCAAAAGCAAGGCACGGAAGAACAATGCACTTTGCAGAGAGCGTCCATGGCTTTGCACAACCAGGAACACAAGTATCTGTAAAGTATGGAGATGCGTCTGCAAGTTATACCTCTAAAATGCCAACTCCTACTGCTGTTTCAAAACCAGGAAGAGTTCCTGTTAAGAAAGTAAGAGGCGGAAAGAAAGTTCCGTAATGGCTGGTGCAATAGACAAAGGCCATCAGTCTTATAATGATTTTAACTCTGGTGCTGAATCAAAACAAGCGCCGCTATCTGCGATTGATAAAAAGATTTTAAACTTTGCTATGAAAATTTCAAGAAATCCAGCAATAAAGACTCATGGTCAGATACTACGTAATTTTGGTATGTACCCACCTGAGTTCTGGACTCGTGCTCAAAACCTGTCAGATCACCCAGAGGTTGACCCACAATCTAAGGAACAACTGTCTAGGATATTTTCTGAACCATCACGTCCAGGACCAATGACTGGTGGAGCACCTGTAGATGTTTATGGTAAACAGTTTTCTCATGGAGTGGAGTGGTAATGAATTGTGTTAATTGTGACAGACGAGCAATGTTTGAGTATAAAATTTCAAAAGTAGAATCTATTTTGTATTGTGGTAAATGTTTGCCTTCCTTTTTAAATGAACGTAAAAAAGCAGGGTTGTTAACTATTACCGAAGAGTACAAGGAAGATCAAACATCAGCACTTGCGGCTTTAAAATCTGCAACTACTGAATCCGTTGAAGCACCAAAAAAGAAGGCTGCATCTAAAAAGTCGGAAAAATAAATGAAGTTAATTCGTAAGTTTGCAGTGCAGGGCCATACCATTCCAAAGTCTTCCCATGCTCCTAGGGGTCCATTTCCTCCAGAAGTTTTAGCGGGACCACAAATGGAGCAGGACCTTGAACATGCTGATTCTTTACATGTGGCATTAGATGATGTCAGGTTTTTTAAATGTAAAGAGTGTGAACGTATTCTAGAAGAAGTAGAGTTAGAAGAACATCAGTGTGATGAGTGGGACGATTAAACCCTGACATTTTACCTATCTTCTTGGATACTTGCTTTTAAGGTTCCCTAAGCGCATAGGGAAAATAAACCTCTCTAGAGAAAGAAGAAAAAATGGCAGTAAATAACAACGGTAATCTTTTAGATACCGCAGGTGAAGTCGCTATTGACTTCGTATATGGAAACTTCCCTATTCAACCAAACGATGCTCGTCCAGATGCAGCAAGTGCAACTCTTTCAACAACAGTCACCACAAGAGTAGCGGGTCGTCTAGACCCAGCACTAAATGACCACATCAACGCTCTTTCGGGTTGGAATGGTTTCCCACAGTATTCTCCAAACACAGCAGGCGAAGATGTAGTCGGACCAACTGACTACGTTCTTGTTCCTTCAGTAGTTGGACTTACAACAGCACTTGCACAAGATGCAATGAAGGATGCTTCATTGACAGTTACAACTGCCGCAGGAGCAACCAACTCTAGTAAGACAGTATCTTCTGTATACCGTACTTCTAACTCAACAACTATCCGTTTTGGAGCAACTTCACACGGGTATGCAGTTGGTAACAAAGTAACTGTTTCAGGTCTTGATGCAGAATTTAATGGAACTTGGACAGTAACCAATGTTCCAACAGCAAACGCTTTTGATGTTGTTGGTGCAAGTGCTGCTTCCTATGGTGCCCCATCAACAAGTGGTTCAGTCGTTGCAGTTTCTGCAACAATTAAGAGTCAATCACTAACCGCTGGACAAAACAACGTAGTACCTGGTGCAGCAGTAACTATTACACCTTGGGCATAAGTAAGTAATTAGTATGGCTCGTGTAGCAGGTGGAGGAGCAACTCGTCGTAATAGACGGGCTGCTCTTCCTTCTGCTCAAGAATTATTAGGAGCGTTTTACGGTTTAGGCTCTAAACAAACCGCAGGAATTTCTAAGATAACAGGATCAGGCGCCAGTATGTTTGCTGGTCTACCAACAGCAAGTTCTGTTGGTGAATTTAGTGAGTTTATATCTTTAACTAAAGCAAATGACACAATGCGTTATTACACTGGCACAAAAAAAGTTGCAAACTTAGCGGGAGAAGCATTAGCCCCAAATCTTGATAGTGATGTTTATTATGTAGACAAAGATGGAAACTTTGTTGATAGGTCTGCGTATCGCCAGTCTTACGACGTTGATGAAGATACGGGTGAGTTGATTGTTCCTGGTGAAAAGGGACCTCAATTTGGCGAGTCCGATGCCCCTGCTCCCATAACAGTTGTTCCAACTAGTACCTCTGATCCAGCACGGCCACGTACCGTCGCCGCAGGCTATGACAGTACCCGTGAGGTTATTACAGTTGTGTTTAGAGATGGAACCTTCTACAATTACTATGAATGTTCGGCAGGAGATTGGCAAAAGTTTAAGTCTGTAGTTTCTAAGGGCCAGTACATCTATACGTTTCTAGATTACAAACCTCGTGGCGCTGCGGATGTTTCTAGTTTATCTGCAAATGCTAGAAAAACTTTCTACAGGTTTACTCGTGCTGCTCAATTAAACTATGGAGGACGTCCGCCTAAGAAAAGGAAATAATGCCCAAGGTACATAAAATTGGACCAAAACATTTCGTACAATTAACAAATTTTCCTTTTAAATGGGGTTTTAAGTTCTTTGTTCGTGGTTGGACTCAAGAGATTGAGTATCCATTTCGCACATCCACTCCATTTATAGTACGCTTGCCACGATATAAAGCGTTAGTGTTTGGAAAGTGGACTGGTACAAAAGATGAAGAAGAAGCATTAACCATGGCACTAGGAAAGCGGGAAGTAACCTACGATGATTTTACGGAAGAAGCAGGATGGACACCAGCCCCAGACTCGGATAGAGAAGCGGGTGGCAACAATCCCTACTCCAGATTTGATTTCATGGATGGAGCAGTCGATGTATACGATTGGAAAACACATTACAATCTGGCAAAGACAACAGAGTGAAGCAGACCTTGATGAAATTCTTATGGGCGCCGAAGTCTTCCATGCAATTGCTAAAGAGTTAAAGCGTAGATCTAAGTCTGTGCTATGATTAACTGTCTTACTCTCTTACAGGTCAGGCGTTAACCCATCCTTAGTGATGGGTTTCGCTGTTTTATAAGGACACCATGGAATCTAAATACGACAAAGATAAGTTTGAAGAGATTAGTCCTGAGTTTTATCAGGCTGAAGAAAAACCTGTAGAAGATCCTGTAGAAGATTTACTCGATGAGTTATCGCAAAAATTTGTAGATACATTAATAGATAAGATGATGGACTTTTTAAAGGTTCTTGTCGGGCATGATTTGCATGCTTATCAGAAACCTCTAGCCCGTCGTATTATGGAATCAGTAATTATCAACGATGGTGAAGAAGTAACTGCTCTTGCTTCACGTCAGTCTGGTAAGTCTGAAACCGTTGCTGACACTGTAGCCACACTGATGATTCTCCTACCTCGTCTTGCTAAGTTATATCCTGATTTACTAGGTAAATTTAAAGATGGAGTTTGGGTTGGGTTATTTGCACCAACTGAATCTCAGGCCGAAACATTGTTTGGTCGTGCTGTAACTCGTTTAACCTCTGAAAGAGCCGTAGATATTATGGGCGATGTTGAGATTGACGATTCAGCAGTTCGTGTTGGCGGTGTAACTAGACAACTCAAATTAAAGAAATCAGGTTCAACAATAACCATGATGACTGCAAACCCACGAGCAAAAATTGAGTCTAAGTCTTTTCATTTGATTGTTGTAGATGAGTGTCAAGAAGCAGATGACTTTGTAGTTTCTAAATCTATTTCTCCTATGCTTGCATACTACGCAGGAACTATGGTTAAGACAGGAACTCCTACTACAACTAAAAATAATTTTTATAGATCTATTCAATTAAATCGCAGACGTCAAACTACAAAAGGTAACAGGCAAAATCATTTTCAATGGGATTGGAAAGATGTAGCAAAATTTAATCCAAACTACGAAAAGTTTATTCGTAAAGAGATGTTGCGTATTGGAGAAGAGTCCGATGAGTTTCAAATGTCTTATAACTGTAAGTGGCTCTTAGAAAGAGGAATGTTTGTTACCTCTTCAATTATGGATGACTTAGGCGACACGTCTCAAGAACTTGTTAAGGTATGGCACAAGACTCCAGTTGTTGTAGGCATTGACCCTGCTCGTAAAACTGACAGCACAGTTGTTACGGTTGTTTGGGTTGATTGGGATCGTCCTGATGAGTTTGGTTATTTTGATCATAGAATCCTTAACTGGTTAGAAATGCAAGGAGACGATTGGGAAGAACAGTATTATCAAATAGTAAACTTCTTAAGTAACTACGATGTTCTTGCTGTTGGGGTAGATGCTAATGGTGTGGGCGATGCTGTTGCCCAACGTTTAAAACTTTTATTACCAAGAGCAGAGGTTATGTCTTTAACTTCTAGCCCATCTGAACAATCAAAACGATGGAAACACCTACAGGCATTAATTCAACGTAAGATGATTGCATGGCCTGCTCATGCAAAAACTAGGCGCTTACGTACATGGAAACGGTTTTATCAACAGATGGTTGATGCAGAGGTACAGTACAAAGGTCCAAATTTTCTTGTAGCAGCCCCCGATGAATCCTACGCACATGACGATTTTGTAGATTCTTTATCCATTGCTTGTTCCTTAACCCAAGACTTAGTAATGCCAGAAGTAGTAGCCTCTAGCAATCCTTTTTTCTAGTTAAACAACAATTTAGACCAAAAAGGGTGGAAACTATTACCAAGGAAAAGGCCTTTCCCAATTCAATCCTTAAGGAGTCATAAATGACAATATCACCAGCACCTCGCTTCCCAGAGCGTGCACCACAGGTTTATGAGCGCAAGGGTGCAGATAATGCAACTCGCCGTGGACCACTACGTTTTGAAGAGGGTGTCGCAACTGATACCGATATTCCAAACGATTTTCAATTAGGAATGCAACAAGGTTCAGCCGTCGCTGCAGGTCGTCCAAATCGTAATGCACCAGTTCATACAAAACCTGCTGCAGAAACACTTGCAGAACGTGCTCACGTAGGTTCTGCATCATGGACAGAAGCACCAACATTTCTTGGTGAGTTTGCTCATGGAACAATGAACGACTACTCAGCAGCACAGATTGAGACAGTTGCTCGTTCAGGTGGACGGACTCAACGTCAGTCCCCAACAGTCGTAAACGACTAAGTTACTTATTAACACCCAACTCCGTTCATACTATAAGGTATGAGCGGAGATTGGTCATCTACGGAGGAGACGTAAATGCGTAAACCTGCTAACCCAAAACTGTATGCGATGTTTGTTGCTCAAGCACGAGCAAAATATTCTAACTATCCAAATCCTGGAGCATCGGCATGGGTAAGTAAAAAGTATCAACAAGCAGGCGGACAGTATGTTGAAACAACTGAAGCAAGTCGTCGGGCAAATATGGCTAAGAAAAAACAAGAGAACGCAAAAAATAAAGAACGTGAAAGTAACAAAGACACAAAGAATTCTAAAAAAGAAAAAGATAAAGGCAAGAAGTAATGTCATTTTTGGACTTTAGTCCGCCGTCATATAGAGCGGCATCATCTGATTTAACTATTTCTATTTCTCCACTTGGATTAGTAGAACTTGCTGACGAAGAATTTGAAGTTCATGGTCCTCGCCTAAACCGTTATTCATTAAATTGGGCAATGTATCTAGGTCACCATTGGGGGTACCGTCGTGAGCAAGGCGAAATGCAAATTGCTGTTAACTACTATCGGGCGTTTAATGATTATCTTTCCCGTTTTACTTTTGGTCGTGGGGTTCATTATAGGTCTCCGAAAGCGACTGAAGCGATTGTACCTGACAGGTTGGAACGGGTTTGGACGGTAGATAATGACAAGATGCGTGTCCTACTTGAAATGGGACAGCAAGGCGGAATTACAGGAGATTGTTTTGTTAAAGTAGCATACGAAGAACCTTGGACAGACTCTGCAGGATTATTACATCCTGGTCGTGTTCGTATTCTTCCTATGAACTCCTCTTTCTGTTTTCCAGAATTTCATCCACATGATAGAAATAGACTTTTAAGATTTAAACAAAAATATCGTTTCTGGGGTACATCTTTAGAAGGTACTCGTCAAGTATTTACTTATACTGAAATTCTTACTGATGACATTATTGAAGAGTACGTAAATGATGAACTAATTGATTCACGTCCAAATCCTTTGGGCGTAATTCCTGTAGTTCATATTCCTAATGTTCCTGTTTCAGGATCACCGTGGGGTCTCTCGGACGCACACGACATCATCACTATAAACCGTGCATATAACGAAATTAGCACTGATGTTGCAGACATCATTAACTACCACGCATCGCCAGTAACGGTAATCGTGGGTGCTAAAGCCTCTAACTTAGAAAAAGGCGCTAAGAAGGTTTGGGGCGGTCTTCCAAAAGATGCTCAAGTCTTCAACTTAGAAGGTGGTGCACAAGGTATAGACGGAGCCTTAAAGTACCTAGAACTATTAAAGCGCTCAATGCATGAACTCATGAACATTCCAGAAACCGCACTGGGACAAGTTCAACCAATTTCAAATACTTCTGGCGTTGCTCTTTCTATTCAATACCAACCATTGATGAATCGTTACTCCCAAAAAGTTGCACAGTATGGTAAAGGTTTAGAAAAGATAAACGAATTAGTAATGAAGACTCTTGCAGTTAAAGAACCACAGACATTTATTTATAATCCAGATGAAGATGGACCAATCAAAGAAGGTCAGTATCCACAACTAGATCCTAATGATCCCGTTACTTACATTAACTATGCACAGTTTCCACAACCTCTACCTCTTGATAAACTAATTGTTCTTAATGAACTTCAAACTAAATTGGGTATGGGACTTGAGTCTAAAGAGGGTGCATTACGTCAACTTGGTGAAGAATTCCCTGAAGAGAAGTTGCAAGAAATTCGTAAAGAACTCATGGCCGATGCTGAGGCTGATGGTGCTCTACAACTTATAAAAATTCAAATTCAAAAACAGATTATGGACATGACTGGCATGATGCCAGGACCCGATGGTAATAGTGCTATTCCAATGCAGCCTACCGTTATAGGTGATGGAGACATGATGGGTGACGGAATGCAGGGCCCTCAAGATGCTGATAATCCTTTAAATCCAGCCAGTCAAGAAACAAAAGGCATGGAAGTTGAAGCAGAGGCTGAGATAAGAAACAAACTTGTCACTGACGCTTATGGAACAAAAATTCCACAAAGAAGAACAGTAGACAGGGATTAATTAAAATTCTGATGTAAAATCAGATTTTACCGAGACATATGCAGTTTAATAGACTGCAATTATCTTGTTAAAAACCAGTGATACGCCGAAAGGCATTCGGACAACGACCCAAGAAAGATAAGTGAAATCTATGGAAAATACAGTAGAAACCGCTGATCTATTGTCACCAGAAATTCTGGCAGCAATACCAGCACAAGAAAATCCAAGTGAGGTAGGTTCTGTGTATAGCGCAGAAGACATTGCTAAGGCTCGTGAACAAGAGAAAGCAAAGTTATACCCTCAGATGGAAAAGATGAAAGAAGAACTATCATCTTTAAAGAAGGCTCGTGAAGAACAAGCCGCTAAAGAAGCAGAACGTGAACAACGTGTTGCTGAAGAGTTAGTTCGCAAAGAAGCACAAAAGAAAGAAGAAGAGGAATCTGAACTTTCTTTTAAAGACCTCCTAAAAAAGAAGGAGCAAGAATTTCAGTCTCAATTAGAGGCTGAGCGTCTTGAGAGAGAACGTGCCTTTGCTCTATTAGAACAGGAACGTAAGTTCCAAGAAGTTATGAATTATCGTCAACAAAGAGTTGAGCAAGAGCGGGACAATATTGTTCCTGAATTGATTGACTTGATTGACGGCAACAGTGCAGATGAAGTAGAGCAGAGCATCGCAATGTTGAAAGAAAAATCTGCTCGAATTTTGTCATCTGCTCAACAGGCAATGCAAAGCGCAAGACAACAAATGGCAGGAACTAGAATTACTAATCCTGCCGCAGGACCCCTCGATAATGATTCGGAACAAAAATCGTACTCACCTGATTCGATCAGGGAAATGTCATTGGCGGATTATGCGAAACAAAGAGCCAAACTACTTGGCACAGCAGCCAGCAATCGTGGTCAGGGACTGTTCGGTTAATCCCAAACAACTACTAGGAAAGGACTTGACCTAAATGGCAAGTGCAATTACAGGTACAGGGCAACTCGCAGGAGCCCCAACCGCATACTCAGGCTCAAATACAAGCCTGAGCCAAGCAATTCAAACAATCTGGTCGAAAGAAATTTTGTTCCAGGCAATGCCAATTCTTCGTTTCGAACAATTCGCAGTTAAGAAGACTGAACTAGGTGTAGCACCTGGTCTTCGTGTGAACTTCCTTCGTTACAAGAACTTCGCAGTAGATCCAACTCCTCTAACAGAAGGTGTTCGTATGACTACGAATGCACTTACTGCAGAGCAAATTGCAATCACAGTAGCAGAACACGGTTATGCCGTTGCTGTTTCTGAGTTGCTACTTAATGCATCATTTGATGATGTAATGGCTTCAGCATCTCGTCTTCTAGGACGCCAAATGGCGCAATACCTAGATGTACAAGCACGTAACACTCTATCTGCAGCAACTTCTGCAGTGTTCGGTTATGACCGTTCATCAGTACAAGGTGTTAATGACTGGTACAACGAAGGTACAGTAGCAACACAAATGTCAGACCTTGATGGTAACTACAAGTTATCAACTGGTGCTGTAAAGGATGCTGCTCTTACCCTTGCTGGTAAGAACATCCCTCGTTTAGGCGAGACATACGTACAGTTCGTACACCCAAAGCAGTCACGTGATATTCGTTCGAACCCAGAGTTCATCGAAGTAACTAAGTACGCTGCTCCAGGTAACTTCATGCTAGGTGAAATCGGTCGTCTATACGACGTAGTATTCATCGAAACAACACAGGTTAAAAAACTATCAGTTAACGCTGCATACACAACTTCAACTTCTGTTGGTATTCCAGCATCTCAAATTGAAGTTCCTGTTAAGGCTAACACTGCTCCAGGAAGTGGTGGAAACCCAGAGTCTGCAAATTACACAGCAGAAAAAGGTTACCTAACATCAGCAACTGGTAACGGTGCTGAAGTTTACGAATCAATCATGATTGGTGACAACGCATTTGGTCACGCAATCTCTCTTCCAGTTGAACTTCGTGATGGTGGCGTTCTTGACTTCGGTCGTGAGCACGCTCTTGCTTGGTATGCAATCTGGGGTCTTGGCGTAATTACCGATCAAGCAATTGTTAAGGTTTACACCAACTAATAAATCGCTTTACCTGATGTCTGGGAGCCTTACTCCTTTTTTGGCTCCCAGCCATCACTAACTAACTTAGGAGAATAAACACCGTGGCAAACACACAAACAAGTCCGCTTGATGCAACAGGCAAAGCAGCGGAGCAAGCAGCAAAGAAAAATGCAGAAGCATTAAAAAAGCGTAAAGAAGAAATTTCTATCGCTACTCAACTTGAATCAGAGAGTCTAGAAAGAGATGTCTTTGATCCTAAAAAACCAGATGCACCATTAGTGCTGGATGAAATCGAGAATGTTGGAGTTTCAACTGCAGGTGACATGGTTGTCATTCGCACAATCACCGACATTGATGACATGAGTTATGGAGTTGGCAATACCTACACCTTTAAAGCAGGTGTTAAGTACAGGGTTCCAAAATCTCTTGCCGATTACCTAGAACAACTAGGTTACATTTGGCGGCCAAACTAAAGACTAGCCGTCGCTAGTAGTCCGACTCTCAACTGGTTCCCGCCCTCCTCCCAGTTGGGAGTTGGACCTTTTTATTTTTGCGCTGAATAAATTCTTAATACACGAGATGATTGGCATAGAATTTTAACGGAGGTTATGTGGCTACGATTGCAAGCCTAGCGGATCGATTACGGTCTGAAATTGGCGATATCCCAAAGTCTTTTGTTTATCAGTTTACTGCTGATGGGACTACTAACCGCTACCTAATTCCTTACTCCCCTTTAGATGGATTAAATCTAATAATTAACTTAAACGGAACAGATGTATCTGATGATGTAGAGGTTGAAGAAGCAACTGGTTATATTGTTTTTGATACGGTGCCTGCGGCAGATGCTGCAATAATTGTTGCTGGAAACTACTTTAGATACTTTACAACAACCGAAGTTCAATCTTACATAAGCACAGCGTTTTTAGAACACTCAGCCTTCCACACCGATGCCTACGGTCGCAGTGTTAGTCTGCAGAATATGCCTGCACTTGAAGAGTATCCCGTAGTTATTTACGCATCAACTTTAGCCCTTTATGCATTGGCTAATGATGCTGCTTTTGATATTAACGTCTTTGCTCCAGATGGTGTAACAATTCCAAGGTCTGAACGTTATCAACAATTAATGCAGATGATTGAATCTAGAAAACAGCAGTACAAAGAGTTGTGTTCCCAACTTGGTATTGGTCTTTATAAAATTGATGTCTTTAGTTTCCGCAGAATTTCTAAGACTACTAATCACTACGTACCAATCTTTCAACCACAAGAGATCGACGACCGCTCAGCCGCTACCCGTGTCCACCTGCCTACTCCTACCTATGGCAATGTGGAAACTCCAGTATCAATTGTTACTCAGGACCTCTTTGTCTATGAGGGAGATGCCTACGAGTTTACTATCGTTCTTGATTTTGAAGTGGATACCTATACCGCAAAAGCAGATATTCTAGGAGTAGGTATTCCTGGAGTTATAACAACTTTTACAATTACATTTCCAAATGTCGGTACAGCAGACGGAGCAGGCCTTCGTACTCTAAAATTAGCACTCACTGGAACACAGACACGTATGTTACCTCGAACCTCTTATTATGATGTTCAGTTAACTAAAGACGGGGTCACTCAAACATATGTTAGAGGAAAGATATTTAAGACAGAAGAGGTAACAGAATGAGTCAGTACGTAAGACCAGGAACTACTGTTCCAATTGTAGTAAATGACGTAATCTTAATAACTACACCCTCTGGTACTCAAGACTTTGGAACAACTAGCGGTGCACTAGAGCCACAAGCCTTAGCGTATGAGCATACTCAAAATGCAGTTAGTTCTTCTTGGGTAATAACTCATAATTTAGGCTTTAAGCCTAACGTTACAGTTGTAGACTCTGGGGGTACAATATATGAAGGTGAAATAACATACACTAATTCGAACTCACTTACGGTCTCGTTTTCTCAAGCCTTTTCAGGAAAAGCATATTTATCTTAAGGAGATAATGTAGATGGCCCGTAAGTTTTTAACCCCGATTGATTTAAACAAATTAGAATTACAAAATGCAAGAATACAAAACTTAGCAACCGCCCCAGCATCTCCCGTAGTTGGTCAAGTTTATTTTGACACAGTATTATTATATCTACGCACATGGAATGGCACTGCATGGATTAATGCAAGTCAAGGCTCGCAAGGAACTACTGGAGCACAAGGTACTCAAGGTACCCTTGGAGCCCAAGGAACGCTTGGTACACAAGGTGCAGTAGGTAGTCAAGGTACTGTTGGCTCACAAGGTACAGTTGGTGCACAAGGCACAGTTGGCTCACAAGGTACAGTAGGTTCTCAAGGAACTGCTGGTGCACAAGGTTTAGACGGTTCTAATGGTGCACAAGGTACCCAAGGTACTTTAGGTGCACAAGGTACAGTTGGTTCACAGGGAACTCAAGGAACATTAGGAGCGCAAGGTACTCAAGGAACACTAGGTTCACAAGGTACTCTTGGCGCTCAAGGAACACAGGGCACATTAGGTGCACAAGGTCTTAACGGTACACAAGGTACTCAAGGTACTGAAGGTTCATTTGGTGGTATTACTGTTGAGTATACATATAGTAATAACACAACTATGTCAGACCCAGGCGACAACTTTGCTCGTCTAAACAATGCTAACTTAACTTTAGTTTCACACATTGCATTAGATGATAATCCTTCTGATGGTAACTACGATATTTCTAATTTCTTACAGACTATTGATGATTCAACATCAACAATTAAAGGTCACGTAAAAGTATCTAAGAAATTTGATACATCTGTCTTTGCACTTTACACAATTGCTGGTCTTACAGACTCAGCACCAAATTGGTTTGATATAGAAGTTGCTTACGTATCTGGTAACGGAACATTTACCAATGGCGAAGAACTTTTATTTACATTTGCTCGTACAGGTGATGTTGGTGCTCAAGGAACCCAGGGAACAACTGGTTCTCAAGGAGTACAAGGCACAGTTGGCTCACAAGGAACCCAAGGTACCGTTGGATCACAAGGTACTGTTGGTTCTCAAGGTACTCAAGGTACCGTTGGTTCACAGGGAACAATTGGATCTCAAGGAACCGTTGGTAGCCAAGGTACTCTTGGTGCACAGGGTTCTGTAGGTTCTCAAGGAACTGTTGGAGCCCAAGGTACTCAAGGTACTGATGGTACTCAAGGTGTACAAGGAAGTGTTGGTACACAAGGTACTCAAGGAACCGTTGGATCTCAAGGCGTACAAGGAACTGTAGGTTCTCAAGGTACTCAAGGCACTCTTGGTGCACAGGGTACACAAGGAACTCTTGGTGCTCAAGGTGCTAATGGTATTCAGGGTATACAAGGTAAAGAAGGTAACTTTGGCGGCGTAACTGTTGAATATGCATACAGTACAACCACCGCAATGTCAGACCCAGGTTCAACAAATATACGATTTAATAATGCATCTTTAGCATCTGCAACTCATCTTGTAATTGATGATGAAGATGTAAATGCAACAAACATCTCTTCATATTTAGCAACTATCGATGACTCTACTTCAACAATTAAAGGTCACGTAAAAGTATCTAAGAAATCTAATGCGGCTGTGTTTGCAATGTATGCAATCAACTCAATGGTTGATGACACAGGTTTCTTTGATTTAGATATTACATACTTATCTGGTGCTGGTTCTTTATCAAATACCGATGCCGTTCTTATCACCTTTGCTCGTACTGGTGACGTTGGAGCCCAAGGTACTCAAGGTACTTTAGGTGCCCAAGGCGTACAAGGAACAGTCGGTAGCCAAGGAACTCAAGGAACTCTTGGAGCCCAAGGTACAACTGGTGCACAAGGAACTCAAGGAACTACTGGTACTCAAGGTACAGTCGGTTCTCAAGGAACTCAAGGCGTTCAAGGTACTCTTGGAGCCCAAGGTACTCAAGGCACAGATGGTACTCAAGGTACCGTTGGTAGCCAAGGCACAGTTGGTGCTCAGGGAACTGTTGGTGCTCAGGGAACTGTTGGTGCTCAAGGAACTGTCGGTGCTCAGGGAACTGTCGGTGCTCAAGGCACAGTAGGTGCTCAAGGTACTGTTGGATCTCAAGGCACAGTAGGTGCACAAGGTACTCAAGGAACTGTTGGTACTCAAGGTACTCAGGGTACACTTGGTGCTCAAGGTGTTCAGGGACAATCTGATCGCTACAAGACAACCTCTACAACCTCACGTTCAATTGCAGTAGCAAATAACGTAAGTTTTGTACTGGCTGATCCAAATCTTTCATACTCAGTAGGTCAAGACGTAGTAGTTGCTTACGATGTAAACAACAACATGTCTGCAACTGTAGTAAGTTACACATCAGGAACTGACACCCTTGTTGTAAACGTCAATGACGTTAGAGGTTCAGGAACCTACGCTGTATGGTCAATCAACTTAGACGGTGCTACTGGTGTACAAGGTACAACTGGTGCACAAGGAACAGTTGGATCTCAAGGTACAACAGGAACTCAAGGAACTCTGGGAGCCCAAGGTACCTCTGGTCAACTTGGAACTTATGCAGAGACTATTACTCCAGTATCTCCATACTCAGCAACAACATTTACAATTACACACAATCTTGGAACACGAGATGTGTTAGTAACTGTTCAAGACGCTACTTATAACGAGGTAGTCACTGATGTAATTGCATCAACTACATCTGCTGTAACTATCGGATTTGCAGTTGCTCCACAATCAGGTGAAATTTACAGGGTCGTAGTAAAGGCTTAATACGTGAGTAAAAGAGCCCTAGTACCTATCAACGTACTTGCCGTAGGCACTGCGCCTACTGGCAGGTACGCTGGTGATATCTACTACAACACAGATGCAAAGAATCTGTTTGTATTTGATGGGGTGCAATGGTTTGAGATTGTTACTAGTGCAGCAGCAGATATACTTGAAGGCGGAGATGAGGCTGGAGGAAGTGATTCTTATTCAGCAACAATTGATGGTGGAAATGAAGCAGGTGGGTCAGATGTTTATGCCCTTACTTATGATGGTGGAGGAGTAATTTAATGTCATCAGTACGCATTCAAATACGACGAGGAACTGCTGGTCAATGGACTGCAAATAATCCAACACCATATGCTGGTGAAGTTTGTTACGACACTACAAATAATAAATTTAAAATTGGTGATGGTAGTACTGCTTATGCTACTTTGCCATACTTTCTTGATGAAGATGCAATTGCCGCACTTATTTCAGGTTCAGCATTAAATACTACAGATGACCTTTCTGAAGGTACTGTAAATAAATATGCTACAAATTCACGTATTGCAAATGCCTTAAATAGCGGCAGTAAAACAGGTATTACATTTACCTACGATGCTGGAACACAGGTAATTAATACAACTGTAACTCAAGTTCAAGGTACAACAGGAGCACAGGGTGCTCAAGGAATTCAAGGTACTCAAGGAATTCAAGGTACAGTTGGTACTCAAGGAACACAGGGAACTCAAGGCATTCAAGGTACTGTTGGTTCACAAGGAATTCAAGGTACTCAAGGTACTGTAGGTGTTGGTACTCAAGGAACACAGGGAACTCAAGGAACTCAAGGAACTCAAGGAACTCAAGGAACGCAGGGAACTCAGGGATTAAACGGTACGCAAGGAACACTTGGCGCTCAGGGTACTCAAGGCACTCAAGGAACTACTGGAACTCAAGGAACTCTAGGTACCCAAGGCACTGTTGGTAGTTTTGGTGGAGCCACCTTTGATTACACTTTCTTAACAAGTACTACTAATGCTGATCCAGGAACTGGAAATTTAAGATTTAACGCATCTCCTACAACGGCAACTGCTATGTATATTGATGCAAGCGATGACTCTGTAACAGACTTGTCCTCATTTTTAAACACAATTGATGACTCTACTTCAACTATTAAAGGACACTTCCGTGTATCAAAGAAATTAGATACAAGTGTATTTAAACTTTATACAATTTCATCTCTTACAGATAATACTGGTTGGTTTACAGTTGGTTGTTCTTATGTATCTGGAAATGGAACATTACTTAACTCTGATGATATTTTAATTACCTTTGCTCGTACTGGTGACAAGGGTGATACAGGTGCACAAGGTACTCAAGGTACTCAAGGTACCCTTGGAGCCCAAGGAACTACTGGAACGCAAGGAACTGCTGGATTTGTAGGATCTAATGGAGCCCAAGGTACGGTAGGTAGCCAAGGTACGGTAGGTAGCCAAGGTACGGTAGGTAGCCAAGGTACGGTAGGTAGCCAAGGTACGGTAGGTAGCCAAGGTACGGTAGGTAGCCAAGGCACAACTGGTTCTCAAGGAACTGTAGGTACGCAAGGTATTGGTGGAACTAACGGAACTCAAGGTACACAAGGAACTACTGGACAAGTTGCTGCAGATCCAACAACCACAGTGTTGTTGTATGGTGGAATGTAACTAAAGTAGTTCTGTACTGCCGTTGTGAATTTGGCTGTGTTGAGCCGCTTCTAATAAAAACTTTATAGGTTTATATATTTGTGGTTTTATTGTAAAGGTATTAAATCGCATTTGATTTTTTTCTTGCTTCATTCTAAAGTTAAATATATACCAATCTATAGGGCAGTTAATTCCTTGTAATCTAATATCTGCAATTGCTTTTTCTGCCCCACGTCTACTTACCGCATATCCTGCACAAGACCATTGTTGATAAGACTTGCAGATGTGCTCTTCACTTAAATCATGTTCAGATTCATTATATGCAAAGAGTGAATCATCAGGAACAAAAAAAGAAAAGAAATCCCAGATAGGCATTAGTTCGCTCATGTATAACTCTGCAATACCTTTAAAGTTTTTACTTATGACTATGTCATCTTCAAACAGTATTAATAACTTTTTATCAGACTCTAAAAACTTTTTATAAGCCAAGTAAGTACTTGCCCAAACTCCTATAACTCCAGATGATGGTGGGAAGGTCTCTCCTGGCTTACAGAAGTCAGTAACCGTATTTACTTTAAACTCTGGGGTTTGATTAATAAATGCTTCAGCCTTCTCTGCTGTATTTAGATACATAGTCTCAGAGCCAAGGCGTGGCAAGAAGGACATAGAATTTAAAATGCCCTCATAAGATTTGTTTCTTAGTTCATTTCCAGTATCAGTATGAAAGACCTCAAAGCAGGCGTTATCTAGCACTTCTCAATCCATACCTGATATCCAGATTCAATCATTGTGTACTCGCCTTTACAGAGATTAAGAACGCAATCCACGCCCCTCTTTGGCTCTCTGTACTCTCCTCCGCCGTAGTTCCAGAGGTAGTCATCAAATGCCATCACCCCACCTGATTCCAGGTGCCTGAAGCCATTTAAACCATCTATAGCGGTCTGTAGGGCGGTGTGATCCCCATCTATGTATATGAAGTTATATGAACTAGCGTTACGACTAAAGAAGTTATCACTGGTCATCTTGTGCTTTAAGATTTTTCCATCCTTTGGGAACCTTGAATCATAGTAAGCCTCTACTGAAACAAAATCTAAATCTTTATGGGCGGTCTCTTCACTGCCCTCCCAGGTATCTACATCATCTAGATATTCAATCTCTCGATTAGTAAGTAGCCACTGCGTGGCGTCTCCTGTGTAGGTGCCGATCTGCAGTGCACGAAGTGGAACACTTGGTACATGTCTGAAGTACTTCTCTACATCTTTAAACCAATTAGGAAACATTAGTTAAACAACTTCAAATTGTTAAGACATCCATTCACATACTCTTGAGACATCTCATAATTATCTAACAGATGTTCAAACAGAATCTTACTTTCATCTCTACGCCCAATCCACCAACTAGCAACAGCCTTCTCAAATAGTAGGCAGTATGAGCCGTTGTATTCAACATATCCTGGCAGTGGCTGATTATATGTAGTAGTAGCAAATAGCAGACCTAGTTCAGCATAGGTATAGCATTCTTGATATTCCTTATTTCGTTCTTTAATTCTAGACACTAGAAAATACGCCTCTGGTCTATTTGGTAAATAAGCAATAGCCTGCATAATGTTGTTGTACACGGTGCGGTTTCTATCTCCTTGAGCACCCCAACATAGAGCCATCTTTAACAGAGATGTGTAGGTAATTAATGGGTGGGTTTTATACCCGTGTTCAGCGGCTCTTAAGTAAAACCCTGCTGCAGATGCGTACTGTAACTGCTCTTCATAAGCAGATGCTAAATCAAAGTTAATCTGAGGATCATTAGGATTTTCAGCCAGTTTTAAAGCCAACTCTTTAACGTCCATAAGACATGGCCTCCGTAATCATCCCGTTCACAACCTTCTTAGGAACCTCAAGAAGAAATGCACAGTTATCTTGAACACCAAATGTTAGTAATAATTTTCCTTTAAGAATTGCTGCGCCCACACAGAACTCAATAGGTGTATCTAAAAATGCAAATGGATTTGTTACGCCAACAAAGTTAAACTCCTTATCCCACACAATCATTCGATGACGATATGTAGAGTCCTTTTGATTTAAATAATTTTTCCACAATCTAACTTCATGAGTAAAGGTAATGTAATAATCGCCCCAAGCAACGATGTTAGTACCACCACGTTGATCAGGAGAAATCGGCGGAGTTTCTTTTGTCAGTACCTGCTTACATTCAGGTTTATCAGGATCAGCCCAAACAACCTCAGTAGGCATAGCCCACTTAACAAAATGATATGGCATATCAAGAATCGGCATCCAATTCTTTTCACAGTAAGAGTTAACATCGATAGGAGGCGGAATACGAACTCGTTGTACCTCTGTGGCTGTCCAAGTAGTTTTATCTAACTCAATCTTGGAGTACTCCATGCGACCTTGCCCATTGGGCGTGGTATCACGTCGTACCCCGATTAAATAATAATTGCCATCCCACTGAGTGATGCGGACATCCTCTTCGCCAACAAACTCCCAGATAGGTGGAACATCAAAGCGAGAGTAATCAACCTTAGTAAAATTAATTAAGTTGTAATCTTTATCAAGGCGTCCTATGTAGTTGGTAGTAACTAGTCGCTGATCTCTTTCAGGATGTAGATATGAGAGTGGTCCCCAAGGACTAAAGAAGCGCTGGTCTTTCTCTGAGTGATAGAGCGTGTAATTTACGTGCCGAATGTTTACTAAGATATCGCCATCATCATCAATAAATATTGAGGGGTTCATTAAACCCATACCCAAGGTATGAGAGTGCGGTAGAATTAGAGGCGCTAATTTGCCCCCTTGAGAAACCGATTTGTGCACCAAATTCATAGGGACACTTTAGCCCACATAGTATTGTTGTACCAACTAACCTATGCTTATCCCCTTCGAAGGAGTCTCATGGCAACAGCGTATAAAATTTTAGGCCAGGTAGCAACCGCTACTCTTGGCGCAACAACAGAAGGAACTCTATACACCTCAACTAGCGTTGAGACCGTAGTGTCTTCACTCGTTATCTGTAATCAAGCATCAAGTGCTGCAACCTATCGGATTGCAATTCAACCATCTGCTGATGCTGGATCTTCTGCCACAGCAAAGCACTACATTGTTTATGGAGCAACTGTTGCTGCATCAGACACCACAGTACTAACTGTCGGGTTAACTCTAGCCGCTGGTGATCGTATTCGTGTATATGGCTCATCTGCAACACTTTCCTTCTCAGCATATGGAAGTCAAATCTCCTAATGTCAATTTCAACAGTCAATCCACAGGTAGCAACATTAACTCGTTATCGGTTTGTTGCTGTTGGTTCTGAGACATCTGTCTCTGGCGTAGATGCCAACGGCTCTGTACTTGCTTATGTAGCAGGTAAGGAACAGGTTTATTTAAATGGCGTTCTTCTTGTTCGTGGTCAAGATTATGTAGCCACTAATGGAACAAGCATCGCTTCACTTGCTGCTTTAGTAGCATCTGATGTTGTAGAAATTCTTACCTTCTCCGAGTTTGTTATTGCAAATGCTGTAGATCAAACTTTAGTAAATGCTAAAGGCGATTTAATTGTTGCTACTGCAGATAACACGGTAACCAATGTTGCTGTTGGCGCTAATAACACGATGCTCGTTGCTGACTCTGCTCAAGCATCAGGCGTAAAATGGACAGCCGCAATTACAGACACAATTTTGGTATCACCTGAAGAGCGCACAACTGTATCTGCTACTGCTGCTACTGGAACAGTGCAATTTGATACTGATACTCAAGGCGTTTTATACTACACAACTAACGCTTCTGCTAACTGGACATTAAATGTTCGTGGTTCTGGCTCAACAACTTTGGCCTCAAAATTAACAACTAACGATTCTTTAACAATTTCATTTCTAGTAACACAAGGTTCAACTGCATATTATATGACAGCCCTAACAATTGACGGAAACGCACAGACAGTTAAATATTCTGGTGGCACAGCACCTTCAGCAGGAAACGCATCATCAGTTGATATTTATACATTTACAATTATTAAAACAGCAGGAACACCAACCTACACCGTATTTGGTGCAGGCCCTATTAAGTACGCATAAGGAGCGCTTAAATAAATGAGTCCTCTATTTACTCCAGTATCAGCAGGCGGTATTGGTAAAGCAACAGTAACCTCCGCATCAGTTGGTGCAGATACCTCATCTCGTGCTGGTAAATCAATCTATACATTTACAGGCTCTGGCTCTATTACCGTTGGCACAGCAGGTACTGCTGAGGTATTGATGATTGGAGGCGGTGGTGGCGGTGGCGGTGGCGCTAACTCAAACGCTGGCGGTGGCGGTGCTGGTGGATATGTTTACAATAGTTCACTTCTTTTACCTGCTGGCACTTTAACAATAACTCTTGGCAGTGGTGGTGGAGGAGGAGGAAGATCAGGCGCAGGTAGTCCACTTGATGGTGGTCCTGGATATCCAAGTGGAATAGGTTCTGGCACATCACATTATCTTGCTCTCGGTGGTGGCGGTGGTCATGCACAAAGTCCTGCTTTTGGTTTCGCAGGTTTTGGTGGTTCTGGTGGTGGTGGTTCAGATAGTGCTGGTGGCGGTGGCTCTCTTTTAGGACAAGGCAATGACGGCGGTTCTAGCCCTGGGGGCGGTGGCGGTGCTGGTGGTGGTGGTGGTAACGGTGGTTCTACTGGCGGTAATGGTGGTGCTGGTGCTGCTTCTTCAATAACTGGAACATCTGTTACTCGTGCTGGTGGAGGCGGCGGTGCTGGTGGTTCTGGTGGAGGTACTGGTGGCTCTGGTGGTGGTGGTGCTGGTTCTACTCCTGGTTCAAGCGGAACAAGCGGAACCACAAACACAGGCGGCGGTGGTGGTGCTGGTCGTGGCGGTGTTTCTAATACTCAATACGGTGCAAATGGTGGTTCAGGAATAGTAATAGTGGTGATTGGATAATCATGGCTCATTTTGTAAAGATGAATGGTAATGTTTGTGGACAAATTATTGTTGTTCGCAATGAAGATATTTTAGATGCAAATGGAAATGAGTCCGAAGCAATTGGTCAAGCATTTATTGCCTCAATTGGTTTAGATGGAAATTGGAAACAATGTTCTTATAACGGTACTTTTAGAGGAAGATACCCTGCCCCAGGAATGATTTACGACCCAGAATTAGATGAGTTTATTTTTCCAGTAACTACAGAAGAGGTAACTAACTAATGACAAGAGCAAGAGATGTTGCCAATATAGATGGCATCTTAACAACTACAGGTGATATTTACTATGCATCTGCTGCTAATACCCCTGCTAGATTAGGTATTGGTTCAACTGATCAAGTGCTTAAAGTAACTGGTGGTGTGCCTGTTTGGGCTACTGCATCAAGCGGTGCAATGACTAAAATAACAAGTGGACGTTTTGACGATGTTGCAACTGTGGATATTGATAGTTGCTTAACAACAACATATTATAGTTATGTAATTAAAATTTGGGCTTATAGTAATTATCAGGCTACTGAGGATTTCTATTGGAGATTTAGATACGGCGGCACTACACAAACAAGTCAGTATAGTGCTGGTGGTATGCGGCAGGACAGAAATGATGCAAGTCCAACCGCAATGAACTCAGATAATGCTGGTCAATGGTTACTAAGTAATCATATGGGAAGTAGTGATACTGAATTTACTTATTTAACTGTTAATTTAGTTCGATGGTTATATAATGGTAGGTCTATATTTTTTAGTGCTACTGGTTCAGGTCCAAGCGCCGATACTCCTGCTCAAATTATTCTTACTGGTGGGTGTGTTGCTAATGGTGAAAATTATGATGGTTTTAGACTCTTATCTAGTTCAGGAAATATTACAGGCCGTTATGAAGTTTATGGATTACAACAATAGTGAAAGGTAAAAATAATAATGCCCAACGATAAAATTATTCAACACAATGTGTCAAATGATGAAATTATTGTTAGAGAAATGACTAATGATGAGCAAGCCGAAAGAGATGCTGAGGTTGCTGCATTTGCGGAAGCAAAAGCAATAAAGCAAGCAAAAGCAGATGAGGATGCTCAGGCTAAGGCTGAATTATTGGAGCGCTTAGGCATAACCGCTGACGAGGCAAAACTACTTTTAGCATAATCTTGAGGGATTGTTCTACAAATATTAATAACTATTAAGGAGATTAACTAGTGCCAGATAAGAAGACTCGTGGCGTTAGTAACCTAGCCAATAGTATTCCTGATGTCCCTGATGCACCAACAGTATCTGCAACTAACGTAGGTACTTCTCGTGCCTATAATAATGGCGCAGCCACATTAACTATTACTAACCCTACTGGTGGACTTCCTTCTTCTTATTCAATCACAACTACTCCTACAACAACTACTACAACAGCAACATCAAGTCCAGTAACAATTACGGGCCTATCAAGTGCTACCTCTTACACAGCAACAGTAACTCCATCCAATGTTAGTGCTACTGGTACTGCTACTACATCCACTTCTTTTACAGCAACAACAGTTCCTCAAGCGCCAACTATTGGTACTCCAACTGCTACTAATTCAACTACAGTTTCACTAGCATTTACCGCTGGTGCTACTGGCGGTTCTTCTATTACCTCTTATACCGCTACTTCATCACCCTCTATTGCATTAACTACTACTGGAACAACTAGTCCATTAACTGTCACTGGAAGTTTTGCTGCTAATACTGCTTATACCTTTACTCTTACCGCAACAAATGCCAATGGAACATCAAGTGCATCTAGTGCGTCTACTTCTGTAACTCCTCTTCAAACATTTACAGTTGACTATCTAGTAGTTGCTGGAGGCGGCGGAGGTGGCGGAACTAGTAGTTCCAATGGAAATGGCGGAGGTGGTGCTGGAGGTATGCGTTCTACCGTAACTAATACAGGCGGTACTGGTGATGGAGGTAGCGGCAGTGGTACTTTGGAATCTGCTTTATCATTATCTCCAGGCACAAATTACGCAGTAACACTTGGTGCTGGTGGTGCTGCACAAACATCGGGCTCTAATTCTGTTTTTTCAACTATAACTTCTACTGGTGGTGGTAGGGGTGGTAATTCTGGGCAAAATACCTCCGTTATCTCAGTCGGTGGCTCTGCAGGTGGTTGTGGTTCTGATACACAATCAGTAGCCCTTGGAATTTCTGGTCAAGGTTATAGAGGTGGTCCAGGTGGAAACGGCGGCGGTAATGGCGGAGGTGCAGGCGGCGGCGGCGGAGGCGCTGGGCAAGAAGGCGGAGGCGGTGGATTCGATGGTGGCAGCGGTGGTAATGGCCTAGCCTCATCAATTTCAGGAACATCTGTTACTTACGCTGGCGGAGGTGGTGGTTGTGCTGCGTCAAGTCACGCAATAAGCAGCGCTTCAGGTCCAGGAGGTTCTGGAGGTGGTGGTAGAGGTTCTAGTGGTAATTCTGGTGGAGTATTGGCAACAAGTGGAGACGCTAACACAGGTGGAGGTGGGGGTGCAGCCAGATCAGGTCAAACCATAGGAGCAGGTGGTTCAGGAATTATTATTCTTCGTTATCCTGATACAAAAACAATTACAATTGGTGCAGGTTTAACAGGCTCTACAAGTGCAGCAAGTGGTGGTTATAAACGAACCACAATTACCGCAGGCACAGGAAATGTGAGTTGGGCATAATGGCACATTACGCATTTTTAGATGAAAACAATATCGTTACTGAAGTCATTGTTGGTATTGATGAAACAGAACTTATTGAAGGATTAGATCCAGAAACTTGGTATGGAAACTTTAGAGGTCAACCCTGCAAACGTACTAGTTACAATTCAAAAATTAGAGGTGCATACGCTGGTATTGGTTACTCATATGATGAAGAAGAAGATATTTTTATAGCACCACAACCATTCCCATCATGGATTCGTTCAGGTTCATTCTGGAATGCACCTACCCCTATGCCAACAGATGATAAAATTTATATTTGGAATGAATCTAAATTAAAATGGGAAGAAGTTAAATGAGTATCCGCAATGCTAATGAAGAGTCGGTAGACGGCACCACAGGCAAGATACCTGACCTTCCAAACCCACCATCATCAGTAGTAGGTACTGATGTAGGTACTTCTCGTGCCTATAATAATGGTGCTATTAGTGTTGCCTTTACTGGAGATACATCTTATTGGGCGCCAACTTCTTACACAGTTACATCTACACCTGGTTCACTTACTGCAACAGGTGCAAGTTCGCCCTTAACAGTTACAGGATTAAATAGTCAGACTGCATATACATTTACAGCCTATGCAACAAATAGTGGCGGAAATAGTGTTTCTTCTTCAGCATCAACCTCAGTAACAGCAACCACAGTTCCACAAGCCCCAGTAATTACTGCTACTCCTACTGTTGTTAGTTCTACAAGCGTAACTATTCCATATACTATTAATACTGGCGGTAAAACAATTAGCGCCATTACAGCAACCTCTTCGCCATCAATCTCATTAACAACAACAGGTACAACATCGCCTGTTACTGTCACTGGAAGTTTTGCTGGTTCTACAGCCTATACGTTTACCTTAACAGCAACAAATGCTAACGGAACTTCCTCTGCATCTAGTTCAAGTAACTCTGTAACTCCTAATCCACTATTAACTGTTGATTACCTTGTAGTTGCTGGTGGTGGCGGTGGAGCAGGTTCTGATAGTAGTGGAGATGGAGCAGGTGGAGGTGGAGCAGGTGGACTTCGTTCAACCGTTACTGCTACTGGTGGTGGTGGAACTGTAGAAACTGCCTTAACACTTACTCCAAGCACAAATTACACAGTAACAGTTGGTGCTGGTGGTAGTGCTGGAACTAGCGCATCACGAGCAGGAGTTCAAGGAAACAACTCAGTATTCTCTACTATTACATCAACTGGTGGTGGATTTGGTGGTTTTAATTCTGGTGGTAACGGTGGTTCAGGTGGTGGCACACCTTATCTAAATAGTAGTGGTGGTGTTCCAGGAACAGGAACAGCAAATCAAGGTTATAACGGAGGTAAGGGTTGGAATCTTACTAGAAACGGCCCAGGTGGTGGTGGTGGTGCAGGTGCTATTGGTAATGATGGTTCTGATAGTATAGGAGGTGCTGGTGGTTCAGGTGTGGCAACATCTATTTCTGGTTCATCTGTTACATACGCTGGTGGAGGTGGCGCAGGTGCTGGTACTGGTGGTGCTGGTGGTAACGGCGGCGGTGGTGGTGGTGGCGCTTCGCCTGTTGCTGGCACTGCAAATACAGGTGGTGGTGGCGGTGGAAAATATGGCATTGGAACAGGTGGTGCTGGTGGTTCAGGTGTAGTTATTTTAAGATACCCAGACAATTATACAATTACAATTGGTGCAGGTTTAACAGGCTCTACAAGTGCAGCAAGTGGTGGTTACAAACGAACCACAATTACAGCAGGCACAGGAAATGTGAGTTGGGTATAATGGCACATTACGCATTTTTAGATGAAAATAATATCGTTACTGAAGTCATTGTTGGTATTGATGAAACAGAACTTATTGAAGGATTAGATCCAGAAACTTGGTATGGAAACTTTAGAGGTCAACCCTGCAAACGTACTAGTTACAATTCAAAAATTAGAGGTGCATACGCTGGTATTGGTTACTCATATGATGAAGAAGAAGATATTTTTATAGCACCACAACCATTCCCATCATGGATTCGTTCAGGTTCATTTTGGAATGCACCAGTTGCTTATCCTGATGATAACAAGATTTATACTTGGGATGAAGAAACTCTATCTTGGGAAGAAGTCGCCCCTTAATACTTTTTTCTCAGAATTGATAGGGGATAATCAACCTCATGCGTGGTTCAAAAGTTCAGGGACGATTTAAGATAGGTTTTGAAACCCTCTCTATGGATGAGGGCATGGTTGATGAACTCCGTGATCCTGTTGGAACTATTGTTGATTGGTGGAGTTGGGATGATGCAGCACTTGCTGCAGACTACGCAAATTATGTAGATCCAATTTATGATGTATCAAATCAAGATCCTACTAAGGGCCGCAGATGGAATGACCCATTTGATCTGCCAGTAATTTTAGCGCAGTTAATGCGTGGTACAAACATAATGAATGAACGAGGATTCTACGTAGTAGATACTCTGCGCCTCGTTGTTTCTGTAGCAGATATAAATAGATTACTCCCTGCAATGGTCACCGATCCAAACCAACACATTAAGGATCGTGTCGTATTCCAAGATGCAGTATTTGTTCCTACCAGAGTCTTACCTCGTGGAAGATACGCCGAACGTTATTCAGTAGTAACTATAGACTGCAACCTAGTCAACTCAGAGGAGTTAGTAAATGATCCTCAGTTCCAAGCATACGCAAACTAGCCTTGGGAAATTTTGAGGAGTTATTAGACCCCTCTCTTTTTGAGTTTGATGCGGTAGAATTAGATGACCAAGTAGAAGAGGATGATGATGGCAACTAAAAAATCAAAAGGCAAAGTTGAAAAGGTTATGAAAGAATACAAAGAAGGAAAGTTGCACTCAGGTAAGAAGGGTCCTGGTAAAGGCCCAGTTGTTAAATCAAAGAAGCAGGCTGTTGCTATTGCAATGAGCGAAGCGGGAATGTCAAAGAAGAAAAAGAGTAAGTAATGGCAAGACGGCGCAGGAACATCGGAGCAAGGGCTGGTAAACAGCCACAGAAAAATATTCAAACAAATGTTACTGAGAGTAAGTACGAGGCTGGCGGTGCCAGATTAAAGAGAAAGAAGGGCGGCATAGTGAGAAAGCCTAAAGCCCCAATTCGTTATAAGCATAAGAAGTCGGTGGCTTAATGGCTGATAAGAAGAAGCCAGAAAAGCCAGTAACTCTTGCTATTGGTGTTCCTAATAAAAAAGCCAAGGTAGTTCATAAAGTTTCTAAAAATAAAAAGGGTGATGTGGTTGTTGAGCACACCAATACCAATCAAGGTAAGTGGGATAAAATCAATCTCACAAAAATGGGCGGATCAAAGACTGTTAAGCAAGGTGTCAAGGCTGTAAAGAGTTGGCACAAGAGTAATCCTCATAGAAGTCAGGGAAGATAATGGCAAAGACAGCAGCGTGGCAACGCAAAGAAGGTAAAAATCCAGAGGGTGGATTAAATGCCAAAGGTCGTGCATCATATAAACGTGAGACTGGTGGAACATTAAAGCCTCCAGTATCTGCTAAACAAGCAAAGAAATCTAAGAAGTCTGCAGCCCGTCGTAAATCATTCTGTGCAAGGATGGGTGGAATGCCAGGACCTATGGAAAAGAATGGCAAACCAACTCGTAAAGCACTAGCATTAAGAAAGTGGGATTGCTAGTGGCTTGTTGGGAAGGTTACGTTCAAAAAGGTTTTAAGATGAAGAATGGTAAGAGAGTTCCTAACTGTGTACCAAAGAGTGGAGGAGTTAAGAGTGCCAAAAAAAGCAGCAAAACCAAAGTCAAAAGTAAATGAGGCAGGTAATTACACCAAGCCTGGAATGCGTAAGAGTTTATTTAAAAAGATAAAGGCTGGAACTAAGGGCGGAGATCCTGGAGAGTGGTCTGCTCGTAAGGCTCAACTTCTTGCTGCTGAGTATAAGAAGGCAGGCGGAGGTTATAAGAACTAAGATGGCTCTTGCAAAATCTCAACAATCCCTGAAGAAGTGGGGCAATGAAAAATGGCGCACTTCAGATGGCAAAGAATCTAAAGGCAAAAAGCGTTACCTACCAGACAAAGCGTGGGATACTCTTACTCCTTCAGAAAAGGCTGCTACTAACCGTGCTAAAGCAGAAGGCAATAGCAAGGGGAAGCAGTTTGTAAAACAACCAAAATCAATTGCCAAAAAAACGGCAAGACATAGATAGGAAAAGCCAATGTGTGCAACATGTGGATGCGGTAAGAAAAAAGGTCAGCCAGGATTTGGTAAGGGTCCAAAGGCAAAGGCTAGTGGAAAAGCATGTACTAACGGTAAGTGCGGTACTTGCAAGAACTGCAAAGCAAAGAAGAAATAATGTGCGCTACCTGTGGCTGTATGCAGCCTAAGAACAAGCATGGCATGAAGACTCTAGCCGCTGCTAATAAGAAGTATGCTAAAAAGAAGACAGACAAGAAGAAGAAGGACAAAAAGTAATGGCTCTTAAGTGCGACATGAAGAACTGCAAATGCAAGTGTTCCACTTGCCAGAAAGGTTAACTAATGAAGAAGTCACTAAGCCCTAAGCAGATGAAGATTGCTAACGCTGCAAAGCCTGCTGATAAAATTACTGGCGCAGATTTTAAGGCGCTAAAGAAGAAGAAGAAAAAGAAAATCGTTTAATGAAGTACACCAAGGCCTCTGACAAGAAGCAGGATGCCAAGACCACCAAGGGATTGGACAAGGAAGAAAAGTCAAAGTTTGAAAAGATGGATAAGAAGCATCGCAAGCCTAAGTCCCAAGAGGATGACCGCAAGATGGATGTTGCTAATATAAAGAAGATTAAATCCGCATCTAAGAAGCACGAAGCCAAGGAAGGTAAGAAAGGCGAGAAGGCTGAAGACAAGCGAGAAAAGAAAAAGAAGTAATGACTAAGCCACCTACGGGTGGCTTTTTCATTTATCATTGCTATATCAGAACACCGCTGCGGTGCCTGACTACTGTCCCACAGGTTGCGATAAAGGGGTTATTTATTATGGCTTATAAGCCTTGGTACGAACAGGTCGCTGAGATGAATAATCAAAGCGAACGTGAAGAGTTTATTCGGGGTGTGTTTGGATTCCGCCCCAAAGAAAAACGTCCCGCTATCGCATCGATTCTTGCAGGTACAACCGCAGCCTATCTTGCTGGTGCTGTCTACGTTGGCGCAAAAGCGAAGGCGAAAGCGAAGAAGAAGAAGTGACCTACCTAAAGAAAGCCAAAGAATCCCTAACTAAAGCCAGTGTAGAAACTACACGCTTCATGGGCGCTCACTTGCGTTCAGAGGCCCGTGCTTCTGGTTGGCCAGAAAAGATTGTTAAGCACCTGCATGTTCGCCATGATAATGGATCCTTTACAGTTCATGGAAACCCAGCCCATAAAGTTCAGATCCTAGATCTTGAATACGGAACCCCAGATACACAGCCAACTGCTGCTATACGTAGATTTAATAACAGACAGACTGAGGCTGAAAAGTTTTTAGTTAATCGTGCTATGAGACATCTGGATGGTTACCTATGACATTCTTATTAGATGAAGATGAAGCACTAAGAACTCTCTTAAAGGAGATGACCGTTACTGATCAACAGGCTGCATCTGCAACGGCAAAAACTATTACACACAAAGCGCTTACTACCAATGTAGTTACAATAACTACATCTACAGAGCACGGCTTTGAAGTTGGAGACACAGTTACAATTGCTGGTGCTTCAACGCCCTTTAATGGCACCTACAACATTACGTTAATTCCAACTCCTACTACATTTAAATATGCAAAAACAAATGCAAACATTGCAAGAGTTGCTTCAGGTGGCACTGCTACTCCAGGAACTACTAGAAAAGTAGGAGTATGGTTTGGACAACCCGATCAGGAAATCAGAGCGCAGTCTTATCCTTATATAACTATTGATATGATTGATATCTCTGAAGACTTTTCTCGTGCCATGAGAGGTAGAGTAAAGCCAGCCTATTTAACTAACCCATCAGTTATTGGTACAAATACTGCTTGGGATACTGATGAGCATAACTGGGATATAAACTATCCAATTCCAGTAAACATTGATTATCAAATAACTTCTTTCTCTCGTCAGCCAAGACATGACCGTCAAATTTTGGCACAACTTCTTTACTCAAAGATTCCATTACGATTTGCTGTTTTAAATACAGGACCAAATACTGTGTTTGGAACAACTCGTCGTTTGGATGTTCTTGATATTTCTAAAAGAGATATTACAGAACAAGGAAAAAGACTATTTGTAAATGCAATAACAGTCCGTGTCTCATCTGAGATTGCGGCTGAAACATTCAATAAGATGTACAAAGTGTTGCAACTAAACGTCACAGGCACAACTGGAAGTCAGACCCTTGGTCGCTCTCAGTTCACTACCATCGATACGTACACTCAATCGGCACCATAAGGTCCCTCCCCCAAACTAGTTAGGAGAAAAAATGGCTTATAGCCGTCCAGGTGTTTACATAAGTGAACGCCTACTACCACCAGTACTCCCAAGTGGAGTTACTGCAAATGCTGCTGGCGCAATTGTTGCACCTTTTGCACAAGGCCCAGAAACAATAACCCTTGTTAATTCTTGGTATGAATTTACCAAGTACTTCGGAGGTTACAACGCAACCTATCCAGCCACCTTCCAGGTTGGTTCGTTCTTTGCTAATGGTGGACGTGAACTTTATGTCCAACGTCTGCTTGCGGCTAACGCTGTTGCTGCATCTAGAAACTTAACAGACGGTGGCGGTGCAACTGCTGCAACTGTTACTTCAAAGAACGCTGGAACAGACGGTAACAACCTTCGTGTTGTATTAACTGCTGGTCAAGTTGCAAGCACTTATACACTTACTCTTTACAAGGAGTCTGGTGTAGCAAATGATATTTCTGATGACATCTTACTTGAGCGTTATGAAAACATTGTGTTTAATGACACTACTTCAAGTGATTATGCTCCAACAGTAATTAACATTATTTCACCAAACATCTCAGTATCTGTTGCTGGTGGTTATGCTGGTGCATCTATTACTCTAGCAACCTACCCACTAACAAGTGGTTCAAATGGCACAGCAACCGCTGCTACTGATTACACCAACTACAAGGCTGGTGGTTCGTCAGTATTTGAGCGCTTTACCTCACTAGACCGTCCACTAGTACTATTCCTACCTGTTGCAAATGCATTAGCATCTGGAACAGTTTCAGTCTTTGATGCTGCAACATCTTGGGCGGAAGACAATAATGGCTTTGTTGTAATTGGAACTGACCCAGATCTAACAGTAGCAAATGCTGTTTCTTTTGCTGGATCTCTTACTGATACAAGCAACGCTGCTGTCTACTATCCAAATATCTTTATTTCAGATCCACTAGGACGTAGTTCTGGAGCACTTCGTAAGATTGAACCTACTGGCGCAGTTGTTGGTCTTTACCTATCAACAGATGCAAGCCGTGGCGTATTCAAGGCTCCTGCTGGTATCTCAACTCCAGTACTAGGAATTGTCTCTGTAGAAAAATCATTTACCTCTGCAGAGTTAGATACTATGAATGCAAGCACATCCCCAGTAAATCCAATTCGCCAAATCCCTGGTGCTGGACTTTCTGTAATGGGTGCTCGTACATTAAAGCAAGATGGAACTGCAAACAAGTATGTGAACATGCGTCGTTCTTTAATTTACATCCGCAAGAACCTAAAGAACTTAACAGAGTTTGCATTATTTGAAAACAATGATGAAAGACTGTGGGCACGTATAAACACAAATCTTGGATCATTCTTAAATGAGTATCGCAATCAGGGTGGTCTGCGTGGAGCAACTCCAGCACAGGCTTATTTTGTAAAGTGCGATGCAGAGAACAACTCAGATGCAGATATTGCAAATGGTGAAGTTCACATTCAAGTTGGTGTTGCTCTTCAATATCCAGCAGAGTTCATCGTCATCGATCTCAGCCAAAAGACGCTGAACTAACCCGAAGGAGATAATAAATAAATGCCTACAATCATTAATAATCGGTCAAATTTAATTACCGATCCGTTACGTAACTTTAGATTTTTAGTTACGTTTAAACCATTGACAAGTGTTGGTGGTGCACCAACTAGTACTGCAACTAACAATCTTGCTAATGCAGTTACTTTTGGTTTTACATCAATCTCTGGAATGGCGGTTACAACCGACTCCATTCCTTACCGTGAAGGTGGATACAACACTACCGTTCACCAGATTCCTGGACAGACTACGTTTGCTCCTATTACGTTACAACGTGGCGTAATTCTTGGAACAAATCAAAACTGGGAATGGATGCGTAACCTATTCGCAACAGTTCAAGGTGGGGGTTCAACCCGTGCTAAGAATGAAAACTTCCGTTGCGATCTAGAGATTAAAGTCTTATCTCATCCAGTTCCATCAGCAGGTGAGACTGCTCAAAACTCTCCAGCAGCAACAGACCACGTAGCAATGCGTTTTGAAGTTTACAACTGCTGGCCAACTGCTGTGGCATACTCAGATCTAAACGCAGGTGATAATGCTCTACTTGTTGAACAGATGACTCTAGTCCATGAGGGCTTTAATGTTAACTGGGCAGCAAACTTATCTACAGACGCAGCAGCGTTCTAAGCATAATCTAACAAAGGATAATAATGACGAACACAATTAGTGCAGCGGTTAATCCCGCATTAGCAAATCAACTGTTGAACAAGGCGATAAATGAAACGCCAAAAGAAAGAACGCCTGAAATTGTATCTCCTTCAGATACTACTGTTGAACTTCCTGGCGGCTATATAAACGCCGCTGGGGAGGTCATCAGAACCGCAGAAGTTCGTGAACTTAACGGTAAAGATGAAGAGACAATTTCAAAGACTAATAATTTAGGTAAAGCAATTCTTACAGTTCTACAACTAGGAACTGTAAAGATTGGTAATGAACCAGCCACAGACAAGATTCTTGATGATCTACTAGTTGGTGATAGAGATGCCATTCTTCTTGGAATTTTAAAAGCAACCTTTGGTAGCAAAATAAAGATCCCAATATTTGTTGATGGTGAAGATAAACTTGTAGAAGTTGATGTCAATACAGATATCAAAGTAAAACTTCTTACTGACCCAATAAATGAGCGGGTATTTACTGTTAAAGGAAAGTCTATTGACTACACAGTCAAACTTCCTAATGGAGTTGTACAGCGAGAAATGATTAACAATATGGAGAAGACACCTGCAGAACTAAGCACAATTGTTCTAGAGAATACCGTTGTCCGTATTGGTGAGAACCCTGTATATAGCAAGAGCCAAGTGCTTGCACTTAGCGTAATTGATCGTAGAAAGATTATTGACGAGATTAACAAGAGAGCACCAGGTCCTCAGTTTGAGGATGTGGTAGTTGTTGATCCTGACACAGGAAGTGAGGTAACGGTTCCTATTAATTTAGGATCCTTATTTCAGTTCTAATGTAATTGGTTATGTCAGATTATTTTCTGAATGGTCTGCCATAAGTGAGTTGTACGACAGTTGGTCTCTCTCAGAGATAAAGGACATGTCTCGACGAGAGAGAAGTAACTGGTTAGAGGTTGCCCGAGTTAGATACGAAAGGATGACAAGTGGCTAAAGACCCTATCTCCCAAGTATCTGGGCTTAATGCAGGTCTAGATAATACTGTAAAAAAATTAAGTTCTATAGAGTCGGCATTAAAAAGATTAAGTGGACTTGCTGGTACCACTTTAAAATCTGTAACTTCAATCTTAACTCCAAGTGTTGGCCAAGGATCTAGTTTAGGTTTAGGAAGTAACAACGCTCAGTTTAGTAATGGAACAGGTAATAGCCAAGGCGGAATGATGCCATGGCTATACACTAAAAAAGGTGCTGCTGCAGTTGGTGGAGTTCAGTTTGGTTTAGGTGTTGCTGGCGGAATGTACGATGCAATTCCAGATCTTGGAACAACTATTGCTCGTGCATCTGGTTTTTACACCGCATCACTTCGTAGTGCTGGAGCCATGAATCGTGCTGGATTAGCACGGGCCACCTTTGGTGCTTTGGGTGGGGGAATTACAGGTCCTGGTGAAGATGCCGCAGCCGCTGCAATGCTTGTCCAAGGATATAATTACATGCCAGGAACTGCAGACTTTACTAGAGCAATGCAAGAAGTTGGTGGCGCTGCACGTTACTTAGGTATGCCAAATGCTACTGCTGCTCAGGCTATAGGTGGTTTGCACACTGGTGCAATGGGTGGAAATCTTTATCAATATGGTATTAGTACTTTTGATCCAAAAACTGGAAAAGCCAGATCTACTGGAGACATTGCTAAACAACTCTTTGACAGAATGACGCAAGGTAGAAAAGTAACTGCTGAACAAATGTCGGTGGCTTTGCGTGAGGGTTTTGCAGGACAATCTTTAAAGGCGCTAGGGTTTTCTCAATCACAACAAGAAATATTTGGAACCTTGCTCACAAACATGGCTGCAGGTAAGAGAGATATTGATTTGGAAAACGCACCCTTTAATCCTGATAATCCATTAAATGCACAAATGAAAATTGCTACATCAATGACATCATTGATGGAGCGGGGTACAGAGCCAATGATTGCTGGGTTTAATAATGCAGCAACCGCAGCGGCCGCATTAAATGCACAGTTAGAAAGATTGCCTGATGGGTTCTTTAAAGCAAAAGGATTTGTTCAAGGGTTTTCTAATACACCTGGCGGGTCAGTTGTCAGTGGAGTTGCTGGAGGAATTGCTGCGGGTGTATCCACAGTTGCAATAGCCGCTGGCGCAAGGAAAGCAATGACTGCAATGGCTGCAAGGGCTGGTGTTGCTGCTGTTGGTGGCGCTGCTGCAACCACCGCTGTTGCTGGTGGTACTGCAACTGCTGTGGCTGGCGCTACTGCTGCAAAATTTGGAATAAAAGCCGCATTAAGATTTGTACCGTATGTTGGCACCGCATTGCTTGCTTATGAAGGATTAAAATTTTTAGGAAAAAATATGTTTGGAACTCCTGCTAACGCAGCCCAAACATCTCAAACAGGAACACAGATGGCGGCTGGAATGGATCCTGGTTTAGTACAAACTCTACAAAATGCTGGGTTTAGCGGAGCATCCTTAAATACAGCCTACGGAATTGTAAAGGCTGAATCTGGTGGAAGAGCAAACGCTTACAACCCAACTGGTATGGATGACTCTTATGGTTTATTCCAAATTAACATGGAAAATAATGATCCAAGAAATCCTGGTATGGGAGATAAACGTAATGAGGCTTATCTAAAGAAATATAAATCCATAGGTTACACAGGACCTGAAAGTCTTAAAGATCCAACTATAAATGCAAAAATTGCTTATGATATTTCTAAAGGTGGAACAAACTTTAATCCATGGACTACCTATACTAGTGGAAAGTATTTGCAACATACTTCAGGAGTATCTACCGCAAGTGTTGGAACAAACACCGTAAATGTAAATGTAAATTTAGCCAATGCATCAATAGCAGAGGCTAACTCTCTAGCCAAAAAAATAAAAGAAATACTATTAAATGATAAAGATCTTCAAGCGATGGGGAGTAAATAATGGCTGGTAGATTAATAACAAGTGGCCCTAATAAATATGCTAGACCAGGATCTGTTAGTTTAACTACAGCCCAAATTATTTCTAACGTACAAAACGAACAGCAACGAGTTAATGAAGAAAAGAACATTAAGGCTGAAAAAGCAAAACAACAGAAGGCATTACAAGCAGCGGTCTTTGAGTTTGACGTACTAACAACTGCAAAAAAAGCAAGGTATGTAGAGTTGGCTGGATTAGAAACTACCTTAAGAAACCTTTACACCGCTTATGCACCGCCTCCATACTCTGCGGGGGAACAAGCAAACTTAAATACGGCTATAGGTAATATAAATGCAATGAATTCAGCAATCGCTGTTCTTACAACTAGAATAAATACGGCTGAAACTTTAAAGAAATCTATTCAAAATCAATTAATATCTTCTTCTCAGGCCGCTGCAAAAAAAGAATTTGATGCAAGAAAACCTGTAATTAATCCAAAAACAAAAAAGCCAAGTGGAAAGAAATCTGTAGAAAAACCAATAAAGGGTGCAACTGAGGATCCAAAACGAGACGGGAATCCTCCTTTACCGTTCTATACTTATAACGCACCAATGGTTAGGTCTGCATACTTTAGAAATGAAGGCCCTCAAAGTGAAACAACTTTAAGAGGAATATCAGATGCAGGTAATTATTCTGATGCTAAAAATATGTACACTCCAGTAAAATACGATCCAATTACTAAGTTAGTTCTTGCAGCAGCGCCAGCCGCAAAAGGAACAATACAAATGTCTCGTAGTAGATTAGATAACACTCAATTTTATAATAAAAAACAAGACTCAGCAATTGATGCAACTATGTATGGTTTTAAATTTTTATACAATCCAACTGAAGTAAGTATGGGTTGGGGAATTGCCGAAGGATTTAATCCAGAGGTTATACAGAGCGGTGCTGATGGCGGTATAACTCCTGTTGGTGCAGGTTTAAATCAAAGTACTGTAGATTTTACTTTACTATTAAATAGAATTGGCGACATGACTTATTTAGATTCTAATGGATTTATAACTGGTGCAGATAATCCTTATCCAGGAAACTTTAATAAACTAGAAGATTTAAAAATGATTTACAAAAAAGGTACTATGTATGATTTAGAATATTTGTTTAGGACTATAAATGGACCAAACGCAACTTACACATCTAGTTTAAATGATAGAACTGCAGATAGAGGTTACTTAACGGGTGCTCAGGTAGAACTTCATTTAGGTGATGGACTTAGATACTTGGTAAGAATAGGTTCTATAAATATAAATCACACTGTATTTAATGACAGAATGGTTCCTATACTTTCTAATGTACAACTTAGTTGTCACAGATTTTACGACCCTCCAGAAATAAAGGATTAAAAATGATCTTTTTAGATAGCAGATACGCTGATGGACCTCTATTTAAGGCTTGGCATGCTAAAAAACAAGAGTATCACTTAACAGTTTTTAGAACTTACCCAGACTATTTACAAAGTTATTTTATATATGAGTGGGTTGAAACTGATCGACTAGATATATTAGCAACTAAATTTTTAGGAAGCCCTGGTTTATGGTGGCAAATTTTAGATATTAATCCTGAAATTATAAATCCAGACACAATACAACCAGGTACACAATTAAGGATTCCAAATGCTTAATCCAGGACTTCAAAATAGAAGAAGTACTTCTTTTAAAGTTACCTATCCAGACTTTCCTTCTATAACATCTTTACCACGCAGCATTACTTTACATCAAGAAATGGGTAAACATGACATTGTGGAAATTAAATATAGAAGTGTTACAACATCTTTATATAAAAGTATAAAGACTGGAGTGCCCGTTGAGATTACTTGGAAAAACGATAAAGTATCTGGCATCTTTAGGGGATACACAAACATAGTTTCTTTTCCAATTAAACAAGATCAATATCGTGAATTAAAAATTATTTGTGTAGGAGCATCCTACCCTTTAAAAGAACAGTCTTCTAAGGTATGGATAAATAAAACAGCCCCTGAGATTGCTATTGATATTGCTAGAAAGTTTAAATTAAAACCAGTAGTTACATCTCATCCAACTAGATTTACTCAACAGTCTTTGGCTGGTCAATCTTACTGGGAAAAATTAAATGAATTAGCAAATCAAATTGGTTATGGAATGCAAGTATCAGGAACTGAATTACATTTTCATCCTATAGATAAAATGATAAATCAATTTATGACCGTAATTCCAGTTATGGCATTTAAAGATCTGTTAACATCTCCATCTAACTATTACAGCGCACCTACTCTAGATGTATTTGAAAGCCGTATTGGAGATTATATTGAAAATCCAGATGAGTACAATAGAACCAAAAACACAGTCAGCGGTGTTGATCCAGTAACTGGTAAAGTTTACTCATCAACAACTTCACCAAATAAAGTAGGAAAGTCTTTAAGACAAAATACAAAAGACCCATTATTTTTTCAAAATAAAACCACCGTTGTGGTAAACAGTAACGCAATGGCTAAATCATTATCTGAAGCCGCATCTCATTTGGGAAGATTTAAAATTCCAGCAACGGGTGTTGGACAAGGGGACCCAAGAATCGCTCCTTGGAGAACTATTGAAGTAAGGGGTACTGGAGACAATAGTGATGGCTTTTGGATTGTAAAAAAAGTACAACACTATATGCATGCCGATGGTAGATACCAAGTAGAGTTTGTTTGTGTAACCGATGGAGTTGGTGATAACAAATCTAGTGCATTTAGACCTTCTAATGCTGGCACTGTTCCAACAAGGGATTTGAAAAGCGCTCAGGCCAAGGGGAAGGCAACATCCACTAAACTAAGTGCTAAGTCGCCACTAGTGTCTCAAAGATCTGCTGGTTACAAAGTTACCCCAAGAAAGTGGACAGGTAAATAATGGCTGAAAAAGCGATCTCTCTTCCTTTTTTAATTGACCCATATGGTCGAGTGGCTTCAAGCCAATCTCAATCAAAAATTTGGTCAGATAAAGTTAAATCAGTATTAGGCACTACATTACGAGAAAGAGTTATGCGTCCTAATTTTGGTACTTTAATTCCTTACTCTCTTTTTAACACAGAAAACACAGCGGCTGTTGAAATAGAGTCAGAGGTAACTAAAGCATTTACAGAGCAATTAGCGTTATTAACTCTGGAAAAAGTTAACGTAACCAGTGACCCATACACAAACGTTCTAACTATAGAAGTAATATATGGATTACCAAACGACGAAATAGTAAGTACCGTCGTCGGATTGGTTCTTATTCAAGGTACTAAACCAATCTATGAGGAGTTGCTATGACCATAGCCCCAGTATCTAATATCCCAGTATCTGTTGATTACACTGGTAGGGATTACTATTCGCTTAGAGACGCACTGATTGCCCGAATTCAAGATCGAATTCCTGAGTGGACCGCAGCAGATCCTGCAGACTTTGGTGTTGCTTTAGTTGAGGCTTTTGCATATATGGGAGACTTAGTCTCTTACTATATAGATCGAACCGCTAATGAGGCCTTCTTAGCAACTGCTACTCAAAGAGATAGTATTTTAAATATTGCTTTAACTTATGGCTATACTCCCGCTGGCTATAGAGCAGCAACCGTTGATGTTATTTTTTCAAATACATCAGCAAGTTCGGTAACCATACCTGCAGGAACTGTACTAACTGGAACAGTTGTTATTGAAGACACTGTTGAAACCGTTTACTTTACTACTGATGCGGAGGCTGTTGTAGCCGCTATTGCTGGAGAAACTCCTGGTACATATACGGTGGGAGCAACACAGGGACGATCAGTAATTCTTGTTGCTGAAGATGTAACTACATATGGAGAGTTAGTTGGAACAGCAGATGGCACTCCGAATATGTCTTTTGAACTTGGAGAGACACCAGTAGTTGATGGAACAATTGAGGTATTTGTTCAAGATGGAGACATATTTTCTAAATGGACACAAGTGCAACACTTGTTAGATTACGGTCCAACAAATCTTGTTTACTCAGTTTTTTCTGACTCAGACAATATTGTTACTATAAATTTTGGTGACGGTGTATCAGGAGCGATTCCTACAAACTACTCAGAAATTAGAGTTAGGTACACTGTTGGTGGAGGGTCTATTGGAAATATATCAGCCAGTACTTTAGATAGTATTGATTATATTCCTGGGTTATCCGAAGGTCAGACAACCGCAATTCAAGGTGCAATTACTTTAACAAATGCTGCTGTTGGATTAGGTGGTTCAGATCCTGAAAGTAATGAACAGATCCGTGTTGCTGCTCCATCGTCTCTGCGTTCAGGAAATAGAGCCGTAACATTAAAAGATTTTTCTGATCTTGCGGTTTCGGTAAGTGGAGTAGGAAAAGCAAATGCAACTGCAAATGTTTGGACATCAGTGACTCTATACCTTGCTCCAACTAGAACAGCGCAAGATACCGACATTGCTCCTGGGTTAGATGACAATGATGACCCAACAGCGGAATTTACTCGACTTGAAGAAGATGTTTCCGAGTATCTTGCTGACAAGGTTTTGATTGGAAGCACTGTAACAATTCAACCTCCTACATATGTTGACGCAGTTGTCACTATGCAGTACACAAAATTAGAAACCTACACAACTGACGAAGCAGAAGAAAACATAAAGAATGCTTTGCTTACAGGTTTTGGTTATGTAAATATGGCATTTGAAGACACGATTTATCCTAGAGACATTGAGTTTGTAGTTCAACAAGCCCCAGGTATAGAAACCGTAACGGTTACTGCTCTGTATGAGTTTGGAGCAGGATCTTCTTTAACAACGTTAATAGGAGAACCTGATGAAATATTTCGTTTCTTAGAAGAAAACGTAAACCTTAGTGAGATTTGATGAATACAGATAATCTGTACTTTGGAATATATAGGGGAGTTGTTAAAAACAATAGGGATCCAAAAGATCAAAGACGTCTAAAAGTTTCTATTCCACAACTTACAGGGACAGAGATAACGGATTGGATTGATTCTGTAGAACCCTCTAATCTAAGTATTGACGTTCCTGTTATAGGTCAGGGTGTTTGGATTCAATTTATTGGAGGTAGTTTAAACTACCCTATTTGGATTGGATCATTTGGTAAAAACCAGGGTAAGAATAAAAAGATATTTATCAAACCTCTGGCTAATACAACCTCTTTAACTGGACTATCGGCTCATATTATAACTGTCAAAAAATCTGACGGAACTACAGAAGTAGATTTGACCGCTACCTTTATGGCTTTAGCAAATAAGGTAAAAAGTTTAGAGACACGTATGACAACGGCAGAAGGAAAGATAACTACTTTAGAGAGCACAGTAAGTACTTTAAAGTCTACTTTAGCAACAAGAACTACTGGTGGGCATACCCATACAACCAATGGGTAGGGAGTTAAGACAGTAAATAGGAGACAAACAAGAGAAAATAGACCGTTAGGTCTGAGAGGAAATTAAGTGACAGCATCATATCCAGCATCGGTAAAGTCTTTTACTACAAAAGTTGACTTTACTGATACCGTTCTGGCCGAACACGTTAATAGCCTTCAAGAAGAAGTAAATTCTATACAGGCTAACCTCGGAACTAATATAAAGACAGGCTCTGGTGGTGTAGGTAACTATGACACCGTAACCACGGCTTGGAATACTTTAAAAGATAGAATTACTAATATTGAGTACGGGTTAACAGATGTCTGGGGAGCAGTGCCCAGTGGTGGATCTACAGGTCAAGTATTAACTAAATCATCTGGTAGTGATTATGCAACTTCTTGGACAACCATAAATGCTTTACCATCTCAAACTGGAAATAACGGTTACTATTTAACAACTAATGGCTCAAGTGCATCTTGGGCTCCAGCAAATACCCAATCAGATAACTTTAGTCAGTTCTTGCTTTCTGGCTGTTAAGGGGATTCCCTAGTGGCAAAATATGGCGTAAATTATTACGGCTCATCTAGTTATGGGTCTTTTGTTAATCTTAGATTCTCTGTTCAACCAATGTCAGTATTGGCAACAGAACTATCTACGGTGTCTTCTTTTTCGAAAGTGCTTGTTGAATGGCAAACCCCTAGAGGTGAATTTACTCGCATAAGACTTGTAAGAAATCAAGCAGGATTTCCCGAAACTTCTGAAGACGGCGTAATTATTTATGATGAATTTGCAACAGAAGGAACTGTTAGTAGAACATCAATTATTGATGGAGAAGATAACCCAACAGATATACCTTTAGTTCCTGGCAGACAAGTTTATTACAGAATGTTTTTGTTTACTAATACTTTAATCTGGAAAGTTGCTGGTTCTATTACAGCGATTGTTCCATCAGACCACGGTATACAAGATAAGTTTATGGCAACTATTCCAAGAGTTTTTACAAGCAAATCTCAAGAACCCCTGGGAGCAGTTGATGTAGATTCTGACCTTTATAAATTTATGTCGGGATTAACTTTTGCTCAAGAAGAATTATACACTTTGATTGATCTATTAAAGCCAAGACATACGGGGTTAGAAACTCCTTTTGAATTAATACCAGCAGAAGTTGCAAACTACGGATTACTTCCAGAGTCTGCTTTGCCAATTAAAAATCAAAAAAGATTAGTTCGTGAAGCCCTTTACATGTATACTCATAAAGGAACTCAAAACGGTATTGAAACATATGCTGAATCATTGACTGGATTTGATCCAACTATTACTGTTTCTGAAAACTTATTATTAACAGTTCAAGACTCTACTTTTTATGGAGGAATTGGTAATTGGGTTGCTAGTAACGCAGTACTAACCTCTAGCACTGAGCAAGTTCCTGACTCAAATACAAATCAAATAGATACGACAAAGACTGGAAAGATAGTTGCATCTGGATCTGGCAGCATGGTACTGGGTGCCACAAACATAATTACAAAAGGTGTTCCAGTATTACCTAGCACTGGATACGTGGTTTCGTGCAAATTAAAGTCTCCTGCAAGTGCAGGTAACATAACTTTATCAGTAAGATTTTATGACAAAGATGGAACACCAACTTCTGCAGCAAATACCGCTACCGCTGTTGCTGCTAATAATACTTGGAAGTCTGCAAGCAAAACTGCAACATCAGATGCTACTTCTTCATATGCAATTATAACTATTGCATATAGCGCTGCTGGTACTTATTATATAGACCAGGTCTGTATGCAGGAGGGCGCCGTCGTTGCTTACGATGAAGCACGTGCTATTGATGTGTTTTTAAATCCTTTAAAAACAAATTATATTAAAAATCCATCCTTTGAAGTTAACTCAACTACATGGGCATTAAGTGGAGCAACCTTTACACGAAACTCTAGTGTTCCAACATATGGATATTCAGGAGATTACAGTGGTCGATTTGTAGTAACAAACCCATGGAGTATTACTACTGACTATGAGATACCTATTACTGTTGGAAAATATTACACAGTATCTGCATCCATAAAAGCGTTGGCCGCTTTATCTGCAAATTTAAAAATTACTTTTTACAATGATGCTGATTCTATTGTAGAAACAGTGACTGAAGTTATATCTGTAACCACATCTTTTGCAAATTTTACTTTAACTGGATTAACAGATTCCGCATCAAATGCTTCTTACGCCAAGGTTTCTTTTTATGGAACTACCGCTGGAACCATTTTTCTTGATTTGATTCAGTTTGAACAATCTCAGGTAGCCACAGATTACTTTGATGGGTCATTGCCTTCAGAGTATGGAGCGGTTTGGGAAGGAACTGATGATGCTTCTTATACCCATTTGTACCCAAATAAACCTAAAAAAGTTCCTAGATTAGGTAAGACTATGAATGACTGGGTACCCCAGAATGCCTTCTGGAGATTACGCACCTATGATGGAGTGGAGTACACCACCACTACGGTGTAGGATCTTGGGCTATGACTACAGACATAGTTATCCCAGTACTACTCACAGGAATGGCAGTTACTTACGTAATTGAGTTTCTAGATCTATTTATTTCTGGCTTTATTACTAAGCCAACCTTAAACAAATACTTTGCACTACCTCTAAGTTTCTTAGGTCTTTGGGCGCAAATGGATTTGTATTATGATTTCTTTGTTTTAGTTCCTGCAGCAACCTTTGTATCTTTAGCAATAGGAATGTACTTAAACAAACCAGTAGTGATTAAATCACCTACTCGTTTATCACAACTGTAGGAGGCGTATGAATATTGGAGTTATCTCTTTTGAAGACGTATGTGTTGATGAGGGTATGGAGGCCCTCATTAATAAATACGGCGCAACTAATGAGTTAAAGGTCTTTATTCCAGTAACGGGAAATGAAAACCATTTTGCTGAGAGTGTTATAGAGGTATGTAAGAAGCACTCTATAAAGGTAACTTGTTTTATAGTAAATGCTTTTGAAATAGATCATCTACTTATTGCTGCCGATGACATAGTTATTACCGATAACCCAGTAAAAGAAATTATTCGCCAGATAACTCCTAATGATGTAATTGGAATAGCGTGGGACAACTCGACACAGGCTCATCTAATACTTGGCGCTGTTGAAGATTTTGGTATAGAGGTCTGGGATATCTCAGAAGGATTAGATAAGATTGAGGTCGATTACTCAGAGGTAGGAACTGACGAACTGTATACCGCAATGATGGATAGTATGGGTGTCTTTGTGGAACACATGGCTGACTACATAATGACTACGGTGCTTGATGTGCTAGCCATTGAAGTAGCCAAGCGTATTGAAGAGGGAGACGGGGGCAAAGACATATCCCCCTTTAAGGAAGACAACCCTTGAAAATCCCTTTAGAGGCTTATTCAGCCCCCCTTACCGATTATCAGTTCCGACTGCTTGCTGTAATCTGCCATTTATCGGGCTCCAAAGACCGTTTTAAGACCTCAGTAGAGGAGTTGTGTAGACAGACTAACAAAACTTCTGACCGAACCGTTAGAAGTGCTCTCAAAGCCTTAGAGAAGCATGGGCTACTTATTAGAACTCCTAGCAAGAGGGCTAATGGTTTTAAAGGTATGGACTGGTATGAAGTGGTGGAAAATTACCGCACTACAGAAAAGGATGCAGTAGATTACCGCACTGAAAATTACCGCACCTCACATGACTATAAGTCACATAATAGTATGACTAATAAGTCATTAGTACCTAATAGTAAAGATAGTAATAAATTAAAAGATTCTGAATCCAAAGGGATTCTAATGAAAGAGATACGAGTACCTATGAGAAAATGGGAAGATGATGGAGACAATCTGGCAGGCTTTGGACTGGTCGAACCAAAGGATGCGGCGCAGCCTAAGATCCGAAAATCCGATCCTAAGACTAGGGGACGACGACCAGAGCATGAGTGGACCCCAATGGATGTCGCTGCAGAGTTTTCTTTTCGTGTCGGGCGCAAGTACCCACTACTCCCTGGAACAGTTAGCGTCAAGCAACTTGCAGGAGCCCTTGCCAAATTCAGAAAGCAATATGACACCAATGCTCTAATTGAGTTAGAGTTGCTAAAACTCTTTATGGCAGATGAAAGAAATTTCCAAAACATTGGCAGTGAAGCACCGCTTCTGTATAAGATGTTCCTTGCTTCATTTGGAAAGAAGATGAATCAAGCCAGAGAAAATCTTGGCCTAAATAAAATTAATGCCCCAGTCGATACAACTGTTAAGATGGGAACATTAAAAGCAAGCGATGGACGTACTTTCCAGAATTCACTTTCTGGTAGAGCACAACTAGCAAGATACGAACAACGACTAAAGGAGAATGCAAATGGCTAGAAAAGTAGTAAAGACATTTACCGCAAATCTAAACAAGAACACCGAAAAGGGTGGTGCATGGATGGCGATTGTAAATGTTACAACTGAAGGTATTGAGGGTTCAGATGTAGTTAATATGGCTGCATGGTCTAATGCCTCAGCAGGTAAGCGATGGATCAAGAGCCAAGTGCAAGCACTTACACCACGCAAGAGCGTGAAGATGATTGCAGGCGAAGGCAAAGATGCAAAGGGCAAACCAACATCATTTGTTGGTGTTGTAACTTTTAGATCTTAAATAATGCTCGAGTTCAGTTTCTTTTGCCCTTTTTGTAAAGACAAGACACAAGGCGTAGCAGTTGAACGAGGTAGCATGAATATGGATTTTAAGTGTTACTCTTGTAATACCGATTGGGAAAAGGTCATAGTAGATAGAGGGTCAGATGAATAACAGATTAATTTATCCAACTAATAATAGAGCGCTTAGATTTTTTGGCGATGTAATGATAATGATTGGTTCCTGGATCCTAAATATAGGCATGCGCTATGGCGGTATGTATGAGTATGAGTTTGAAGACGACGATGTATGACATCAATCAACTCTCAGCCTTAAAGAAGCACTGGCTACTACGTAACTCAAATATCCCACGTCGCTTCCTCGGCCTTGAGCCACAAGACCTTGTGGACAGAGCGGGATCCTTTCCTGACGAGGTGAGTACGTGGATAGATGACTGTGTGAGCGGTCAGGTTATAAAGCAGATCGGCCATATCGGAGTTAATGGAGTTGGTCTTCTATTTGATGGCGGACCTGGAATTGGTAAGACGACCCACGCAGTAGTTGCTGCTATGGAGTTTGTTCGCCGCCTTCCTGATACTGATGCTGATGCTGCAAGAGTATTGGGCATGAGCGCATCTGACTTTGGTCTTGGCGCTAGGCCCGTGTACTACATGACTTATCCTGAATTCTTATCTAGAAAGAAAGCAACCTTTGATTCAGACTTTGAAGATAAGAAGCAATCTGTCTATGAGATAGATGGCTTTCATGGCAGATCTAAATTTGATTGGTTAAATGTAAGAATTCTTGTAATCGATGACTTAGGAAAAGAATACGGTTCTAAGTACGATGACTCATCATTTGATGAGATACTACGTCTTAGATACGACAAGGCTCTGCCAACAATTATTACAACCAATGTAAAATTAGAGAATTGGGAAGCAGAGTATAAGGAAGCAATGGCAAGTTTTGCTAACGAAGCCTTTATTCGAGTTCCAATAGTCGGTGCAGATTTAAGAGCAGCACAATGAAAGGGATGAGCATGGATAGTCCTTGGCGGACAGTTCAATTGTTTATCTCTTCTCAGGCTGCGGGCGTGTTTGAGGTTGAGGTTGATACTGGAACAAAAAGAGTCAGGTGTAGTTGCCCTGTTTGGAAAAAGAGTTTAAAGTGTAAGCACGTCTCTTTTGTTAACAATAAAATGAGAATGAACAACGGACATTATTCGATCCTTGTGCCAGAAGAAATCCCAGAAGAGTTAGCCTCACAAGCCAACTCTGACCCAAAGACATTTCGTGATTTTGTAGTTAGGTATGCTAAAGTCGAGGTACTATGAAAAATGGAGACATATCAAACGTCTCCTCTCCGCAAGTCATTTGTGTAACAGATGTAGTAATTCCTTTAGTAGAAGAAGTTACTAAGAAATTATTAGTTACAAAAGTTGGCTTAAAGTTAGGGGAAATAAATCTTCAGGGTGCTAACAAACTCTGGTTGTTATCAAACAATTATGGTATCTCTTTAGAGTTAGCAGGTTATGCTGATCAAGGGTGGACCAAAGAGTTACTTGAAAAAGCCTTTGAAAAGTTAGAAAGAGAAGTAGTCAATCCATTTAACTATTGGAACCTCTACGAGGACCCAGGTGAGTTAGTTAGAAAACTTCCTTACCGTGCTAATCTTCGTGGCGTAGTAGATGTTCAATGGAGAGTAGCAAGATACGGATCAGCAGGAATAGAACTAGATAACTTGTAAGAGGGGGCACTAAATGGCATCTGACAACGAACATCGTTTAGTCAGTAAGGTCATCCGTGATCGAGACATCGTTCCAGCACTACAGCGTGGTGTTAATGAGTCTTGGTTTTTAGATGACGACAACCGTAAAGCATGGTCATTCGTTCGTAAACACTATGGTGAGTACAGCGAAGTTCCTACTGCCGTAACAGTCAAAGATCATTATCCCAATTACAAAGTTTTGGATGTTCAAGACAATCTTGAGTACCTCTTGGATACCATGGTTGACTTTCGTCGCAGATTACTTACTCGACAAGGACTTGAAACTGCAGTTGAACAATTACAGGACAATAATCACGATGCCGCTCTTCTTGCGATGGAAGCAACTATTACCAAGGTTAATGAACAAGGCATTCTTGGCACACATGAAATAGATTTAACTAAAAATACAGAACAACGTTACAAAGAATATCAAGCCCTACAGAACGAAGAGTTCTTAGGTATTCCTACTGGTTTTTCAAAGATCGACGAAGCAACTGCAGGTTTACAAGGCGGTCAATTAATAACAATAATTGCTCCACCAAAAACTGGTAAGTCGCAGATTGCATTAAAGATGGCTGTCAATGTTCATATGCAGGGATTTATTCCAATGTTTCAATCTTTTGAAATGAACAACCATGAACAACAACAAAGACACGATGCAATGAGAGCAAATATTTCTCATGGCAGATTACGTCGTGGAAAACTATTACCAGCAGAAGAAGATAGGTATATAGATATTTTAAATAAAATGGAAACCGAACCATCTTTTCATTTAATTGATGCTGTAAATGGAATTACGGTCTCAGCCTTAGCAGCAAAGATTGAGCAAACAAAACCAGACATAGTATTTGTAGACGGTGTTTATTTAATGTTGGATGAAGTAAGTGGAGAAATGAATACACCACAAGCAATAACAAATGTTACTCGATCGTTAAAACGGTTAGCCCAAAGAGTAAACAAACCAATCATCATTACAACACAAACCTTGTTATGGAAAATGCGTGCTGGAAAGGTTACTGCCGACTCAATTGGTTACTCATCTTCTTTCTTTCAAGACTCTGATGTTATTTTAGGATTAGAGCCAGTTGAAGAAGATGAAGATATTAGATTATTAAAAATTGTTGCCAGCCGTAACTGTGGTCCTAGTGAAACTGCTTTAACTTGGCGTTGGGAAACAGGTTGCTTTCATGACGAAGAACAAATGATGAAATGCAAATTTTGTTCTGATTGGGGCCGTGTGTGATTGATGTAGAAAAAATTCTTTTATTTTTAGAGGTACCTCTTCACGCACAAAGAGGTTCTGAAGTTAATGGTTTATGCCCAATGCATAAACAAAGAACAGGTAAAGATGATCACAGGCCTTCTTGGTGGATAAATTCTGAAACAGGCGCTCACATTTGTTTTTCTTGTGGTTATAAAGGAAATATCTATACTTTAATTTCAGATATAAAAGGTATTGATTACCATGATGCACGAGACTACATTGACGATACCGCAGAAGTTCCTATTGATTCTTTAATGAAAAGAATTAAAGAGTTACCACAGTACGTTGTTGCTGAAGAAACCATACCAATGTCTGAGGCTAGATTAGCGGTATACGGAGAGCCGCCCGACATAGAACTAAAGAAAAGATTTTTAACACGAAAGGCCGTAAATAAATACGAAGTTTTATGGGACGAAACAAATGAGGCTTGGATATTACCTATTCGTGATCCTGAAACTTTTTCATTATTAGGTTGGCAAGAAAAAGGCGCTAGAGGGAGATTTTTTAAAAATCAACCTGCTGGAGTTAAAAAATCTAAAACTGTTTTTGGAGTTCAACATTTAAACGAGGAACAATTAATAGTGGTTGAATCTCCCTTAGATGTGGTGAGGTTAGAGTCTGTCGGAATTTGTGGGTCCGTATCAATTTATGGCGCAATGATGAGTGAAGAGCAAGCAAAAATAATTCGTAGAGCAAAAAGAGTAATAGCCGCATTTGATAATGATCCTGCTGGAAAAAAAGCCTGTGAACAAATACGAGACTATGCTCGTAAATATGGTTTTGATTTATTGTTTTTTAATTACACAGGTATTGATGTAAAAGATGTGGGAGACATGACTCCGTCAGAAATATTGACTGGACTAGAAACTGCAAAACACATGTTGCATGGAAAAGCCGCTTATTTATAATGGACTTAAGAGATAAAGATCGACCTTTACACGTATGTATTTGCGGTTCTACTTTGTGGAGTGTCAAAGTAATGTTTGAAGATGGAGAAATCTCTTTATATATGTTAGATATGGAGTGCGCCTTGTGTGGCAGTTTAGCAACTGCTCCAACGCCAATAGATAGTGTTTAAAGGAATTTTAAAACCATATCAACCCGAAGCAGTAGACAAAATGGTTAATAGTAAAAAAATGCTTGTTGCATATGAGATGGGTCTTGGAAAAACCTGTATGACTATTGCCGCACTTGAGAAATTAAAAGAGGACGGAGAGTTAACTAAACCTATTTTAATAATTGCTTTATCTAGTTTAAAGTATCAATGGGAAAAAGAAATAAATAAGTTTTCCGATGCAAGAACCGTAGTTATAGATGGTTCTAGAAGCACTCGATGGATTCGTTGGGACAGAGAACTTAGTGGAGTAAGATCTTCAGATTACATTATCTGTAATTACGAAACAGTTGTTAATGATTGGGATTGTATAAAAGACGAAGACTGGGGAGCAATAGTGTGTGATGAGGCTACAGCAATAAAGGGTTTTAGATCTAAACGTTCAAAGGCTGTAAAAAAGTTATCTGCAAATGTACCTATTAGATTTGCTCTTACAGGCACCCCAATAGAGAATGGTAAACCAGAAGAGGTGTATAGCATTATGCAATTTGTAGATCCAAAATTACTTGGAAGATTTGATTTGTTTGATCAAACTTTTATTGTAAGAAATCACTTTGGTGGTGTTCAACGGTATAGAAACTTAAATATATTTCACGCAAAAATGAAAGAAGCGTCGGTCCGAAAAGTACAAACAGATCCAGACGTCGCTCCTTATCTTCCCGACACAATTCATCTAGATCCAATTCAAATTTCTTTTGACACAAAAACCTCTGAGTTATACAACTTAATTGCTAATGAATTGAGTCAAGAATTATATGAAGCACAACAATTACTTGGAGCAAACTTTTCTTTACTAGCACACTACGGACACGATAGTAAGCCAGGTGGTCCAGCAGACATGATGCGGGGCTCTATTATGTCTAAGATTACTTCTTTAAGAATGCTTTGTGATCATCCCAGTTTATTGATCGATAGTTCTGAAAAATTTTTAAAACAAGAAGGCGAAGGCAGTGCCTATGCATACAGTTTAAAAGAACGTTCTTTGTTAGAAAACATAACTAAACAACCAAAATTAGATGTATTAAAAAGTTATGTGGCTGATCATTTAGAGACTGATCCAGAAGCAAAAGTAGTTATCTTTACATCTTGGGTCGGCATGCTTTCTAGAATTCAAGAAGTTACTGGTGGGACTATATATACGGGAAGTATGAATGCAAAAGAAAAAGAAGCAAGTAAAGAAAAGTTTCTTACAGACCCAGATTGTCGTGTGTTTATTTCATCAGATGCAGGTGGCTACGGTGTAGATTTACCTATTGCAAATTTGTTAATAAACTATGATCTGCCTTGGTCTGCGGGTTTAGCCGTACAAAGAAATGGACGAATTAAACGAGCATCAAGTAGATGGCCAAGCATAATTATTCAAGATATTATTGTAAAAGACTCTATTGAAGAACGACAATTTGAAATGCTTCAACAAAAAAATGCAGTAGCAGACGCAGTAATGGATGGAACGGGAATCAATTCTAAAGGAGGAATTGACCTAACCGTGGGAAGTCTGATAAGTTTCCTACAACAACAGAGACCTTGAGGGGGTTAACATGGCAAGAATAAAAGAAGAAGAACCTAGAGTGGCTGCAATAGATGACCTTGAAGCACAGGCTAAACAATATATATTTTTTAAAAAACAAGTTGAGTATTTTGAGTCAGAATTAAAACTGCTCAAAGAAAAAATATTTGAAGTTGTAGACACCAAAGGTGAAGTCGATGGCAATGGAAATATTTTTGTAGAACTTCCAAATGAAATAGACGGTGTAACCATGTTACAAAAACAAAGAAGAGTGTCTCGTAAAATTGATCCACAAATGGCTGATAATTTAATTGTGTCTAAAGGTCTTGAAACTGAGTTGTATAAAACTATTCAGATTATTGATGAGGATGCTTTAATGGCCGCATTGTATGAGGGAAAGTTAACTGAAGAAGAGGTTGACTTAATGTATCCACAAAAAATTGTATGGGCTTTAATTTTAAATAAGAGATAATTATGGCTGGATTACGTGGAGACGATGAGATTTTAGAAGCGTTTGCTGATTTGGAATACATTCCAGGTTCTAAAAGAAAACGCCGTGAAGAAGATCCAAAAGTTTCTCGCCGTAAAAACGGGGAGAGTAATGGTTGGGATGCAAATCCGATCATTAAAACATTAAGTGGAAAAGAAACAGAGGTTTTTACTATTAGTGCATTAGCACTAGCGTTAGAAAAAACAATTGTTACTGTCCGCTTGTGGGAAAGAAAAGGCTACATACCTAGAGCACCTTATAGACTTCGGTCTAAAACTCTAAAGGGAGAAAAAATTGGAGGAAATAGGGTGTACACCAGACCATTAATTGAGTCCGCTATTGAAGAGTTTTCAAAACGTGGATTACTAGGGTCTGCTCGTGTAGAGTGGTCTAACCAAGATGACCTAACAGAGGCTTTAATAAGTCGTTGGAAGGAAATCACAAACCTAGAGAGCCAGTAGTGATTAAGTTTGTACAGTGATACAACATCCTCCGTGCCTCATTACCGAAAGAAGAAACAAATGCCAATAACCAAACCAACAAATGATGTTGCAGAAAATCCTGCAAATTATTTAGATGAAGACAGCGAAACTGCAGAACCAAAGATTGGTACTACAGTTCAACAAGGTTGGGAAGCAGCAGAGGCTCTCTTAACTGAGAATTCCTCAGAGTTTCCAACAGAGTTTCGTTTTTCTGAACAACCACAATTAATTAAATTCTTAGAGGATGGACCCTTCCGTGTTTACGAGCAGCATTGGATTGAACGGCCAACAGGCAAAAAATCTTTTGTTGCTTTAGCAGAAAATGATCCGTTTACTGACATCCTTGGAAGTAAACCACGTTCACGTTTTGCATTTAATGTGCTTGTACTAACTGGCGAAGCACAGGGTGTGCAGATTCTTACAGCACCTCCAACACTTGCAAGACTAATTAAAAAGTCTCATGAAGATGAGCGCAAAGGACCTCTGTCAAAAGAGTTCTGGGAAATTTCTCGGATGGGTACAGGGCCTACAACAAACTACACTATGGAGTTTGTTCGTGGTCGTGACCTAGCGGAGGAATGGAAGTTGAACCTCGATGAGGTTCAAGAACTAGTAGCACGGGCTGTTCCGTATACAGCCGAAGTAATTCGAGAGACCCCTCGCTCCGAAATGCTTAAGATTGCTCGTTCCTTGGTTTAACCAAGATTCCAATGTGGCGGAGCCTGTTTATTTCCGTTTTCAGGCTCCACCACTTAACTTATTAGTGAGGGAAAATAATGAACATTATTACAACTAAAGAACAACTAAGAGATCTGGTCGAGTATTACTCATCAGTAAATGCATTTGCATTTGATGTAGAAACAGTTGGAGAAAACAGAATTCAACCTGTGGTAAACGACGTATTGTGGATTTCTTTAGCAACAGAAGGAAGAACAGACGTAATTCCTATGGGTCATCCTAACGGGGAATTTTTACGTTGGGATAAAGAACTTTTGTTAAGTGGTCAACGCAAGGCAGTTGCTGGTAAACCTCTAACAGATGCCGATTATTCTAAAAATCAAGCAAAATGGAAACCAGTATTTGATTTACCACCAGAACAGTTACTACCTGGAGAAGTATTTCAAGCATTAAAACCATTGTTTTTTAGTGACAAATTAAAAATAGGACATAACATTAAGTTTGATTTAAAATCAATTGCTAAATATTATCGTGGAGTAGTTCCTTCAAAACCATTTTTTGATACTTTAATGGCAGCATTTATTATTGACAATCGAAACAGAACAGCCTTAAACCTTGCTGCTTGTGCCGAAAGAGAGTTAAGTTTAAAAGTAGAAAAGGGTGTAGGAGCAGAAGTTGAGGTTCACGCTTTTTCTGTTGTGGCTAAGTACGCAGGAATAGATGCAGAAGTAACTTGGAATTTATATAAAACTTTTTTTCCAAAATTACAAAATGGATTAAAAGATGTATGGGATTTAGAAATGGGATTAATTCCAGCGTTGTGTGATATGGAACTAACTGGTGCAACAATTGATGTCGAAGAACTTACTTCTTTAAAAGCAAGTCTTGAAAAAGATATCGACTTAGCAAAGGCTAAGGCTTGGAAATTAACTGGAAAACCTTTTGCCATGAATTCAGTAAAAGAAAAACAAGAATTGTTATTTTCTCCTAAACCAGAAGGTCGTGGAATTAAACCAAACTTACGTGTAAGAGTAGCCCTTACCGCAAGAGGACAAGCCGTTGCAGCAACTGATGAAAGTAATTTAACTATTTATCACTACTCTGTTTCCTCGGATGCTCTTGAATTTTATAGGTCTAAAGATGAGTTGGTGGATGCAATTCTTGAGTATCAAGATTTAAATAAATTAATGACAACTTATGTTATGCCATATTTAGGTGGTGAAGTTACAAGAACTACAATGGGTAAAGAAAAAGTTTTTGATAAAAAGAGTCTATTAATTAATGGCAGAGTTCACACCAACTTTAAAGCCCACGGAGCAGAAACTGGTAGATTTTCCAGCAGCGATCCTAACTTACAAAACATACCTAGTTCAGGAGAGTATGGAAAGTTAATTAGGAATCTATTTGTCGCACCTCCTGGGTACAAATTAATAGTTGCTGATTACTCTCAAATTGAACCTAGAATCATTGCTTCGTTTTCTAAAGATCCAATTATGGTAAAAAATTATTTAGATGGAGAAGACATATACACAACTATTGGCAACACAATGGGGGTAGATCGTAAAGCAGGAAAGATTCTTGTTCTTTCTATTGCTTATGGTGTTGGCCCAGACAAAATTGCAGCAAGTATTGGCTGTACAGTTACTGATGCAAAAAGTTTATTAAATAGATTTACAGAAAAATTTAACGATATTTCAAAATATAAAGCCCGAATTATTAGACAAGCCTTGGCAAAAAGTCCAGTTCCGTATGTTCCTACTGTATACGGACGCAGAAGATACTTGCCAGATTTAAAAAGTAAAGAGATAGGTTTAAGAGCAAGGGCTGAAAGACAAGCCTTTAACACAGTAATTCAAGGATCTGCAGCAGATTTAATGAAGTTAGCAATTATTAGAGCCCACTCTTGTTTAGTAACAGAACCTGATGCCAATGTAATTTTGACTGTGCATGATGAACTTGTTACAGTTGCTCGTGAAGATCTAGCAGAATCGGTTGCCGAAGCAGTTAGAGAATCAATGGAAGGCGTACACATCCCAGCAATTATTGTTCCATTAATTGCCGATGTAAAAATAGTAGATAAATGGGGAGAAGCAAAATGAAATTTCTTTGCAAGTTGTTTGGTCACAAGATGTACAGCATTTCTTGGACATCAGAAGAGTTCACTGTTCTTTGTACACGTTGTGAAAAACAATGGACTCATGTAGAACGTTTAGGAATTCACCATGAGTAATGCAGACTGGTGGTCTAAACAATTAGGTGTGCAACCTGCAGCACCAGTTGCACGCCCTGCAGATATTCCAATGCCACCATCACAACAACCTATGACACCTTATGTTCCACCACAACCTCAACAACCAAGCATTCGTATTGGAAGCACAGGTCAAACTCAGTTATGTCCTGACTGCAATAGTAATAATTATATGGCTGTTCAAAACGCTGCTCCAAGATGCTATGACTGTGGTTATCCTTTACAACAATCAGGAAGTAAATTTGGCTCACTAACTGGTGCAAAAGTAGAAGGAAATATAAAATCTTCTATAGGTAATGACACGCAAAGTAATTGGAATCCACAAGGAATCATTGGGAGAATAGAGTAATGAATGACGAAGCCAAAAAGATTGTTGCTCAATTAAATAAAAAGTTTGGTAATAATGTTGTAGTAATTGCTTCCGATATTCGTAGTGATTTGGTTCCTAGAATTACGTCTGGTTCAACTACCTTAGACTATGTTCTTGGAGGGGGATTTCCTGGAAATCAATGGAATGAATTAATAGGAGAACCTTCTCACGGAAAAACTGCAGTTGCTTTAAAAACTATTGCAGCAAATCAAAAGTTAAACCCAGAACACACAACAGTGTGGGTAGCCGCAGAACAATGGGTCCCTGACTATGCAGAAATGTGTGGGGTAGACACTTCTAGGGTAATTGTTATTGAAACAAATATTATGGAAGAGGCGTATCAGGCTGTAATTGAATTTGCTGAATCAAAATCAGTAGATGCAATTGTTATTGATTCTTTGCCTGCTCTATCTCCTGCTCCTGAAATGGAAAAAGATATGAATGAAATGACTGTTGGTAGAGGTGCATTACTTACCAATAAGTTTTTTCGAGTTGTTGGTTCTGCAATTAAAAGAAGTCTTGTAGAAGATGAACGTCCTGTTTTAGGATTAATAATTAACCAATATCGAATGAAGATTGGCGTAATGCATGGCGACCCAAGAACAACTCCAGGAGGAGAAGGAAAAAATTACGCCTTCTTTACAAGATGTGAGATCCGCAGAGACGAATGGATTGAGGTTGGACCTAGCGGTAATAAGGTTCGTATTGGACAAAGAATTAAAGTTAGAACATTAAAAAATAAAACAGCACCTCCACAAAGAATTGCTTATTTTGATTTTTATTTTGCAGATGGAGGCCATTGTTTGCCAGGAGAATACGATTTTGCAAAAGAAATTGCAGCACTAGCAGTTGTAAAAGGAATAATAGATCGTAAAGGTGGGTGGTATTACTATGGAGAAAGAAAGTGGCAGGGAATTGAACCAGTCATTGATAGTATCCGTGGCGAAATTGATCTCAAGGAAGAACTACAAAAGGTTGTACTTAGTTCCTCCGATGTACCGATGGCTGGAGGTTCTGACAATGATTGAAAGTAAAAAATTTATAGTAAACGATGAAGCATGGGCGCATGATTTAGAAAAAGGTGTAGAAACTTATACAGACATGCTTTTTGAAGCCGTGTGGGAAGGTGACGAAGATGAAATTTTAGAAACGCTTTCAGGAGAACCATTTTGTGGTTGTTCTCCTTGTTTTTGGCGTGAAACAATGTTTTATATTGTTCCTCGTTTGCTGGAGGGCTACGAGAGTGGCAAAATAGAACTTGAAGACTGAAGGACAAAAACAATCTCAGAAGCATGAGAAGAGACTCGCTAAAAAAGTTAACGGTTCTCGTAATGCTGCTTCTGGTGCGTTTTGGTCACGTAAAGGCGATGTAAGATCAGCCGACCTGCTGATTGAACATAAGTGGACTGGTAAAAAACAGACTACGATAAAGTCTACGGTCTTAAAAAAAATAGTAAGAGAGGCAATTTTAGATGGAAGAATGCCAGTACTTGGTATCCATTTAGATGGGGAGAATTACGTGGTTCTCCTTGAAGACGACTTCATAGAAATGCTAGAGAAAGTCAAGGATGCCTAACACATGGATGAACCAGAGTATGCCTGGAGATACGAAGCAAGATGTTCGGGACAAGACACCGACATCTTCTACCCTCCTCGTGATAAAGAGCAGTACAAGGACATTGCTGATCAGGCCAAAGCATTTTGTTTTGGTGAGACAGGAAAAAACCATTGTCCAGTACGTGCCCAATGTTTGTGGGATGCCGTTAAAAGAGATGAGCCACACGGAATCTGGGGTGGGTTAAGCCACAGAGAACGTAATGCTTTAATGAGAAAGTGGCAAAAGAAATACAAAAAGAAAATGTCCCTAAGAGAATTTATTTTCAGTACAGACAAGGAATACTAATGGCAACACCTAAGACAGACTTACAGAAGTTCCTTGATACTAAAAAGGCTGATACTAGATTAATAGGAGACATAGAACGTCACCTAATGAGACAGCCAGAGTCAGATAGAAGGACGGACGTACTTCATCCTTCTGAAATTATTAAAGCCGACTGGTGTCACAAGTATGCTTATTATCTATTAAATGGTGGTAAGGCCAAGAAAGAAAAACCTAATCTTCGCCTTCAAAATATATTTGATGAAGGACATTTCATCCATGCTAAATGGCAAAATCGATTAGCAGATATGGGTGTCTTGTATGGAAACTGGTACTGTGAAACAGATGATAGATCTGAGTGGGGAGTTAGTTCTGAGGTAAATAATGGCCCATCAGTCTTTGAGTACAAAGAGGTTCCTTTAGTTTATGAACCCCTTCGTATTTATGGTCATGCAGATGGTTGGGTCAAAGGTATTGGAGATGATTGTTTAATTGAAATCAAATCTATTGGGGCAGGAACACTTAGGTTTGAAGCGCCAGAGTTACTCTATGATGCAGACGGTGACTTAACAAAGGCTTGGAAAAACATTCGCCGTCCATTTAGAACTCACTTACTTCAAGGACAGATGTACTTAGAGTTAGCCAAAAGACAATTTGGCGATGATGCTCCCAATGAAATTGTCTTTATTTATGAATTAAAAGCAGACCAAGATTATAAAGAGTTCACAATTAAATCTGACTACTACGTAGTAGAAAGAATCTTTAATGCCGCACAGAAAGTTATAGATGCAGTTGATGCAGGTGTTTCACCTGCCTGTAATGTCGATCCTGTTGGCTGTAAGTACTGCTCTTTGATTGGAAAATAATGAGTGAGATAGAAGTCTTAATGAAGAGGGGTCTTGCCCTACCAAAGCCACAGTACGAACAAGCAGTATTACCACCTGACATTACAGAGTTGAGTAGTGAAGATTTAGCAATAATGTTTACTACTCTTACTGGTTGGGCCGATTACTTTGCTTCGCAGTTAGTTCAGGCTCAACTTAGTGAGCGTGAGGCTCAGAGAGCCTTAGACATGGCTGAGAACAAACTGCTCATACTCAAGATGGGAGCAGCCTCAAAAGGCTCAACCGTAAGTTTAGCCAAGGCTCAGATTGCTACCGATCCAGAGATTATCCAATTAGGAGATACCTATGAGGAACGGTATGCTTATCGCAAGATCTTAGAGATGATGCTCTCAAATCAAGAACGGGATATCACTTTAGTTTCGAGGGAAATAACACGGAGAACAAACGAGTCCCGAATGGGACGGAGGGATACATTCATAACATGAAAAAAATAATGATGCTTGTTCTAGTTTTAATAACTGGACTTATATCACCTGCAAAAGCAAACAGCGAACCAACAATCGCAATAATTGATAGCGGTGTTGCTACTTCTTTATTTGCAAATAAAATTGCATATGAAGTCTGTCTAATCAATCTTCCTAGATGCCCAAATCAACAGAGCATTATGGAAGGTCCAGGGGCTGCGAACCTTGCTCCTACAAATGACAAGATGTTAAATCACGGAACACAGATGGCGTCTATTGTCACGGCTGTAAATCCATCGGCAAAGATTATTCCAATAAGAATTGTTGGAATGACTCCAGCAGGAGTTGCTGGTCTGTATAACTTAAATGATGTGCAGAATGCTTTAGATTGGATTATTACAAACAGAGCAAAGTACAACATTTCAGTAGTATTACTTGCACAGGGTGCTGTGATGGGTAACTGCAGAGTTCCTGCTGGAATGAGCGCATCTATTGCAACATTAAAGGCAGTAAATGTTCCTGTTATTGCCGCAGTTGGTAATGACTCAAATAGAGGAGCCGTATTCTCACCAGCATGCTTGCCAGATACTGTGGCAGTTGGTGCAACTGATAATCCATGGTCAGGATCTGAACCATATGCTTATGATGCAGCGGCTGCTCCATACATTGCTCGATACAGTAATGGCGCACAGGGTCAAGTAGATTTCTATTTGAATGCTCGTTACTACACAAAACTTACAGATGGATCTACTAAGTTTGTTGTTGGTACATCTAACTCTGCAGCAGCATTAGCAGGTTGGTGGTTGTTAAATAAAAAAGCAACCTTTGATGAGACCTTTAATGCAATCATGGCTACAACCACAGAGGCAAAGAATGAATTTGTGACTGGGCGGTATGTCAGAGTTCCATAACGAGACGGTGCTTGAAGAAGCACAGCGTTTGATAACGGGTGATCGTAACAAGTCTTACGATCATCCGTTAGACAATTTTAATCGTATTGCTAAAGGTTGGGAAGTTATTTTTAATACTAAAGTAACTGAAGAACAGGTTGGATTAGCAATGGCATGGGTAAAAATTTGTCGTGAAGTGCACCAACAAAAGAGAGACAACCTAGTTGATGGGGCGGGTTATCTAGGGACTGTGCAAATGGTCATAGATGAAAGAGAACGCCGTGCCAACCAAAGCGATTGATGGTAATTTACCTAAAGACTGTAACGTAACAATAGGAATAGATCAATCACTTACTGGCTTTGCATTAACTGCACTTCAATTTGAAGATCCAACAAAATATATTACATGGGTTTATAAATCACCTTATTTTGGAATTGAAAGACTTGCTGATATTAGACAATGGTTAGTAGATCATCTAGATTATCTTGAAGAAAATAATAATACAATTTTAGACATAGCAATGGAGGGCACCGTTCTTGCTAGTCATGCAGCCCTCGTATTGGGAGAGTTGTCAGCCACCGTTAGACTAACTATTTTTGATTATTTTGAAGAGGATGATCCTCGAAAATTTCCCTTAAAAGTTCCACCTATGACTTTAAAAAAGTTTGCTGCAGGAAAAGGTAATGCAAAAAAACAAGAGATGTTGCTACAAATATACAAGAGATGGGGCATAGAATTTAATGATGACAATGCCGCAGATTCTTACGCTCTTGCAAGGCTCTTAGGAAAAAACTTCTATAATGAGGTCGAGAAGGCAGTTGCCGAACAAATGAAAGATCCTAAATACAGAGACGCCCCAAGACTTTAGCCTTACCCTATATTCTAGGAGCGGTACATAAATTCGACTCAAAGGACTACTAGACATGACAACTTCACCTGAAATTCCTATTTCTACTGACGAACCGTTTTTAAGAGTTAGTGCAAGTTCAAATCCTCAAAGTGTGGCATCAGCAATTGCTCATGTTATTTACGAAAAACACGAAGTAAAATTACGTGCCGTAGGTGCGGGAGCAGTAAATCAAGCAGTTAAAGCAATTGCTATATCTCGTGGCTATGTAGCCCCTAGAGGTTTAGATTTAACCTGCAAACCAGGATTTACCACTATTGAATCCCGTGATGGAGAAATTTCCGCCATTGTATTCGCCATTACAGCAAGTTAATTTAGTTCTATCCTTAGACATACACTAAGGAGTCACCATGGCAAATTGGACAGATATGGGTCACGCAATGCGACGTCGCATGGGCGCACCTTCAAACCATCTAGAGTCAGCAGGTACTAAAATGAAAAAAGATATGAGCCCAGATCAATACACCCCATCTGGTGCAAATGCAACATTTACTAATGTAAGTGGTACACCTTCTGTTGGTACATTGATGCCAAAGAAGAACACTCAAGCAGCAGAACCAATGTACGGTACAAAAGCAAATAGAAAGAATGTACTTGTAGCAGATTCAGCAGCGTCTGAGCGCAAAGGTGCTGCACATAGAATTACTACAACAATGCCTTGTATTGACCCTTGTTCAGGATCAACAATGACTAACGCAAGAATCATTCCTTCGGTTTCAGGACGTCAAAATCCTAACTTCCAAGGTGGAATGGGCGACGCCTACTAAAATGCCATTGTCGAATTCACAATTCGGCGGTAGTAATTCAATGGTGCCACAAACACCAGATGTAGACACGCCGTTATCATTTAGTTCTTCTACAGCAGGATCTGCTGCTCAAGCAACTGCATGGAAAAATAGAAGTCTTGGTGGCGGTAGACCTTTATCATTATCTAAAAAAACCGCTGGCACAACATTTAATTGGGATGATACTTCTACAAATACATCAGTTACACCTAACTCTGGTGGTAGAAACCCAAATGCTTAGTAATGAACAATTTGCTAATTTAGCCAACGAAGGTGGAGCCAGCAGAAGTTTTAAGACTGGTGAATCTCCTAAAAGTCCTGGAGTTATGGTTTCAATTCCTGGTGCTGAAAAGATTACTGATGCACCATATACTGCAGAACAAGCAAAGAGTTTTAAAGAAGAAAATAAGACAAAAGCAACAGGCGATGTTTATCAGGGTGCATGGAAAACTGGTGGAAAAATATTTGCAGATATAAGTGTTAAACACAGTACCCTTCCAGGAGCACGTACCGCTGGTGTAGAAAATAAACAAATTGCTGGATATGATTTAGGTGGAACAGATGTAAGGCGCCCACAGGGTGGTAATGTTTATTTTGGTCGCAAAGTTCCTGGTGTTGAATCCAATCCAGAGTTTGTAGCAAGTGCTCATCGAACAGCAGAGTATGAAAGAATGGAACCAAAACCAAAGGCTCAAGAATTTGCAGAACAATCTCAGATAAGTCGTGGCTCTACATATAAGGGTAAAAAAATTTCAGTAAATGAGGTCTATGCAACTATTGCAAAAAACCGCAGAGATAGAGGTGTGTAATGGCTGGTGGAGTTAATAATCTTTCAGCATCACAAAACTGGCAATCTCTTGGTGGTGGAGGTCTTTACGGTTATAACAATCAAGGTGGTGCAGGAACTCCTATAGCACGTAGTGCAATTGATGAATCCCGCATGGGCATGGGTCGCATTCCTTCTGCAGAGTATCCAGATGGTTATCTTGGCACAATGCGATCTCGAAGAGATGATCGTCTATTAGACTCTATTAAGAACCGTGTAAATCAGAAGGCCTATCAACGTGGTGTTCACAAGGGTGAGCGCATTGAACCTTCTATGTATTATTGGCCAGAACAAATACACCCAATGACGGGTATTGAACGCCAAATGAAAGCAAAGTTAGTAAATATAAATGGCGCAGTTGTTTATATGTCAGAAAGAAGTGCACCACAGACACAACTAACACCTGCTCCACATCTAGTAAATGATGGTAAAGCAAACACTGTTGCAGACCAACCAGGAACCATTGATGCACGCCGTAAAGCAATGCTTGCCTATCTAAGACCTGCGTGGGCATAATATGGCTTACTTCGGAGTCAACCCTCACGGTCGTTGGGATGAAAATATTGCCCAAGCACAATTTAAAGACCATGTAGAAAATGTTATTAAGAAGTATCGTGAAGCATCTCCAGCATTTGTTGAAGGTGGACATCAATGGTATGAAAAGGCCCATGAAGAAGCAACTAAATTGGGTAAAGGAGACACAAAACGTGGCGCAGGAATTATTGCGGCATTATCCCCATTAAGTGATTGGGATAGAAATGTTAGAGAAGCAAAAGAGTTAGTAAAGACTGGTGATGTTAAGAGCGCTCTCCTTCCAGCAAATGTTGCAAAGGCTCAAAGAATTCACGCAGGAGAAGAACCCGAGAAGGTATTAGGCGGACACAAAGTAACTAACTTCTTCCAGAACATCCATGATCCAAGTAATAAAGAACCTGTAACAATTGATCGTCACGCATATGACATTGCAATGGGCAGACCCTTTGCTGGATCAGGAAAGCCAAAGAATTTAGAGGAGTTAAAAGTTCCACGACAGACAGGAACTATGTCTCAAGATCTAGGTTTAAGTTCAATGGGCAGATACAAGCACTTCGTTCATGCGTATCAACATGCTGCAGGAGAGTTAGGTGTTGATGTACCAAACAAAGTACAAGCAACTTCATGGGTAACTCATAGAGGAGCAATAGGATGACACAGAAGTTTGATGGCGTTTATGATTATACAAAGCCATGGCGTGCACCTGTACAACCTGACAAGGTAGCCAAGAGGTACTCTTATCTAGGACCATGGGCGTCTAATCAAGAACGTCTTACTCAACAAGCCCTGATGGTAATGAACATTCCTGGAAAAGATATTCAAGAAATGGTTCGACCACCACTTCCTCAAATTCAATTATTCCCAGATAGGTTTGGTTATGGAGATCGTAGACAACCTGGTATTGATGAAATTGTAGTTATTGATAGAAAATATGCTGAACCAAGAGTATCCTGGTTCTCTGGCGGTGTTGCTGGTTATCAAGCAGCCGAACGAAACGCACTAGGGAGTAACTAATGCCAACTATGGTCCCTGATCGTGGAGATAATCCAAAACGTAAAATGTCATACTTACAAGAAGTTAATAAAGTAACACGTAAAGATCGTGTTAGTCCATGGCAATATGAAGAAGCATTAAAAGGAAAACCAGGAGATAAAGATCCTTTTTCTGGTTATAAAACAAGACTTGGTGAATGGGATCCAGAAAGGTACTAACCTATGAATGATGGCGACGGTATGTTGACAATGGAGTTACAGGCAGGATTAATTGCTTCTAACGCCACTATGTACAATGGCTCATCACCTTGTCCAACTTGCGGTGTTGTTATAAATCCTGTTGAATTCCTATCTAATAGAGGACACTGTTTGTCTTGCACATCAGCAAAAAACGCTAAAAGAGTAAAGGAAAAAATGTCATGATGTTTAATGACCGCAGAAGGACCCGCATTCAGAGTGCTAAAGAACGCCAAAGGGTACATAATTTAGTCAGGGAAACAGGTGCGTTTATTTCTAATTCAAAAGGGGAGTATCCAGCATCTCGTAAAGAACAGTACGCTCAATCAACTCAAACGGTAGACGCCGTAATTGAGGAAAGTAGGAAGAAGAAATAATGGCCGTTAACTCATCTCGCTCAATGAACAAGTCACTAGATGACGGAGCAACTGATGGTAAGTACCGTAAGGCTCGCCCAGATACTGAAGTAGGTACAGAATCATCTGCTACTGAAGCCAATCGTCAAACATTACATCCATTTTATGGATACGGATTTCAAACCTCTGAGTACCCAGCAAAGGTAAACCCAGGTAAGTAATCGTGGCTAACACTGTTCCAGATCGTGCTAATGATTCTAAAAGAAAACCAAATAAAAATACGTCATGTTGGAATTGTGGAACTGAAGTAAACGAAGAAGAAGGCTACCATTTAGTTGGTGGTTCTCCTGTTTGCCCATCTTGCATGGAAGAACACGAAAGAGGTAAGTAACAATGTTTTTTAATGACCGTCGTGTTGCTAAAAAAGCATATAAACAAGAAGTTAAAAGAGCAATGAAAGCAACTATTGGTGGTAAATCTGTTTCTAAAAAAGAAGCAAAAGAAGCCGCTAAAAAATTTCCTATGGGTACTGTTTCCCCAAGAAAATTTCCTTTAATTTAAAGAAAGGTAAGTAATCATGGGTAGCATGCATGCTGAAGAATATGCTTCAATGAAAGGCAAAAATCGTGATGCTGGTTTGCTTGCACACTTACGTGGTAATCATTATCCGCCAGTCCCATCATCAATGCTTGGACCATCAAAGCGTGCTATCTCTGCAGTAAACAAAGGCAAACATAATTCAAATATTAGACTTCCACAAGGTATTTTATATAAAGGAAAGAAAGCAGCACCCGCATCTGCAATTGTTGAAGCACACCACCTACATGCGTGGTTAAACACAGATCAATTTCAGGATTAAATATGGCTAAAGTTGCAAAAACTAATTTAGCAAAGGCTCCAGACTTTATCGCTAATAAAATTCCCTTTCAAGCCGCAGCATTATCAGGTGTAGAAGGTACTACTGGCCCTGGCTATATGTCAGATGATGAAACTCGTGAGTATCGTAAATCAAATCCAACATATACTGTCCGTTCATATGGAACTCCAATTGCATGGCATGGAGATGCTGGATGGCAACATTCAACTTCTAAGTATTCAGTAACTACTTCTAAACATCAAAATCTTGTAAAACGTGCACTTAATGATCATTTCCAAAGCGGTCATGACAATGCAAAAAATCCAGATTACGGCATACCTCTTGGCGAAAAGTAAAAGTGGAGGGGGTCGTAATGACTCCCGTAAATGCGGTAAATCAAGTAAGAAACGCCCAAAGTCAAACGTAAAAAAGGGTAAATCTTGTTGCGGATACTCAATTAAAAGAACAGATCGTTTAGACCATAATCAAAATCATCGTAAAATAGCCTTAGCCGCCTAAGTACGCTAGGCTACACGGACTACTACAAGGAGCAATATGAGTAACGTACCAATTCTAGGTCAAAAAAAACAAGACAATGAACCGCAATTTAGGTTGTTGTACTGCCTTGTCTGTCAAACATTAGAAGAGTTACCACCGTATGAAGGCGCACCTGAACAAGATTACTTATTAGAAATTGCATGTGAACAACATGTATTCCCTTCTGGAGATCCTCATAGAGGTAAATTGTTTGTTTTACCATTACGAGCATGGGCTAAAACTGAGTCTAAAAAAGAAATTATTAAACAAATAAAAGGCGGAGGATCTGCTGGTATTGCAGAGGTAGATGATACTTTCTACGAATCACGATCTACATTTATGGAAGATGCAATGACTTGTTATAGACAACATAACAAACCAAAAGATGGCTGTTCAGATTGGCATATTAAAGACAAGATGTTAGTGCCTAAAACCATTAAAGAACGACGAGCCGAAGGCATGGAAAAATACGAAGAATCCGCAGGACCAAAAACTTATTTGTGCGACTTTTGTCCTGTAGCAATATCTGTAGCACAACGAAAAAGAAAGTTGATGGGAATAGAATAATGTCTGAAAATGAAATAGTTCAAACAGCCTACACCGTAGGCATTAGGTTAGATGGAACAATCTTTACTGAAGTTATTGAACCAAACGAAGCCGTCCAACGCAAAGCCACGACTTTTGATATCTATCAAACAAGCCGAGAATTAGTCTCCGATATAGAAAGCCAACTATTGGCTGATCGAGTTGCACGCACTGTATTGGCAAGTCTGCAACCAAAGGACAATGTTGCAGAATTTAAGGAAAAATTGATAAATGCTTTAAGCGAAAGAGGCATAGATACCCCACAAGCCTAAAGAGCCATAGACTATGTCTATGAGTGATTTAAGCAAATTGGTTAATCCTGTTCAATTACAGGCTTCTTCTACATCTTACTTTTCTGATCCTGAAGAAGAACTAGATCCTCAATTATTTGTTAATACAACTTTAAAAGGTTGGGTCCGTAACGGTATTCTTCAAAAATTATATGGATTTTTAGATGACGTTTACCGCCACCCAGATTTATGGACAAGAGTGTGGATTGCAGGATCTGCGGTATCTTTTCAATGGTCAGCAGATCGAGAACCAGGAGACTTAGACGTTCTTATTGGTGTTGATTACATTTCTTTTAGAAAAGCCCATCCAGAATATATGGGATTATCAGACATTGAAATTAGCAAAATGTTGAATGAAGATTTTAGAGAACACTTACAACCTGAAATGACTAACTGGAATGGTTTTGAAGTAACTTTTTATGTTAACCCTGGTGCAACGGACATCAGAACAATCAATCCTTATGCTGCATACGATTTAAATCATAATGAGTGGACCGTGTTTCCAAAACATCAAGGCGCTACACAAAATTTAGCATGGGAATCATTAATTCAAAAAGATACTTCTATGGCATCAGATATTGTTATGCGTTACTCAAAATATTTAACAGATTTACAAGGTGCAAAAAACCCAGCATCTCGTCGTAATGCTGAAGTTGGTTTACAAATGGCTTTGATGCAAGGTTCAGCCCTTTTTGAAGACATACACCACTCTCGTCGCTATGCTTTTAGACCAGATGGTAAAGGATATGAAGATTTTTACAACTATAGATGGCAGGCTGGTAAAAAATACGGAACAGTTCCTGCATTAAAACAAATCTCTGAGTACTGGTCAGCATACAAAGCAAAACAAGCAGACGAAACTTACGGCATTGAACTGCCAGATACTCAGACCTTAATTCGTAGAGCGGCAACATACCGAGCAAAAGGATAACTAATTAACATACTCGTCTCATTAGATGGCGTACTTAGTTCGGACTCAGGTGAACCAATCCGAGCAGGAGTAATGCTTTACTATGCCTTAAACATAAACAACCGTGTAGCAATTATGACATCTAGAAAAACTGAAGATGCTCAACACTGGCTTAATTCTCATGGAATTATTAATTATGATGACTTAATTGACTATTCTTTTCATCTAGAAGGAGAAGACTTAAAAAAACGTCAGTTTGTTATGAGCCGTAGTCGTGCTCCAATTGAGATGTATGTAGATTCTGATCCTGCTATGTGTGCTTGGGTGTTTGAAGAACAAGGCATTCCTGCAGTTATGTTTATGAATCCAGGCTATTTGTCTGTTGAGCGTCGCCCAGATGCTCCTAAAAAAGTTAGAACTTGGAATCAAATAGAGGAGTCTATTAATCGAGTAAATATTGCTCGTTCAAAGGATGCAGCCAATCCAAAAGAATTAGAGTTCTGGGATGACTAAATTAATTTTTTCAGGAACTGAAGTTGGTTCAAACCGCACCCTGCTAGAAGGTCAGAAAGTTGAGTCGATGGGATTCAACTATTGGGGTCTTAGAAAACGTGGTTTACCAAAGACTAAACTTTGGCTTATTAGCGAACATTTTACTCCAGAAACTAAAGTTTATATTGAATCTGGCGCAGCCCAAGCGGACAAAGCAGGACTATCTAAAGATGAACTACTAGAAATAGCCGCAGACTATCAAGAGTTTTTAGTTAACAACGCTGATAGAGCAGAGGCTTTTCAAGAGTTTGATTCACTTATTTTAGGATTAGATTGGGTAGAAAAACAACGCCCCTTTTTTAGTAATGACCCAAAATTATGGGTGGTATGGCACGAAGAGTATGGCTTGTTAAACCTTAGAGATATTTCTGAAAAGTATACAAATGTAGTAATTCCTTATTCTGAAATTGAGTCAGTAACTAGTTTAGCAGCAGTTACAAGGAGTTACTCCAAACAGTTTGGCACCACTTATCACGCCCTTGGATGTGCTAAGCCAGACAATTTGAGACAGATACCATTTGCCACAGCCAGCACATTGTCTTGGTTATCACCCATGCGAAGAGGTGAAACTATTATCTGGGATGGTACTAAGTTAGTTCGTTACCCAAAGAGAATGAAGGATCAAGCACGACCACGATATAAACCAATTGTGGAGAAGGCTGGACTAGACTATTTAGAGTTTGTCCAAGATGGTACCCTTGAAGCAACTAGAGTTGCTGTATGGTCTTACAAACGATTAGAGGAGTCTATGGATAAAAAAAGTCCAAATTTTCACATCATTAATGGCGGTAAAGAAGAGAAAGTATCTGATAACAGCGATGAGTTGTTAACAGGTTTAATGGGATTTGATTTGCCTTCTTCTGATAACAGTGCTGTAGATATGCGGAAAACTTCTGCAAATGAAGTTATACAAAGAGATCCTTTAGAGGTTCAAAACTTGCCTGTCTTTGGATATAAAATGAAGACAATAGTTGAAACTGATGAAGAAGGAAAAGACGTTCTTAAAGATGTTCCAATCATTAACAATCAGCATTCTTCACTTCGTCAATGTAACACTTGCTTTGTTGCTTCGAATTGTCCTGCCTTCAAGCCTGACAATAGTTGTGCGTTTAACCTCCCTGTCGAAGTAAAGACTAAAGATCAACTTAAGGCTTTACTTAACGCAATCATTGAAATGCAAGGCCAAAGAGTGGCTTTTATGCGTTTTGCAGAAGAAATGAATGGTGGGTATGCTGATCCCAATGTATCTCAAGAAATTGATCGTTTGTTTAAACTTGTGGGTAACTTAAAAGAACTAGAAGAAAACAGAGAGTTTGTTCGTATCACTGCAGAGCGTCAAAGTTCTGGAGGAGTCCTTTCTGCAATCTTTGGCGACAGAGCACAGGCTCTTAGAGAACTACCTGATGCTTTAAAAGAAGATACTGTAACAAAAATTATTCAACAATCAATAGAAGATTAGTTATCTGATAACAGTAAGTGGAGAGTAATGGAACACAGTGGAGGGAACTTTACCCTTTCGTCTAA
>Ga0214919_10000363_pt1 | contig 77568 bp, 69 predicted proteins | sample LL1503_MetaG_FD_177994 | JGI IMG/M metagenome (GOLD analysis project Ga0214919, IMG submission 177994) | Freshwater microbial communities from Lake Lanier, Atlanta, Georgia, United States - LL-1503 | ecosystem: Environmental > Aquatic > Freshwater > Lake | place: USA: Georgia | collected... | reverse complement strand
AGTTTGAAGCTATACCTACACAATTGATACCAAAACCGAGGCTTCCCAATCCTGTCCAGTTTATTCCATCATAAGAATAAGCAATCAAATTTCCACCAGCGCCAGTTGTATTCCATAATCTTCCATTCCAAGATACATCCCATCCACCAGCACTAAAAATATTAGTCCCTAATCCAGTCCAATTGATACCATTATATGAATATGCAATTGTATTTGTTCCTCCACCAACAGCAACCCATAGTGTTCCATTCCAAGCAATTCCTGTTCCATTTGTTGTAAAAATATTAGTTCCTAATCCATTCCAATTAATACCATTATAAGAATAAGCTATTGTATTCGTTGTTCCCTGACCAGTCGCAACCCACATTATTCCATTCCAATCAATTCCAATCCCGCTTGTTGTAAAAATATTTGTGCTTGTTGATATTCCAGTCCAATTAATACCATTATAAGAATACGCAATTGTATTTCCTCCCTGACCAGTAGCGACCCACATCGAACCATTCCAAGCAACTCCACCTCCACTAATTGTAAAAATAGTAGTTCCTAATCCAGTCCATACGATTCCATTATAAGAATACGCAAGTGTATTTCCTCCTGTTCCGCCAGCTACCCACATAGTTCCATTCCATGCCAACCCTTGAAAGTTTGATGAAAATATATTTGTTCCTAATCCTGTCCAATCTATACCATTATATGAATAAGCAATTGTATTTGTTCCAGATCCAGTTGCAACCCACATATTTCCATTATAAGCAATATAACTTCCATATGTAAATATGTTTGTGCTTGTAGATATACCAGTCCATGTTATCCCATCATAAGAATATCCAATAGTAAAATTAGTTGAACCGAGAACTACATTTAATTGTCTCGGGAATGTAAGTGTGTTTGGGCGCCTGTTGTTGAAAGCGATTCCATATCCATCAGTTGCAAATATAGTTGCTCCTAATCCGGTCCAACTAATACCATTATAAGAATACGCAAGTGTATTTCCTCCGAATCCACCGCCTGCTACCCACATAATTCCATTCCAAGAAACAGAAGTTCCACGATTTAAAAAAATAGAATTTCCTAAACCAGTCCAATTAATTCCATCATATGAATAGGCGAGTGTATTTCCTCCTGTTCCTCCTAAGACCCATAGAGTTCCATTCCAAGCAATCCCACCTCCACCGGTAATAATTGTATTTCCTAATCCAATCCAATTAATCCCATTATAAGAATATGCAAGTGTATTTGATCCATTTCCAGTTCCAACCCACATAGTTCCGTTCCAAGCAACAGAACCTCCATTTGCGGTAATAATTGCTTGACCGATACCAGTCCAATTAATACCGTTATATGAATAAGCAATTGTATTTGTTCCGGTTCCAAGAGCAACCCACATTGTTCCATTCCAAGCAATTCCATTACCAAATGTTGTAAAAAAATTTGTGCTTGTTCCAAGACCAGTCCAATTTATACCATTGTATGAATAAGCAATTGTATTTGTTCCGGATCCAGTTGCAACCCACATTGTTCCATTCCAAGCAATTCCAGCACCAGAGCTTGTAAAAAAATTTGTGCTTGTTCCAAGACCAGTCCAATTAATACCATTATATGAATAAGCAATAGCATTTGTCCCATTTCCAACAGCAACCCACATCGTTCCATTCCATGCGACTTTGAATCCATTTGTTATAAAAATAGATGCCCCTAATCCAGTCCATGTTAAACCATTATCTGAATAAGCAATTGTATTTGTTCCTTCTCCAACAGCTACCCATCTATTCGGAACACTACCACCGAATGTATATACTTGCTGGGAATCTACGCTACTATCTAATTGAGCAATAATATTCGTTGAATTTATCTTAGTATTAATTGGATAAATAACTGGATTTTTCAATAATGTCGTCATAGAATAATCTTGACTAAAATCGGCGATTAAACTAATTGACAAGCCACTTGGACCGATTGCGCCAGTTGAGCCAGTTGGTCCATTTCTTCCAGTCGGTCCAGTCGGTCCAGTCGGACCTGTTGGCCCTATTATACCAGTTGTTCCTGTTCCTCCATATATACCAGTTGGTCCAGTAGGTCCAGTTGTTCCTGTTGGTCCAGTAGGCCCAGTTGGTCCAGTTCGTCCGGTTGGTCCGGTTGGTCCAGTTGGTCCCGTTGGTCCGGTTGGTCCAGTCGGTCCAGTAGGCCCATAAACTCCGGTTGGTCCAGTTGGTCCAGTAGGCCCAGTTGGCCCATCTCTTCCAGTAGGTCCAGTAGTTCCAGTTGGTCCATATCTTCCAGTTGGCCCAGTTGGTCCAGTAGGTCCAGTTCCTCCATATATACCAGTAGGCCCAGTAGGACCAGTAGGTCCGGTTGGTCCATATATACCAGTTGGTCCAGTTGGCCCAGTTGATCCAGTTGGCCCAGTTTTTCCAGTTGGCCCAGTTGAACCTACTGGACCAGTATGACCATAAAGTCCAGTTGGTCCAGTTGGTCCAGTTGCGCCAGTTGGTCCAGTTGGTCCATATATACCAGTTTGTCCAGTATTTCCGAATCGTCCATATCTTCCAGTGGGTCCAGTGGGTCCAGTTGGGCCACTAACTCCAATTGTCCCATCTCTTCCAGTAGGCCCAGTTGGCCCAGTTGGTCCAGTTGGCCCTGTTCGTCCAGTTGGACCATATATACCAGTTGCTCCATAAACTCCGGTAGGACCAGTCGGCCCATAAACTCCGGTAGGTCCAGTTGGTCCAGTAGGGCCAGTAGGCCCAGTTGGTCCAATTTGTCCAGTAGGTCCAGTAGGTCCAGTAGGTCCCGTAGGCCCAGTAGGTCCAGTAGGTCCAGTAGGCCCAGTAGGTCCAGTAGGCCCAGTAGGTCCAGTAGGTCCGGTAGGCCCCGTTTCTCCATATATACCAGTAGGCCCAGTAGGCCCTGTTCCTCCATCTATACCAGTAGGTCCAGTAGCTCCAGTCGGCCCAGTGGGTCCATCAGGTCCAGTAGGTCCAGTTGGTCCAGTAGGTCCAGTTGGCCCATAAATTCCGGTAGGTCCAGTTGGTCCCGTAGGTCCAGTTGGTCCGGTAGGTCCCGTTGGTCCCGTAGGTCCAGTAGGTCCAGTTGGACTAAGTGGTCCCGTAGGTCCAGTTGGTCCAGTTGGTCCAGTTGGGCCCGTTGGTCCAGTTGGTCCAGTAAGTCCAGTAGGTCCAGTTGGTCCAGTTGGTCCAGTAGGTCCAGTAGGTCCAGTAGTTCCAGTAGGTCCAGTAGGTCCAGTAGGTCCAGTAGGTCCAGTAGGTCCAGTAGGTCCGGTAGTTCCAGTAGGTCCAGTAGGTCCGGTAGGTCCAGTAGCCCCAGTAGCCCCAGTCGGTCCTGTTGGTCCAGTAGGTCCGGTTCCTCCACCTATTCCAGTCGGTCCAGTAGGTCCAATTGGTCCAGTTGCTCCATATATACCAGTCGGTCCAGTAGCCCCAGTAGCTCCAGTATCCCCAGTAGCCCCAGTAGCCCCAGTAGGTCCAGTAGGTCCAGTTGGCCCATAAATTCCGGTAGGTCCCGTTGGTCCCGTATGTCCGGTAGGTCCATCCGGTCCGGTTGGTCCAGTTGGTCCAGTTGGTCCAGTTGGTCCGGTTGTTCCAGTAGGTCCAGTTGGTCCAATTGGTCCAGTGGATCCCGTAGTTCCAGTAGCCCCAGTAGGTCCGGTTGTTCCAGTGGGTCCGGTTGGTCCATCAGGTCCAGTTGCGCCGGTAGGTCCGGTAGGTCCCGTAGGCCCAGTCGGTCCATCAGGTCCAGTTGGACCAGTCGCCCCAGTATCCCCAGTAGGTCCAGTTGGTCCAGTATCCCCAGTAGATCCAGTAGGTCCGGTAGGTCCAGTAGATCCAGTTGGTCCAATAATTCCGGTTGGTCCGGTTGGTCCAATAATTCCGGTTGATCCGGTAGGTCCAGTTGGTCCAGTGTGTCCGATTGAGCCAGTATTTCCAGTATTTCCATTTGGTCCAGTAGTGCCCGTATTTCCTTGCTGTCCAGTAGCACCAGTTTCTCCATTTGCCCCAGTTAGACCAGTTGGTCCCGTTGGTCCAGCGGGTCCAGTCTCGCCAATATTTCCATCCGGTCCAGTATGACCAATATTTCCGGTATTTCCATCTGGTCCAGTAGGTCCAGTTGGTCCCGTTGGTCCGGTTGTCCCAGTAGTCCCAGTAGGTCCAATTGCGCCAGTATTACCATTTTCGCCAGTATTACCATTTTCGCCAGTAGCACCAGTTTCTCCATTTGTTCCGGTTGGTCCGGTAGGCCCAGTATTTCCTTGTGGTCCAGTAGGTCCAGTAGGCCCAGTATTTCCTTGTGGTCCAGTATTTCCTTGTGGTCCAGTGTCCCCATTCAGTCCAGTTGACCCAGTATTTCCTTGTGGTCCAGTATTTCCTTGTGGTCCAGTATTTCCTTGTGGTCCCACTAATCCAGTCATACCAGTTGGTCCGGTAGGTCCAGTGGGTCCGGTAGGTCCAGTTGGTCCGGTAGGTCCAGTCGAACCAGTTGGTCCAGTTGACCCAGTATTTCCTTGTGGTCCAGTATTTCCTTGCGGTCCAGTATTTCCTTGTGGTCCAGTTGCGCCAGTCGCGCCAGTCGCCCCAGTTGCGCCAGTCGCCCCAGTTGCGCCAGTTATTCCAGTTGGACCCGCAATACCAGTTTCTCCTTGTATTCCAATCGCTCCATCTGTATTCACTTCCCACAATGATGCGGTAATCGTTCCAGAAACATCTAATATTTTAATTGAAATTCCTCCCGACCCAATATTATAAGAAATAATATCTCCTCTTAAATAATTTGTAGCATCCACCGCAAATACAATATCTTGTCCCGCCGTATAAGATAAATTCGTCCCAATCGTATAATTTTGCGTCGTATTTACCAATGATAAAGATAGAGTTATTGTATTTGAAGAAGTCGTTTTAAATAGATAACCTTGAATACCAGTTGGACCAGTCGCCCCTGTTCTTCCAAAAAGTCCAGTATCTCCATATCTTCCCCTCCACCCAATAAAACCATCTCTTCCAGTTGAACCAGTTGGACCACTCGGCCCTCTTCTACCAAAGTTCCCATCCGGCCCAGTTCGCCCATGACGCCCAGTTGGACCTTCATTTCCAGTTGTACCCGTAGCTCCAGTATCCCCAGTCGCTCCTCTTCTCCCAGTAGACCCAGTAGGCCCAATAATTCCAGTCGGTCCAGTTGCGCCCGTTTCTCCATCAGGTCCAGTTAGTCCATCCCTTCCAGTAGGTCCAATTTTACCAATAATTCCAGTTAGACCAGTTGGACCAGTAGGCCCTGTCTCCCCTGTTATTCCAATACCACGATAACCAGTTCTTCCGATTAGCCCAGTTGGCCCACGAACACCTGTTCGCCCATCTCTTCCAGTCTCCCCATTTGGCCCAGTTCGTCCGGTCAAACCAGTTGCGCCAATCGAGCCAGTCGCTCCAATAACACTCAGTCCCTGCCGTCCAGTTGCGCCTACCAATCCAGTTGGTCCAATAATTCCGGTTATACCAGTTGCTCCGTCCCTTCCAGTATTTCCAGTAAGTCCAGTCGCCCCAGTAGTCCCAGTATGCCCACGATATCCAAATAAGCCAGTATCTCCGCGCTCCCCAGTTGCGCCAGTCGCCCCAGTAGGCCCACTATGTCCAGTTATTCCTTCTCCTTTTGCTCCGGTTGGTCCAGTCCATCCAGTAGCTCCAGTTGGCCCGTCTCTCCCAGTAAGTCCGCGATTACCTCCACTTCCAGTTGGCCCCGTTCTACCAGTTGCGCCAGTCGCGCCAGTTGAACCAAACACACCAGTCGGGCCAACTGCGCCAGTCGCACCCCTTTTTCCCGTAGCTCCAGTCGGCCCTCCTCCGTAAATACCAGTAGCGCCAGTTTCTCCAATAATACCGGTATTTCCAATTACACCATATCCATATGGTCCAGTTGCGCCAGTTGCGCCAATTGGTCCAGTTCGCCCAATATATCCAACAATTCCAGCACCAGTAGCCCCAGTTGCGCCAGTTGGTCCAGTTCGCCCAGTATTTCCAGTATCCCCTCGATTACCACTTCGCCCAGTTATACCAGTTGGACCCCGATTTCCATCAGGACCAGTCGCCCCAGTGTGTCCAGTAAGTCCCAACCCTGTTCTACCAACTGGGCCACTAGCACCAGTTGGACCGGTCTCCCCAGTTATTCCATCAGGACCAGTTGGACCATCTCGGCCGGTTACCCCAGTCGGTCCAGTAGTTCCTGTCATCCCAATTTCTCCACGGCGCCCTGTATCTCCAATATCTCCGAGGGGTCCCCTTTGACCAACCGGACCTTTAATACCAGTTCTTCCATTCTTACCAATTGCGCCAGTGTTTCCTTGAATGCCAGTATTCCCAGTTATTCCAATTTTCCCAGTTGCACCAGTCGAACCTGTTCCTCCTTGGGGACCACTCGGCCCTATTCCGCCAGTAGCCCCAGTCGGACCATTTAGACCCTTAAACCCCTGAGGCCCAGTCGCGCCAGTTCTTCCATCTGGGCCGGTATTTCCTCTTGGACCAGTCGGACCAGTGTCTCCAAAATATGTTCCGGGGGGACCTCGTGGGCCCGTTTTTCCGGTCGGTCCAGTAGGTCCTGTATAACCACGGTTTCCAGTTGCGCCAGTTGGTCCAGCAATTTCTCGAACTGCGCTAATGTCTTTATTTTGATTATTTTGAAAAAGATTTATATTAAATATTCTGTCCATATTTAATTAAATTTAGAAAATAAATATCTAAAAAAAATTTATTCGTAAAATCTAAAAAAATAAATTCTATTATATCGTATGCCCGCTTTGAATAAGCCCAACGTTAGTTGCTCCTTCTCCTTCTCTTCTCCGTCTGCCAAAGCTACTTGGTCATACGGTGGTTCTACTCCTGCTTACTCCTACGGTGGTAATACTTACAACTCATCCGGATATTTAGCAAATCCATCCAGAAGTGCTCAAATTCAGGCTCGTGATGCCGGAGCTCTTACCAACTATGAAGCCCGACAGATGGGACTTCCTAATCGCCGTTAAATTGTTTTTTTTGTAAATTAAAAACATTATTTTTAATTTATAAATATTTAGCACTTCTTGTAATCAAAAACGTTCTTAATAAAAATACTCAACTTCTCAAATTCTTTAATATCCTCTTCATCGAGCATATAAGTTGTTTGCAATCTATCAAGTATATCTAATGCATTTTTATAGTCTTTCATTAAACGTTCCTTTAAATTTCTCTCATTATTATATTTCTCTCTAAAAACTAATAATTGCTTATATTCTTTATCATATAAATCCTTGTCAACTCCAAACCGCCTCTTATATTTTTCATAGTGTTTAATAAATTCAGTTGAAAGAACGCTTGTCGAATTCTTAGCTGGTTCAGTCATTTCATATAACACGCGAAGCATATATTCTTTATCTCCTCCCTCCACAATATTATTAACAATCATGGTTTTAACATCAAGCGCAATTTTACCAAATGATTGAAGTGTTCCTAAAAATAATGGCTTAATTTTTTCAAGAAGGAGTAAATATTTAGAATCCGATTCCATCTGGTCATAATGTTGTTTCATCGTTTTTTCAAATGTGGAAATCGTTTGATTAAGAACTTGATATTCCTTTATCTTATCTTCATATTTTGATTTTAGCTTCTCAACTTGACTATCAGTTAATAAAAGAATCTTCTTTGAATCAGATAATTCGCTTTTAAGTTTTTCTTGTTCATTATTAATTAATTTTAATACATTTGCTTTCAATGAATTAATCTTATCCACTGAAAGTTTATGATTCTCTTTCATGTCTTTAACAATTTCTTCAACTTTTGATGTGGTCTTATCATTTTTGGGTGTTTCTTTTGGAGACGCGACTGACTTAGAAACCACAGGCTCCTCTTTTGGAGAATTTAATTCAGATGGTCTTCCATGATAAAAGAATCTACAATACACTTTATCATGATTATTATTATCGTTTGTCCATAACCATTCCGCATCATTTGGAATATTTGGTCGCGAACCTCTTCCAACAGACATCCAAACATTTTGTTGATTATTTTTCCCATAACTTGTTGCGAGGGACCATTTTGAATCATCAAACTTATTCTTGTTCCAATTATCTGATTTCTGGGTTGAACATTTCCAGTCAGAAGGTTTTGTAATTCTCCCATTGAAAACACCAATAAATCCGGCGGGGCCTCCTTTATCAACTCCATCAATCGCAATTACATCGCCAGTATTAACAACCGTATTAAATTCATATGTTGTAGTCCATGTATCTCCTTTTCCAACTTTTTCACCATTAACATATAAATCAAACTCATTATCACACGTCATAAAAATATTGAATTTTTGTGGAGATGGCTTTGAATCTAAAACTGATGATGGACTTATAGAAATAGATGGAGAAACCTTTGGAGATGGTTCAGATTTTGGGGCCGGAGCCGGAGCCGGAGATGGTTCAGATTTAGGGGCCGGAGCAGGAGGAGGTGAAGGAGCCTTCTTAGGGGCCGGAGCAGGAGGAGGCGAAGGCGCTTTCTTTGGGGCCGGAGCAGGAGAAGGCGCTTTCTTTGGGGCCGGAGCTGGAGCAGGAGGAGGAGCTTTCTTAGGGGCCGGAGCAGGAGGAGGCGAAGGCGCCTTCTTTAATAATCTACGCGAACCATCATACTCCTCCGCATCTAATTCAATATCTTCAAGCAACTTTCGCTCATGATGTGTAGGAGGTCCAACAAATGACTCATTTCTATCCTTTGGAACAACAAAAAACGTTGGTTGAATAATATTCAAATCATCCAATTTATATTCAACTGACTTTTCATCAATAACAACAGCAGGTTTAATATAAACATTATTCTTTTCTGGAAGGTCGTCAATAGAAATAGCGCTTATCAAAGCAAAACTAAATAAGAGAACACTCAACTTTATACCTGAGCCCATTATAATATAATAAAACAAAAACTTTATGCTAAAAATATAATTTCACAAAAGTTTTATCCCCCAACTTTTTTTCTAAAAAACTTTATGGATTACGAAAATCTAATTACAATAATAAAACAAAATAAGCATAAAGATAATGGCAATGATTTAGAACCCATCCCCTCAATTTATTACATTGGTATGCTAAAATCCGGAAGCACTTCAATACAGGCCGGTTTTCCAACAAAATCCGTCGCCCATTGGCACCACATAAATCACTTCAAATCAATTAATAAAGTCAAATTACCCCCCACATTTTCATTCATTGATTTCATAACCTACATCGGAAAAAAATATAATTTTAAGCCACTCATTATAGAATCAATCCGCGAACCGATTTCTCAAATAATTTCCCACAGAATGAACCATATTACTCTTCATGATAGCTGTATATGTAATATTTGTAATTACTCTAAATCTCCATCAGAACGATTAATTGACGAAATAAAATCCACAATAACAATTGACGACTGGCTCAAAAAAATATGTCTCCCCAAATTAGTTAGCGCACATTTTAACATAGACATATTAGAAAACTTCAATAAATACAAATATTATGACCTTGAACATATACGAATCTTGTTTATCAGATTCGAAGATATCGATGACCGCCCCGCCATATTTGAATCAATCGGAATGAACTATATCCCTACTAAATCTAATGATACTTCATCCATTTCCAAAGTCCGCGACATTTACAAATTCGTGAATGATAAGATTTATTTCTCAGAATCAGAATTAGACGCAATATATAACAATCTAACTGTTAAACAAATTTATTCACCAGATGAAATAGTCGCATTTCGTAAAAAATACAAAAATATAACCGCTTCAATACATGACCAGATATGCGATGAAGTCATTAAAATGTTCGCAAAAAGAATAGAAATAGGTAATCCCGCGAAAGAGGCTGTTCCTTCAATCTATTACATTGGAATGCCCAAAACAGGGAGCACCTCAATAAAATTTGGGTTCCCTAATCACTCTGTCGCCCACTTTCACTCAGTCGCCCACTTTGAGCAAATATACAGCACAAACATTTTATCAAACAATAATTTAGATTTATATGACGTGGTAAAGTATGTTGGTCGAAAATACAATTTTAAACCGCTCATTATAGAATCCATCCGCGAACCCGTCTCGCAACTATTATCCGCATTTTTTCAGAACCACCGGAACGAAGAATTTCGCAAGAGCTTCATTTCTTATGAAAAATGGGTTAATTACGAGAACCGTGGGATTCAATCTATCCATCTTTGGAAAAAACATTTCGGTATTGATTTGACCAGCGACTTCGAGCGATATAAATATTTTGAGCTGGAAGCAGTTAAACTTCTATTCATCCGCCTCGAAGATTCATATGACCGGAAGAAACTATTTAGTGAAATCGGATATTCTTATAGCGACGCGCGCCTTAAACCTACTGAAAACCCCACCTACAAAAATATAAAACGGACAATATGTATGACGGGGCCTGAACTCGATGCTATATACACTGGCCTCACAAAAGTCTTCTATTCCCCCAGTGAAATCGCATCTTTCCGGCGCAAATATACGAAAGCGTATAATCACATCTATGATACACTCATCGGCGACATGATAACTAAAAGGATTGAGCTCAATAAATACACGAATCCTTATCCAACTATCTTTTATATCGGTATGGAGAAGACGGCCAGTTCATCAATCATACACGGTATCCAAAATCACACAATCACTCATTTTCACTCGACCGAATATTTCGAGCGGCGCTACGATACAAATCTATTAACGAGCAACGGTCTCGATATTTATGACCTCATAATATACACAGGTAAAAAATACAATTTTAAACCACTTATAATTGAATCCATCAGGGAGCCCATTTCTCAAATGACGTCGGCGATTGTCCAACATCTGAAACACTGCTCCATTTGTAAAGACCCCACCTTTTGCGATGATATTTTTCCGTCCGGAGTAAGAATAGAAGGAATCCAGAATATATTGGGCGTTATAAGGCGCAGTATAACACCCCACAATTGGATAAATTACCGCAACAAGGGCTTCCAATCGATAAAACTCTGGAAAAAACACTTCGGCGTCGACCTGACCAAAAGGCGGTATCAATATGTTGAATTAGAGGACGCCAATTTATTGCTGTTGCGCTTCGAGGATATTGAATCGCGGCCGCGCTTATTTGAGTCGCTGGGATATGATTATATAGAGACTCATTCCAATCAAACGGAAAAGAATAAGAAGGTTGGGGAATTATATATGGATATTAAACGGCGTTTAAAATTCACAAAAGAAGAACTTGATAATATTTATTCTAGGGAAGTCCGGCTATTTTATACTGATGAGGAAATCGCAGGGTTCAAGGATAAATACTTGCGCAGGTAGCAACCGCTTAGATAAGGTATAAAACGCAATCAGTCGCCGTTGTATAAGTCGCGTTATTTATTCGGAGGCGAATATTTTCGATGTATATTTGGTCTCTGTCGCGCTCGACTAATAGATTGTCATCATTAATATTTTGGATATATTGGCCGTGTTTATGATATGTATATTTTCCTTTAATTAATCCGTGTAGAACAGCTTTTTGAAATTTGTTTGGGGTCGCGTCAAGTTCATCGTATGAGAATAGTGATAACCATGATTCATCAGTAATTGCTAAAAATGTGGATTTTTTGGATTTTTTTAAATGGAATTTGAGTTCAGGTGATGAATTGACAATGGCGCGCGTTATAGAAAGGTCCGGTATTTGCGCGATTAGATTATATAGTCTTTTTGCGTGAATTGTGCGCCCTTTTATTTCGGGGACGTCCGTTTCACTTTCCATATAATCTACATCTTTCCATCTGTCGGCGAGTTTCACAAAAATATCGTTTGTAGTCATTGTTTAATTATATAGATATTATTTTTAATTAGAAAAATTGATGGTAAATCGAATTATTTTATATTTGATTCAAAAGTAAACCAGAAATGGAACAACTAAAAGATAAACTAAAAGTTTTGATTTCGATTATGGAATCAACTCGTCGTGAAAGACTTGGTCGATACGGTGATTGGGGATTGACAAGTAAATCCTTGTTAGAAAGAGTGTTCAATCTAGATGATTGGTGTATCCTTCGAAAAGATGGGAAACTATTTTGTTTCACTATCATTCATCAAGAACGATGCAAAGGACCATGTTCGTGTTCTTGCACGGAAACCGTCGCGGATCCACTAATCAAAGTGTATTATTTAAGTAATCTCTTTAGTCAAATGATTTCAGCATCACACTTCCAATTATATTTTTGGGGTGAATTTTGTCCAAAAGTGCTTTCTAATATCAATGATGGATTGGAGGTTTCCTCTAGTCATATAAAATTATTCGACATAGGAGAAGCAAGAACTGAAGAATATCTTCCTGGACGAGACCCAAAACATCGTGATGCGGATAACAAAGAATTTGAGAAAGAAGAATCTCCAGAGTTTCAAAGCATGTTGAATGAGTTCGAATCTCTCATTTGTGAGTATCTGATGCTTGCGTTTATTGATCCAACATCACTCCCACAATTTTTGTTGGATGTCGATGAAGGTCCAACAATGCCTCTCTCTGAATTGATTGCGTGGCGAAATCTGCTGAATAAGGTTTCCAACTTAAAAGCATCCGTCTATTATAACAAAATTAAACAAACATGAAACTAAAACAAGAAGATATAACAAACGCATATTACTCCGGCTATTTTGTTAGGAAGACACAGGAGCAGTTGGTATCGTGGGTCGCCGGCGAGTTCCGGAAATCCAGCGACATAAAGAGCCTGAAAAAGAAGCAGTTGATTCAATCAATTCTGGAACATTTCTCGAAATATTTTGACGGACTGGAATTGGGCGACCATTTATATAGCATTCAGTTCTTCGTGGATTCTGATGCGGGTCATTTTTTTGAACTGGATAAGGACCAAATTGAAATTATAAACCGGTATCACAAGAAGGACGTTGTGGTATTTGAGGAAAAACAGAAAGAGTATTGGAGCGACTTCTACTTCAACTGCGATTGGGTGTCGATTTATGAAGTCCAGAAGGATTTTGTCCAACATTACCGGATGACCAACACAAAGCTCGATGAGCTCTCGCAATTCAAGTTCGACAATTTGGAGAATCTGGGGGCGTATATTGCTCGGAATCCGGCGGTTCTATTTGTTCAAGGGCGGGGACTGAAAGTTCCCGCCTATTTATCAAAGAATGGATACGAACCAGTGGAAATGGCGGGGACGGCGCAATCGAAACACGACCAACTCAAAGAAACATATGATGATTATTTGACTCAGAATAATATTCGGCGGATGGCGAAGGCTCTGTCCTTGATTCATATATATCCGGACTTGTTCATTTTCGGAAATGAGGTTATCAAAGAAATTGCGAATTATGGAGTAAAAGAGTTGTATTGCTTTGATGAATTTGAGGCGAAACTGCGAATGAAAATGGACGCATCTTTATTCAATTTTGCGATTATTTCTTTTTCGAAAGAGAAGATGAAGACTTATAAGGAGTTGGAGACACTTGATTCATATCGGGGAATTTTTGGGGTTAAGTATTATTAGGATTTGAGGGATTTTAATTTGATAAAATATTATTGTATTATATAATTATGGAAGCAAATAATCGTAGAGAAAGAATAGAAGGAAAAGATTTTGTAGAAGGGGGTGTATATGAAGTTTATGATAAAAAGAATGATGAACTTCCACTCGGAATATATTTTTATCCAACATCATATCCAGCAATAATGGAATTTGAACGGAATTCAAGAGGAACGTTAAGTAAATTTTTTAATGAAATATCTGAACCACTTAAATTACGAATATTATATAGTCGTATTTATCATCGTGAAAAAGGTAAATATGCTAAATTTGATAAAAGTAAGATATATGGAAAAAAACCAGTTTCGATTATAAAAAGCGAAAGTTATTATTCGAAGAAAATTGATTTATCTAATTTAGATTTATCTTACGCAAAATTAAGGGATTCGCATTTAGTAAGGGTTCATTTATCTAATACTAATTTATCTCATGCTAATTTAACTGGTGCTGATTTAACCGGTACGAAATTAACTGGTTCTAATTTAACTGGTGCTAAATTAGGTAAAACAATATTAAACGGTATTAAATCAAGTCAAATTATAGGAAGTCCTGACACTTTACCAAAAGGATATTATTTAGTTGAGGGATGTATTATTGGTCCTGATACAAAAATATCAAACAGTTTAGGAAATAAATATAAACAAATTGAAATTAAAAATGGAAATATCACGAAACAATATTTACTTGGTCCAAATGTTGATTTAACTGGTGTTGATTTATCTCAAATTGAACAATTCGCTTTGAATGATTCTAATTTAACTGGTGCAAATTTAAGTAGAGCAAAATTAACTGGTGTTTATTTAAGGGATGTTAATTTAACTCGTGCTAATTTAACTGATGCTGATTTAACTGGTGTTCATTTAAGTAATGTTAATTTAACTCGTGCTGATTTAACTGGTGTTGATTTAAGTAATGCGCATTTTAATGATTCTGTAATTTTAACTGGAATAAAATCAAGTTTAATTAAAGGAATCCCACAAACTTTACCAAAAGGATATTATTTAGTTGATGGAATTATTATTGGTCCTGATATAGATATTCCCAGTAATACATTGAAAGGATTTAAATTAAAAAGAAAATATAAAAAAATTAAAATTAAAAATAAAAACGTAAATAAAGAATATATAATTGGTCCAAATGTTGATTTAACTCGTGTTAATTTAACTGGGATTGATTTAACTGGGATTGATTTAACTGGTGCTATTTTAACTAATGCTATTTTAACTAATGCTATTTTAACTGGTGCTAATTTAACTGGCGCTAAATTAACTGATGCGACTTTTTATAGGTCTAATTTAAATGGTGCTAATTTAACTGGTGCTAATTTAACTTATGCTAATTTAACTGGTGCTGATTTAACTCATGCTATTTTAACTGACGTTAATTTAACTAGAACTAATTTATCAGGTGCTGATTTAACTGGTGCTGTTTTAACTGATGTTAATTTAACTGGAATTATATCAGGTCATATTAAAGGAAACCCAAGATTACCAAATGAATATAAATTAATAAATGGTTATATAATTGGTCCAAATGTTAATTTATATCGTGCTGATTTAACTGAGATTGATTTAACTGATGCTATTTTAACTCGCGTTTATTTAACTAGTGCGAAATTAAATGATGCTGTTTTAACTAATGCTAATTTAACTGGTGCTGATTTAACTGGAGCTATTTTATATCATGCTGATTTAACAGGTGCGAAATTAAATGATGCTGTTTTAACTAATTCTAATTTAACTGGTGCTGTTTTAACTTATGCTAATTTAACTGGTGCTGTTTTAACTGATGTTAAATTAACTGGAATTATATCAGGTCATATTAAAGGAAACCCAAGATTACCAAATAAATATAAATTAATAAATGGTTATATAATTGGTCCATATGTTAATTTAACTGATGCCGATTTAACTGATGTTGATTTAACTGATGTTGATTTAACTGCGATTGATTTAACTGGAATTAAATTATGTAAAATTAAAGGAAACCCCAAATTACCTAATGGATATATATTAATAAATGGTTATATAATTGGTCCAAATATGGATTTAAGTGGTGCTAATTTAACTGGTGTCAATTTATCATCAGTTAAATTAGGTAGAATTAAAGGAAACCCAAAATTACCCGATGGATATAAATTAATAAATGGTTATATAATTGGTCCAAATATGGATTTAACTAATGTTGATTTAACTGGTGCTAATTTAACTGGTGTTAATTTAACTGGAATTATATCTGGTGGAATTAAAGGAACCCCCAAATTACCTAAGGGATATATATTAATAGATGGTTATATATTTGGTCCAAATGTTAATTTAGCTTTTGTTAAGTTTGATGAAATAATTGATTTAACTTATGTTAATTTATCTGGAGCAAATTTATCAAATATTCAATTAAGTCATGGATGTTTATTAAGTTATTCTAATTTAAATAAATGTGATTTAACTGGTGCTAAATTATCTGGTGTTGATTTAACTGGTGCTAATTTAGAACAGGCTAATTTAAATGATGCTAAATTATCTGAAAATTCATTATCTGAAAAACAAAAAAGTCAAATTATAGGACAACCAATATATGTACATACTAAGATATCTGATACAATTAATATATCAAAAAGAATTTTTGAAGGAAAAAATGAAATTAACCAGAATGTAATGAATTCTGCGATATATTATGTAGAAAAAAAAATTGAAGAAGAAATTAAAGAATCAATAAAAAGATCATTTATAGAAAAAGAACAACGAGAACCTAGACAAGAAGAACTAACTGAAATTTATAAAAAAACAATATCAAAAAATTCAATAAAAGGAAATAAAAATGTTATACATGAAGAATATAATAAAAGATTGGAAAAAAAAATAAAACAAGAAGAAGAAGACATTAAAAACTCAATAAAAGAATCATTTAAAAAAAATGAAGGTAAAGAACCTACACAAAATGAAATAAATAGAATTTACGAAAATACAATATCAAAAAATACAAAAAAAAATAAGAATTTTTCGGACTTATTAGATTATCTTTTAGATAAAAAAAATCAAGGTCGTATTTTAAAACATTTTAGATTTTCTCTTTTTAAACAAGCAGTAAGTAATGCAGGAGGTCTAACACAAAGTATTTTTGAGAAATGTTATAAAATCTTTATTAAAAGATATTTTATAGAATATAATTTTGGAGGAAATTATTATGTTATACTTAAAGACTTAAATGAAAAATTATTTGAAGAATTTAAAAAAGCATGTGAGTTTATGATATTACTTGCGAAAAAAAAAAATGGAAACGTAAAAATACTTATAAAAATAAATCCAGACTTATTAAAATTATTAGAATTAGGTAATGGAAATAGAAATAATTCGAATAATCAATTTAGTTTAAAAAGAATACAAAGACAAGAAAGAAATGAAAATGGAAATAATTCGAATAATCAATTTAGTTTAAAAAGAATAGAAAGACAAAGAAGAAATGAAATAAATGAAAGTCTAATTTTAGAAAATAGTCGTATTTTTAATGCCAAACATTTTGATAAAGTAGAAGAATTTTATAGATTGTTTTGGAAAATTAATCCAAATATTTTTACAAATCATATTGATTATAGTTGGGATAATTTTAAAGAACGATTGCGATTTAAATTACCAAATTCAGAACTATATATTAGTTTTGATAAATTTATGACACAAGAAAATGCTCAAATAAATGCTTATCCATTTATAAAACTTATACTAGATTATCTTCAAGAATCAGATGAATATCGAATGAGATTTACTACATTAGTATGTGGTACATATACTTATACTGGTCCTATATACATAATAATTCATAATAGAAATAAAGATGAGATTATTTCATCATTATTTCCACATACATGTTTTCAAACAATTGATGTATTTATAGACTTAAATGAAAAAAATCTATATAGTGATGAATTATGTGAAAATGCAAATGCAAATGTAAGTGGAAGAGAAAATGTAAGAGGAAATTCAAATGTAAGTGGAAGAGAAAATGTAAGAGGAAATTCAAATGTAAGTGGAAGAGAAAATGGAAATGGAAATGGAAATGGAAGAGAAAGAGGAAGAGGAAGAAATGGAAATGGAAATGGAAATAGTGTCCCACGTGTAAATAATTCTCCTAATAAAAAATGTAAGTTTTCAATAATAAAATTAAATGAAAAAATTGAAGATCTTCTTGAAAGATATACAAAAGCATAAAATTTTCTGAAATAAATAAAAAAATTGAAAATTATTTTATCAGATATATTAAAATAATTAAAATGGAATACTTCAAAACACTCATCCACGGAAAAGTATTGGACACTTGCTCCATATGCCTCGAAAATATCCACGAAAAACAAGCCCACACCCTTCGTTGTAAGCACCAATTACACAAAACTTGCTATCGCAATCTCATCGACAACAACATTCATCGATGCCCCTCATGTCGCGCAGATTTTACCGAGCGCTTCACCGCGACCTGCCAATTTTGCCAACTCCCCGTCGAAGTTCATAAGTCCGAAGCCGGAACATTGAAATCCGGAGATTGCGAAGAATGCTATTTTCATTACGATTGTTTCAAGCGCGGAAATCACACCCACTGCGGAAAATGTAATCACGCTATCAACCCCGAAAAAGTCCTCGCAATCAGTTATCTCTATTTACAGAACGGATTCGATACATGGGTCGGCCCTTTACAACCGTGTCGCCACGAAGGATGCAATTACTACGGGTCTCCGCGGCGATACAACTACTGCTATCACCACCATCCCGAAGAAACTTTTAACAAGTCCATCGCGAAAGCCCTTGAATATATGGTCCGATTCACGAATATTCACGACCAGCAAGAAAGATACGACACATTTTATAAAGTAGTAAAATATCTTGATAAAAAATATGAATACACTGACTACGAAAACATAGTCCTTGATAAAAGAGATATACAAGCAAAAATCGCTACAATACTTTCGTATTGATAACATTCGTCCTTCCGCAACTCAACACTGGCCTCTGAGAATATCCACTCACCTTCAAGAAAGAATTTAAGTCTTTAAGGAATGTATTCCAGACATAATTTGGGTTAGATTTCAGCAAGGCTAAGAATGAATGTGTAAGAGCGCCGGCCCATTTACTTTGAATAAGCGCGTCAGCGCTCGTTTGTGTGTCCGCGCAACCACTAATCAAAAACACATCCCCGCTCGTCATCGAATAATTTCGGAGTTCGGTAATTGTCTGACGAATGAGCCAATCATTCGGGTTAAAAACCTTTGGGGCGCGAGTTCCGCGCTTCAAATAGCTGTCATCGTCGCATTTAAACCGCAGGTCCGCCCCTGTCCCACTATGACAAGCGTCCAAAACGATAACGAGTCTGACACCTGCGGGAACTTTAACGGCCAAATTCGCGCGAATGATATCATCAGTTATGAAACCGGTCCTCTGAAAATCAGACGGACATATACAAGAATCCCGACCGCTTACTTCATCGCCGTTTCGGTCGCGCTGTAATACGCCATGTCCAGAATAATGGAACCAGAGTTCATCTCCAGCTTTTGCTCCTTTAAGTAAGTTTAGGAACCCGATTAAAATATTATTCCGCGTTGGGAGTTTAGAAGCATCCCGTGTATCATCCGTGTATTTGATGAATTCTGTATATCCCAGTGTTTTCAAGAAAGCTTCGACATTTACGACGTCATTTATACAACCATTTAAGCGGTATGGAGTCCCAATGTAATTTATTCCTACTAATAAAGCCCTTTTCATACTTTATCTATTATTATTTTTTCATTATTCGGAAAAAATAATAGCAATTATTTTATATGAGAGACGTTCGGTTTAATGGAAATTTTACTGTCTTGGATAATGTTTTCATAAAAGAAAATCACCAAACTAATTTTACAAATACGCCCCCTAACTTTAAGGCGACCGCAACGATTGAATACAATAATATAAAAATAAATATTATTCTAACAAAAATAGAAATCCAAAATACGAAAACGCTATTCCATTTTGATAAAACGCACCAGCATAAATTTCCGGAAAGCATCCAAAATTGCTTGATTAAATTCACGTGGCCAATTCAGCGCCCAGCCAATCTTTACACTAATGTAGAATCTGGTTATTCCGCCAAATCATTCCCCAGCACTTATAACGCGGTCTATCAATACGGACCACAGAGAGGCCGTTCTCAGACGACTCCAATGATTGCTTGATTACAACAATGTATGATATTGCATACATGGGACGGGGTATGATTTGAAAAACTTGAATGGATAATCGAAAGGTTTCCTATACAAATCCTTTCTATAGAAATCAATTGGAGTCGAGCCAGTCGAGAGGTAATTGAACGGGGTCCTCATGTAATTTTCCCATTTCTCTTTCAAATCAACCTTATTTGTTCCGCACGTCATCATCAAAATAATAATTATTATAATTAGAATAACAAATAATACAAAATAATTCATAATTACATGTTAGAAAATAAAATATTCATTATAAATATATAATGAATCTTATGTATTTTATCATTGGAGTAATTGTCCTTTCCTTATTTGTCGGAAGTATTACTTATTTTATTATTGAAGCAACAAATACAAAGAATAATAAAGATAAACCTGTTATTGGAGGTTGTTCAACTACCGAATACGGATGCTGTCCCGATGAAAAAACCGCCAAAAATAAAGATGGAACGAATTGTTTCATAGGCGGTTGTTCAACTACCGAATACGGATGCTGTCCCGATGGAAAAACCGCTAAAAATAAAGATGGAACGAATTGTCAATACTAAATAGACGAATTACTCATAACCATACATTTCAGAGAGAAATGCGTGTATAGATTCAAATAAAGTCATCTGGATAACTGGACGATATACACCAAATTCATCATTAGACTCATCATATTTGTATTCAAGTATCAACCGATAAGTCTCTGGATTAATACTCGAATCATCAATCCTTCCAATTCCGGTAGTATTCAAAAAGCGCAGATTGGAAACAATCCACATCCTGACATCATATACACTCTTTTTATTTAATGAAGGAACACTAAGAATATTTGGGCGATATAACATCCGGTCAATCGCAATCTTCTTGTGGAGAAGTTTAGAATTCATCTTATTTCCAATTTTCTCATATGAAAATCCAACACAAAGACGATTCTCTCCATTATCAATGTTCTTAATATTATAATTTACATAATCATGAGAATAATTAAACCAGTTCTTGAAATTCATGAATGCGATATGAACGCGTGTTCTCGAATTCAAACGATGTCTGAAAAAGATTACTCTGCTATCATTGTGATGGTCCGCAAATTTGACAAAATATTGAGGAATCGTCTTCTTTTTGGTTTCCATTTTGATACCAAATTGCTTCAATTCATCCGTCTCTACATAGTCGTAATAGTTCTCCAATGGAAGACGCGCCTTCTTTGTTCCATAAAACTTAGCTCGTTTTCTCAAATTGAAAATGGTATCCATTGGAAAAGTCGTAATTGGGTTAAACGCAGTTCCATTATAGTCATATCCATATGATACAAAAACTGTATTTGGAGGACTCTTATCTGTCGCTTTTAGCAAAACATATTTTGAATCTTTTTTATAAAAACGCAAGTTTGATTCCGCTTTTGAGCAACAAAGGCGAACCTTTTTAAACGTTCTTGGGACTTTTAGGTCCTTATAAAAGATAGAATTAAGAAAGAACTTCGCGAGTGCGTTTGATTTCTTAATATCTCCCTTAGCGCCAATTCCATTATATTGGAATTTTGGATTTGATAAATTCGCACGATATTGTTCCTCTGTCTTACCAAGACAGACTGATGAAATAATCGGCTTCTTCAACAGGCGCTCTACAGCAGTCTTTCGGAGAGAGGGGCGCATTGTTCTGAGGTTGCTATATTTTCCAAAATATTTCACTCCTGCGTGTAATACGTGGAAAGTCTTGGGGTCTCTTATAAAAGCAAAACAGTATGTAATACAATTTCCATTTTGCTTCATTTTCGGGGTTGTCCAACAGAATGATACGGGTAAGTCGTCCATTTTATACAATTATATATTTTCTTTTCTTTAAGCTAAAACTTTTTTAGAAAAAAAGTTTGAATATAAACTAATTAGAACGAATTGCTAAATTTATCACTAAATCAATATTCGAAAAAATTGATTTAAAATAATTAAGATAATTATAATTATAATAATTATAATGACACGAAAACAATGTAATGAATCCGATTGTAAATCAAGTGCAATCGGCAAAACTGATAAATGTAAGCGACATGGAGGCGGAAAACGATGTAGCGAACCTGATTGTAAAAAAAGTGCAGAAGGTAAAACTGATAAATGTAAGCGACATGGAGGCGGAAAACGATGTAGCGAACCTGATTGTCATTCAAGCGCACAAGGTAAAACCGATAAATGTAAGCGACATGGAGGCGGAAAACGATGTAGCGAACCGGATTGTCATTCAAGCGCACAAGGAAAAACTGATAAATGTGTAGCACATGGAGGTGGAAAACGATGTAGAGAACCGGATTGTAAAGCAAGTGCACAAGGAAAAACTGATAAATGTATAAAACATGGAGGAGGAAAAAAATGTGTTGAACCGAACTGTCATTCAAGCGCACAAGGAAAAACTGATAAATGTGTCGCACATGGAGGAGGAACCCGATGTAATGAACTTGGATGTAAAGCAAGTGCAATTGGTAAAACTGATAAATGTGTCGCACATGGAGGAGGAAAACATTGTAATGAACCGGATTGTAAAGCAAGTGCAAGAGGAAATTCCGATAAATGTATAGCACATGGAGGCGGTAAGCGATGTAGCGAACCTGATTGTCATTCAAGCGCCAACGGTAAAACAGATAAATGTATAGAACATGGAGGCGGAAAGCGTTGTAGCGAATCGGATTGTAAAGTAAGTGCAATTGGTAAAACTGATAAATGTGTCGCCCATGGAGGCGGAAAACGTTGTAGCAAACCGGATTGTAAAGCAAGTGCACGAGGAAATTCCGATAAATGTATCGCACATGGAGGCGGAAAACGATGTCCGAATTGTAAAGATTGGCCCGATTCGAGAAGTGGAAGTTCAAAATATGACGGATATTGCGCAACTTGTTTCAAACGTATTTTCCCCAATGATGAAAGAAGCAAAATTATATACACTCATACAAAGGAAATAATGGTAAGAAATGTGATAAACGAAAATTTTGAAGGATTTGTCCATAATAAACCATTATATACGATGAATTGTGATTGCTCACATCGTCGTCGTATTGATCATCGAAAATTAATAGGTAATACTATTTTAGCGGTTGAAACTGACGAGTTTGGACATAGAGGATATGACCAACACGATGAAGAAATTAGATATGATGATTTGTTTATGATTCATAGTGGTAAATGGATTTTTATTCGTTTTAACCCAGATGATAATATTAGTAAAGTAGATATTGACGATAAATTAGATAAATTGATTGAAACTATGAATGAATGTATTGACCGAATTGAAAATAATGAAAATATAGAACTGTTAGAAATCATAAAGTTGTATTGCTAAAACATTTATGTCAATATTTTTGTTCTTTTTCCATGCTCGCTTATTAGAAGCGAACTAATTCGCTTTTTGTTGTTTTCACCGAACGCCCTCGACAGCCCAACATCAACCCGCCATAATTTATGATTACACATCGAATTAATATGCTTCTGGACAGTGTGTCCAACAACCATATGATTCGCCCGATAATTAGCTAGTGTTTTGTTTAAGCGGGAACAACTGACTTCATCCATTCCAAATTCCCTTGTAGTAAGTATTCCATGGGTCCCAGAAATAATCTGAACAAACTTTTCTTTTATATCATCACTCATTCTATTCTCTAAATACAAAAAGAGCAGTGTATTCAAATCGTGTATGGAGTATTTCTTGGAAATCTCCGGAGCGATTCCAGCGTGGCAAAAAATCCAGTCGTCATATTGAACAGCTAAATAACACTTCTTAGCAAACTGCTTAAATTCCCCTCTAAAATATTTCGCACGGCCATTCTCTCCTCCCATCTCTTTCGTCCCTTTAAAACCACTATAAGAAAAATTACCGGACATATTCATAAATTCGTGATTTCCAAGAAGTATTACGACTTTCCCTCCGGTTTTGGACGCACTTCCCATTAACTTTTCTAAAAAATGTATTACCTTTATATCACTATCGCTCGTCCAATCTCCCACGCGGTTCTTACCATCCACTAAATCGCCTATTACAACAAGATGCGTTTTTTTACCGGTCCATTCCAATTTTTTATTTATTAGTCCAGCATATTGTAGTGTTTTTATTAATGTTTCATAGTCCGCGTGTATATCTCCGACGACTACTATTTTCTCAGGTATTTTGAAGAGTCCAATATTTTTTGAAGATGACATAAATTATATAACAATATAAAAAAATATTACTAATAATAAATATGAACACAATTCGTTATAATATTGAAGTTATTTATAATAACCAAGTCAGATTACTAACTGTTAATAGCAGTTTATATTTAAATGAAGTTATCCAGCGAATGTTAAACTTATATGATGCATCTATATATGATGTCTCTGGCATCTATTTTTACAATAATTTAGACCCAATCTATCTCGATTCATCAAATGATACAGGCTTCGACTATTTATTTGGCTTTTTCTACAATGTATATCAGGCGACTCGTTATTATATTGAAACAATGGAACAGCATAACAACAGGATTGTTAATCCAAGACTGAACTATTTAGTCCAGCAATTCCAAACGAATTTTATTACTCGAAATCAAGTCGCTGGAAATAACCCGATAACAATCAATAATTATTATAATAATCATACTACAAATACGAATCATCGGTCCAGAAATCGTAATCGAAATAACCCGCGCGATGAAGAAATGGCGCCAGTGGCTCCCGCACAAGCGGATGCTCCGGCGCAAACCCAAGGTCGCTTATACGAAATCATCTTCGATACAAACAATATCAATTTAGATAACTATATAAATAATATATGGAGTACTATTCTTAACAGAGATACAATAACTATTAATGCTTTCAATGCTTTACCAAGAGGAACATATGAAAATCTTCGGAATCAGAATATTATCCATCAAGAATGTGTCCGCTGTGGAATATCATTGGAAGATTTTCAGAATGATTCCGATGTCATTGTTCTTCCATGTCGCCACGCCTTTATGGAAGCGCAGATTCGTAGATGGATAATTACGGACCTACATACAACTTGTCCAACGTGTAGGGCGCATGTAAATAATGCGAACGCAAATCAAACTTAAAAGAATTCGACTATTATATAGAAATGAAATCTATTCAATCCCCAACATTATATGAAAATAGTCATGACAATCTGTTCCACCAGATGCGCCATCACTATCTAAAATTAAACATTTCTTTACATCACGAGTTCGAGGATAAAGTTATCCCCCAAATCGAAAAAGTCGTCGTTGATAAGCCACCTATTCAAGGGACCATATTACAGGCCCGAATGAAGAAGATGCAGTTCATGAAAGTATTAAGAAAAGGAATTTCAATCGACGATGACAAAGAGACTAATCTACAAATCGCAAAAACAAATGGTTATTATAGTTATAATCAATTGATGGATAAACTGAGCGAGAACGATACCGTAGATGAGACTGATAAATTAAAAGCGTGGAGGAAACTTACATATGATGAACAAAAAGAGAAATTAATCACTTTCGCAGAGAAGTTCAAAATAACTATGGATAAAGATGTTTGGGATGAATTTCAGAAGGATATTTTTAAAAAATTGAAGGCGAAATATTTTGTGGGTAGTTCCATTATTAATTGGCACAAAAATTCGCAGAGTATTCTGGAAATCAATAATTTAGTAATCCACCCGTCATGTTTTTATTGGAATGAAGAATAGTTTAGTAAAACGATTTTTATAGATAATATTTTTTTCTTCTAAAAATTAATGATAATCGCAATATTAATAATAATAATAATAGTTGTCGCAATAATAAATACGAAAAGAGATTGCGAGGAAAAATATATAAATAAACCGAAAGTCCTTGGAGGAAATCCACCGAACTACACAGATTATAATACGGATTTGACACACATATCGAATGATCCCAGTGGAGAACCCCTCGCATTCGACGAGAAGAATAATTTTAATTACACGCAATTATATTACGCCTTTTTGGTCCAGTTGTTCAAGCGCATATCAGAGAAGTCGAAAAAATACGAGAAGAAGTTGGTCCGTGATTATGCGAAGAACACGATCGATTATCACAATATGGATAAACTGAATATAATGATTCGCCCACTACTCGACAAAATGAACGAGCTATCCGAGAACCGGACTGACTTTTGGTTGGTCGGATATGAGTCGTGGAAGATATATGAAGTTGCGGATTCCCCCCTCAAAATAAATCAGGTCGATTGTTTCGTGTATGAGCGCGTGGGCTGGACGCAGATTCGCCTTTTATTCGAAATCTGCGAATTACCTAAGAAGGACCAAATCGGGAAGTATGATTGTAAGCGGGGAGGTAATGGGAAGAATATTGCGGAACTGACGACGCCGGAGTTTCCATTTTATCACGTGGGGACCCCCAGCGAGGACCAACTTATTCCGACACCAACGAGTGTTCTTACATCGGGGAATCAGGTGGATTCATTTAAAGGCGTCTCATTCCCGATTCCTTGTCCATTTGAGAAAATCTGGGTGAACTGGATTGAGATTGTGAATTCCAGTTTAGTATTGAATGCGTTCGAGAAGTTCGAGAACAAGGAAATCAAAGGGTTCGATAAGCCCGTGTTCGATTACACGCTCTGGAAGAAGAAGGAGAACAGCCCCTATCAATTACCGGCGCGTATTGAGAACCAGTGGATTACTTTGGACACGCAACCGAAGGGTGAGAAGGCGTGGCCATGTGGAGTGTATGATTACACTTGGAATAGTCAGGGAGTCCAGAGCCGAAAACAGCGCCCAGAGGGGGGCAAAGATTGTCGGGGAATTCGGAAAGGGTTGGAGCAGGAGCCACTCACTGCGAGTTTGGACCCGAGCATGTTCAATTACCCCCGCGGTATCACACAATACACTTGGTTGTTTGCGAATTCGAATCGGGATATGGGATTACAATACGAAGGTTATTAAAGGTGATTTGTTTTCAAATAAAAATAGTTTTTATTTGTTAAATATATTTTATATTCGTAATATTATTGAAATGCCACACGTTGGAGGTAAAAACGCAAAGAAGAAGACATCTTCTTCTGATTCAAAACGCCATTTTACAGTTGTTATTGGAAATAAGGAGCATGGATTGTATGTTTCTTCCAGCCCATCTTCCGCGGCCAGAAAAGCCGTTTCGAAATTATGCGCCACGGATAAAAAGAGGAAAGTCCAATTTAGTATTCGGGAGATTACGCAGGGGTCGAAAAAGAAGACTTATGGTCCCTATTTAGGAGAGATTGAAAAATTAGCAAAGCCAATTGAACTCAAAGGTCGCATTATTCGGTATAAACCAGTCGCAAAATTGAGCAAGAAAACTGGTAAGAAAAAGGGAGGGATGAGGGGGGGGGAAAATGAACCTTTGGTAATGATTGAATTTAAAGCGGAAAACGATAATCGTAATAGTAATCATCTTGAATTACGTGAAATAATACAAGAACTTGAACGTATGGAAGATGCTACATTTACGATAAATAAAAATGATGTTCCGACTGATAATGGCGGGTGCTCAATAACATTAAATATATATTTCAATAATTTTTCTACTATCAATCGAAATAATGAAACATATACTTCAAAACTAGAAAAAATAATCAAATTGTTAAAAGATATTAAGGAAATTAAAAAAAAAATGAATTCTTTACCTACTCATTATAAGCTTGATATTCTTTTATATCAACCGCAAGAACAATTTTCTGAAGAATATAATCAATTTATAGTGGATTTTAATAGTAAATTATGAAAAAATAATAGTTAACAAAATACTTTAAATTATGTAATAGAATATTTTAAAGTTTTTTTCAAATAAAAATAGTTTTTATTTGTTAAATATAATGGGAAATTTTTTTTGTAGGAAGGCGGAGACGGCCGTTGTAAAAGCGGATTACTCCAACAATTTTTTTGAAAAGACTGACAGTATTCTGAAAACTACGAATTTGACGGATAATCAGAAGATACTGTTTAGGCGCAGATATATGAACAAATTACACTCATTCCGTAATTACAAGCACATCTACGCAGTTTGGTTTTATTTACACAGATTCCTCGCGACGACTCTCGGGGTTGCTATACCGGCGCTACTATCAATCCAATATTATTTCGGCGACGGTTCAATGAATAATCCGGTTTATTGGACGGCGTGGGGCCTATCCATTTTTGGAGGGTTCGTAACGGGGTATAACAACATTTTTAAAGTGGACCAGCGCTATTTTCTTTTGAGAACGATTTACCAAAAGATGAAGAATGAAGGATGGGTTTTTATACTTCTTTGTGGAAAATACAATATAACTCCGGATGAAACAAACGCGCGTCATCAAAGGAGCCATCGCGAAGTATTCGTTATATTTATGGAATCCATTGAGGAAATTATTGAGAATTATAATAAGAATGACATGGAGACTGTTATGGCGATTGATAGTAAAGTCAAGGGAGAAGCGATTACTGATTTGCTAAAAGGACGAAGTATAGAAGATGGGGAGCAGGGGAAGGAAATGGTTATACCGGCGAGTGGAGGGGGCGCGGTTGTTGCGGGAATTCCGGAGATGCGGTTGAATCTTCCTGCGTTGAATTAAAGATTTCTTTAAGAGTTGAGTTCTTAAAGAAAATTGTGTTTGATTATTTATTATACTTGTTCATAGGTAAATCTTCCTTTGAAGTTATTATTTAAAAGACTTTGAATTATTATTAGTTGAGCATTATAATTTTCATCATTTGTATTACAGCTATTTTCAAAAAAAGTATAGTTTTTTCAAATAAAAATATAGCTTTTTTTAAATATATCTGTAAAAACATTAAAGCATCAACCCTCCCTCTGATTATTTATAACTAATAACTCAATTTTAGAATTACAAGCAAATAATCAAAGCAGTTGATGGGGATGTGAATTTATAGTACAGTTCCTCTTTTAAAAATTAAAGGTCTATCTTCATTTATTATATAAAAGTCGACTAATTTTTTAAAGTTTAAAACAGCATTAAAATCACGATTAATACATCCAATATCAGTATTTTTCTCTGTTAAGATTAGAACTGAATGTATTTTTTTATTCGTTAATTTATCTCGCATATTTTTAATTAGAGTATTATCTCGATTACATATACATGATGTTCTATATTCATCAAGTGTTAATATTTTAAATTTTTTATTTATTAATCTTTTAATTCCAATACAAGGGGTTGATATAAAATTTTTTTGTTGTATTGTTATATTCCATGAACCGTATATTATTAATGGTTTTTTATCTCCAATAGTAAATTTATTTTTTATATTATTTAATAATTTTGATTCACTTCTTTGTTTATTTATATATTTTCTAAATTTAAATTTACGATGTTTTATATTATCTACATAAAATGATTTTAATTCCTCATTTATCTCATTTTTTAATTCTATATATTCAACAAATTTATCAAAATTACAAGTTTTTGAATTTAATTCTGACAATTTTTTTTCAATTTCATTTATATTTTTATCTTTTTTCATTTTTTCAAGAATATTTTGATATTTAATTCTTTCCGTTTCATGGATTCTTTGATTTTTTGTATATCTTAATTTATTTTGATTATCATCCATCATATATAATAACTGATTTTTTCCGGGATCACAATAAACAAAATTATATTCATCTTTTAATTTTTTAATTTCATCTTTATTATAATCATCTATATATTTATTGTTATCATTTTCTAATATTGAACATTCAGATTTTTTTATTTTTTTAACAAAACATATTGAAGTTCCAACCGCATCTGTTTGTATATGATAATTAAATTTATATTTTCCTTTATCTTTGAATATTTTATTATTCATATTGAAATATTTATCCCATACTTCATACTTTAAATTATTTATATCATTTAAGTATTTTAATTTATCTTTGATATCACTTAATTCAATTATTACTTTGGTATCTATATCAATATATTTTGGTATTATATCAGTTCTTAATGGTAATATTTGATATTGTTTTTTATTCATTTTTTCTAATTCAATATTCATATAAAACATTCCTTTTAAATATTGATATGGATTATGATTCAAGTTATAATAATGATTATTTTTTTCTTTTATTTTATTTTCTAATACTGGAAAAATATTTTTTATATATTTTAAATATATTTCTTTTTCTTTTTCAATTTCTTGGTTTGATAATATGTCATTTTTAAATTTACAAATATCTTTTATTAGTTTACTTATATATATTTTTGATTCTTTTTCTTTTAATTTTGATATATCTTCTTTATGTTCTTCAATTACAACTGCATTTATAAATTGTTTAAATAATGGAACAAAAATACTTTTTATTGAATTAGAATAAGATGTATTCATTGAGATAGAAGCATACGATAGTATCTGTGATAAATGTTCTTTCGAAATTTTTTCAAATTTAAATGACTTATCATACAATGAAAGTAATTCATCATTATTATATTGTTTTATTCTTCCTCTTTTATTTTTAACACATATACAGTCGAAAACTTTTTTTATAAATTCTATTGTAATAATAGGAAATTCTATATTTTCATCATAACATTTAATAAAATATAACTTTATAAATTGATAAGCTCTTATAATTATTGTATTTGTTCTAATAATCGCATCATTTATATTATTTAATAATAATTCATTGTGTATTATATTTTTAAATGACGTTTTTATCGTTTTAAATAATTCAATTTCTTTATCTATATTTAACTTTTTTTCATTATCATTTTCCTGTTTCAACTTCAATGCCAAATCTTTCTTTTCCTGTTTCAACTTCAACGCAGAATCTTTCTTTTCCTGTTTCAACTTCAATGCCAAATCTTTCTTTTCCTGTTTCAACTTCAATGCCAAATCTTTCTTTTCCTGTTTCAACTTCAACGCAGAATCTTTCTTTTCCTGTTTCAACTTCAACGCAGAATCTTTCTTTTCCTGTTTCAACTTCAACGCAGAATCTTTCTTTTCCTGTTTCAACTTCAACGCAGAATCTTTCTTTTCCTGTTTCAATTCCAATTCTGAATCTTTCTTTTTTACTTTATTCATAATATAATTTATAATATATTATTTTCTTTAAATCATTTTTAATTTATAATATTATAAATATTATGACGTATCAAATAGATATTATAAATATTGCAATAAAAAAATATATTGATGGATATTATATAAATCGTATATCAAAAGAATTAAATATTCATGTTCAAACCTTATATAAATGGTTAAAAATGTATCCAGATTTTATTGATGAACGAAACAAAAAATATAAAACTATACAAAAAATAAAAAAAAGAGATTTATTTAAAAATGAAATAATAAATTATGTTGAAAAAAATAATGGTTGTAGTTTAATTGATATATCAAATAATATAAATAAAAAATTATCTTTATCTTCAATTTGTAGAGTATTACAAGATAATAATATAACACACAAAAAAATAAATAATCAAATTATATTTAAAACAGAAGAAAAAATAAATGAAGAACGTATATTATTTTCAAAAAATATAAATATTGATGATATTGATAATTCAATATATATTGATGAATCATCATTTTGTTGTAATGATTTACAGAGATATGGTTATTCAATAAAAGGGAAAAAGATAAAAAGAATGAAGCATCAAAAAAATAGAGAAAGATATTCATTATTAATGGCTATATCAAATAAAAAAATAGAATCTTATAAAATAATAAAAGGTTCGATCGATTCGAATATATATTTAGATTTTTATAAAGAAAATAATAAAATATTCAAATTTAGAAAGATATATCAAGATAATGCAAGAATCCATCATGCAAAAATAGTTAAAAATTATTGTATTGAAAATAAAATAGATATATTATTTAATCCTGCATATAGCCCAGATTTTAATCCGATTGAATGTATATTTTCAAAATTAAAAACATTATATAGAAAATTAGAACATAATAATATAATTGAAGAAATTAAATCAGTTATAGATAAAATAACTGAATCGGACTTATTAAATTGTTATAATTATACTAAAAAATTTATACAAAATTATATCTAAAAAAAATATATTATTTTTATTAGAAAAATGATTTATTTCATTATTTACAACGCGTAAAAAAATTAATAATATTATCTTATATTATAAGTTATATATTATTTTTATATTATAAATAAAATAATTTATATAAAAATATAAAAAAGCTATATTTTTATTTGAAAAAACTATACTTTTTTTGAAAATAGCTGTAATTATAATAGAAAAAGTATTTTTATGTCTAGAATTATACGTTATATTATCTTTCGGTATAATTTCTGTACTAAGCAACTCATGCACCATATTACTTAATTCTGTAGGAGTAATATTTGAAATAGTATATTTATATAATCCCCCCCCCCCGCATAGATTTTTTCTTCTTTTTTTTAATACCATCTTTATCAAGCCTCTTGTGTCGTTGCTTCATATGTTTATCAGCCTCTTTATCAAGCCTCTTGTGTCGTTGCTTCATATGTTTATCAGCCTCTTTCTTTGTAATATATTTCTTGATAACTTTACCATCCTTTGCTTCAACAACTAAAATAGAACCTCTTTTCTTGGCTCCTCCGGTTTTGCTTTTCTTCAATAATTTCGCGACTGGCTTGTATTTGATTACGCGACCTTTCAACTCAATTGGTTTCGCCAATTTTTCGATGTATCCTAAATAGGGTCCGTAAGTCTTCTTGATTGATTTTTGTGTTGTTTCCCTAATTTGGAATTCCACTTTCCTCTTTTTATCCGTGGCGCAGAGTTTGCTGACGGCCTTTCTGGCCGCGGAAGATGGGCTCGAAGAAACATAAAGACCGTGCTCCTTATTTCCCATAACAACCGTGAAATGACGTTTGGTAGAAGAAGATGTCTTCTTTGCTTTTTTACCTCCTCCAACTTGTGGCATTTTATAATATTACGAAGAATAATATTTTAGAATATTAGGAATAATAAAATATCCGCAATATTATGTATTCAACAAATAAAAGTCCAACTCTTAATCCAATGGCACGTCAGAATGTGTATGTTAGCCCACGATTAAATCCGCTAATAATTAGCGCGTATATGTCGGATTCGTCAGATGATTCAATTACACTAACAGATAAAAGTAGTGGTCCAATATTTTCATCAAATGATTCACTGAGTTCATTTGAAGATTATAAAAAAGAGGATAAGAAGGTCAGTTTAGCAAACTGTAATCGCGGTTTCATTTCATCAGTCTGTTGTAGCTTCTGTAAGCGCGACTGATGCTTCGAGGAGCTGTTTGTGTTTTTTACTTTCGCGGTGGCTCACATAATATTTCTCGCACAATAAAACAACGTCGCAAATTTCACAATAATACTTGTATGTTTTCCTCTCGTCAATTGTAGAATGATTCGTCAAATAGTGTAATTTTATATTCCAGTTCGTTTTTGCGGTATAATTACAATTCTCACATTTGATTTTCAACTTTTCGTCCATAAAAATAAAATACGTTTTATTTTTATTTAGATTCCGAATTTTTTATTTTATTTTTACATTGTTCTAAATTTCGATAGAAATTGTTGAAAACATAATTTAGCGCATTAAAACCGAATTTGGCCACCTACCATTCCGCCGAAGCTAGGACGGCCTGACCAACCACCGGAAGCTTGACCTTGGACGAAAACATTTCGGTTTTCATTTCCAACAGTTATACGACCGGAACCATTCCATCCACCATTATTGGCATTGATGGAACCTGAGAATCCAGCAGGAGAGGTTCTGGGATTTGGATTAGGAAAACTAATCGAAGTATTTTTTGAAGACGGAGAGACAGAAACAACTTCAAAGGACATTACTATATTGAAGAAAATAAATTATTCTTAATGAACGAATTTAGAGGACAGAAGCAACAGTCGCAACTTTACCGGCGACAGTCGCGATTTTACCAGCGGTAGCTCCAATCTTTTGGACAGCGGGCATTATTTTTTTCGAAAGCCAGCTCTTGGCTTCGGGGAATTCTTCGGAAGAAAAAGAGAAATTATCAGACGATTCCATTTATTTATCGGAGAAAATAATTTTTTAGAAAATACGAATAAAAATAAAATATACTATTATGCTTAATCTGACGATTTTTTGTTCCGGAAAAAATGACCTCAAACCAGAATATGTTGAGGCTACCCAAAATTTAGTTTCGCGCATTGATATTGAAAAATATAGGATTGCTTATGGAGGAGGGTCCGTCGGTCTCATGGGAACTGTTCGCAACACATTCAAAAATAGTGGCGGGACCATTATAACAAGCAACTTGAAGCAGTTTGTTGAAGGCGGCGGCGACGATTATGTTTTCGATAATATTTCGGATAGGCAGTCCAAGTTGATTGAATTGGCGGACTTGATGCTGGTTTTAACAGGAGGATTCGGGACTATTTATGAATGCTTAGAGGCGATTACTAAAAATCAAATCCGCGAAATATCCAAAAAAGTCATCATTTTCAATTTCAACCACATATACGACCATTTACTGGCGCAAATCGCCGTATTACAAAAGGAAGGATTTGTGAAAAAAACCCTTGATGAATACAATATTGTTGTTTTTACAACAGTTGATGAAGTGGTTGAATATTTAGAGAAGTTCGGAAGTCCATAAAAATTGAAGTATTTTATACTACATTATAGTATAAAATAAAATGATAGATTATACATTATCAGACGGTGTTCTCACAATAAAAGATGGGACTAAAAATATTCCAACCGATGCTTTTTCCAATAATATACAAATAAGAATAGTCATTATTCCAAACAGCGTTCGCGAGATAGGAAGAAAAGCATTCAATTTATGCTACAATTTGGAAGAAGTCGTTATTCCTACACGCGGACTCCGATTTATTGGAGATAATGCGTTCTGTTGCTGTTTTAAGTTGGCGCGTTTCGACATTCCGAGAACAGTTATTCGTATTGGAAAACACGCATTTGAATCGTGTTATACTCTCAAAAAGATTGATATACCATATGGTGTATCAGTATTAGAGGAGCAAACATTTATCAATTGTAATATTCTAAAACTGGTTTCGCTTCCAGCTACTTTGAAGGCAATTGGCAAACTATGTTTTTTTGGTTGCGGTTTATTAGAATACATAAAAATTCCAAATTCAGTTTATGTCATTGACGATTTCTGTTTTTCTTGCTGTCGTATGTTAAAAAATATAGACCTTTCGAAAAATATAAGAAAGCTCGGATGTGAAATTTTCTCTGGATGTAAAAAACTATTATCAATTAAAATTCCAAAGAAACTAAAAATGATTCCTGCGGATTTTTGTCGAGGTTGCGTATCAATTGAGGAAATATATATTCCGGATAACATTGAAATAATTGGGAAATTGGCATTTTTTGGCTGTGATAAATTGCGCATTGTTCGATTATCAAACCGAATGACAATTATATCACATCACGCATTCGCTTATTGCTATGCGCTGGAATCAATAATAATCCCCAAATCCGTCATTGGAATTGACATCGGAGCCTTCTGTAATTGTCAAAATTTGCGGAATGTTGTGTTCAAAAATGCGAACGCATTATATGAAGTAAGTGCTTTTGATAACTGTATAAGGCTGTTATTGAAGAAACCATATCGCGTAGGAAAGTTCAAGAACTTGAAGAAGCTTACAGACTTTAATGAGGACGTATGTCCAATAACTCATGAAACAATGACGAATAAATCAGTCGTCGTTTTATTGAAGTGTGGGCATATTTTTATGGAAACTGCTTTTGCGGAATGGGAGAAGCGGGAGAATTATTGTCCATACTGTCGCACCGCAATTTCATAAAAATTGAAGGATTTTACTGATTATAATTTAATGGTTATAAAATGGATATAGTTCATAATAATTCAATAATTATACCACAGAATCATAGCGTTGAACAGTCATATGGACCGTTTTATAGCAGCTCTGATATATACAATGAAATAAATGTCGGCTCTTGCACTACATTTACAGGAAGTTATACATTCTCCGGAGTTCAAGTGAAAAAAATCGTGATAAATCAGGGATGTAATATCTCTGGTTTCGGAGTTTTTTCAAGGGGAGAATGTCGTGAGCTCGAAATACATCGAGACACAAATATTACTGGGCCATATTCATTCCAGTATTGCGGAAATCTGAATCGGGCTCGATTTTACGACAAAGTTCGGATATCCGCAAATCACGCATTTTCTTGTTGTTCAATTAGGGAGCTTCATTTTGGAAGAGGGATAAAAATATTTGGAACTGGAACATTCTATCGATGCGAAAACATAGAGCATCTTGTAATACCTGATAATGCGTTCTTTGATAGTATTTTCACATTCGCACATTGTAAAAAATTGAAAACAGTTAGTTTTGGGAACAATATCGCGATTTATGGCCATAGCATATTTTCATCTTGCGAGAGTCTTGAAGAGGTCTATTTTGGAGATAATGTATCTGTATATGGTGAAGACAATTTCAAGGGTTGTCCAAATTTACGAATAATTGAGCATGGAGCCAACTTTCTGAATGAGGACAAAACACTGCGAATATTTGAAAAACCATACAAGCGCGTCCAATTTGAAGATATTCCAGAAGGCGCAGAGTGTTCAATTCAGATGGAACCATTTGATAAAGATTCAGTTATTGTTAAAACAGTTTGCGGACATTATTTTAATGAAGAGTGTTTGTGTACGTGGTTATTCGATAAAGAAACGTGTCCGATGTGTCGCAAAATGCTGAAATGCGAATGATTTGAAAATTGAAAAGTTAAATTTTCAAGATATTATAAATTTATAAAAATTGATGGTTATTACTGATTATAATTTAATGGTTATAAAACGTTAAAATATTTCAAATATAAAAAATTATCAAGATATCCGAAAGTTGACATTTTTGGAAATGTTTCTGGATTTGGTGGGTGTTTTGGCGGTAATTGTTATATTGCCAATATTTATTCAAATACAATAATTGAAAAAGAAGCTCCATACTTTTTTGCGAATTGTAAAGGACTTGAAGTTGTCAATTTTGGTGAAAATGTCTTGGTTAATGCGAATAACGTATTTTCCAATTGTTCTTCATTGATAGAATTGAATCTTTCGAAAAGACTTCGTTTCTTTGGAAATGCTACGTTTGCTGGATGTGGATTTCGAACATTATTTATTCCATCTGGAACTATCTTTGAAGGAGATTTTTCGTTTGGAAATTGTACAAATCTGCGTTCAGTTGTGTTCGGAGATGATTGCGAGATATTAGGAGATTCTACATTTGAAGGTTGTCTGAATCTAGAAAGTGTTATAGGTGGAAATAATCTCCAAATTCTGGGAAAAAATACATTCGTCAATTGCCCAAAACTTGAATCTATTTACGCTAGTGATAATTTTGAAATTGATTATTAGGATAAGAGAGAACTTCGCGAAACTCTCATTATATTGAAATCTTTCAATATAATTTATAATATAATTGAAAAATGAATCTCAAAAGAGGATAAAATAATGGAGATAAAACTCTCATTGAAATCATTATTCCAAGCGAAATTACTGCAATTAAGGACAATTCATTTGAAGGATGTGCAAATCTTGAATAAATAACATTGCTATCTGATTCACAACTGAAATCAATTGTAAGAAATTGCGGAAAATTATCTTTCCGGACACAGTTGAAACCATTGATGTAAGCGCATTTCGAGGTCGCGAGAGTCTGGAAAAGATTATTTTCAGAAATAATGCTTTCAGAGAATGTATAAAACTGGAATCGACCAGCGGTGTCCAATGTGTCGAGAGGTTTATTAGAATATGCGCAAATGAGAACTCTAAATTATAAAATTATTTTGGGATATTCTCACAGTCATAATACCGGCCCATAGAGGACCTTGGTCATTCAATTGATTATTATCTGTATTGAGACCGTCCCACGTTTTTGCGACATATTGTTGATTATTAAATGCTAAGAAATCGAGTCTATCCGCGAGACCATAACCAGCGGAAACCATTGGCGCAACTGAATCAGGATAGAGTGGTCTTATTGGAAAAGCTGTCTTATTTATCATTGGATTTCCCCACACAAAATTGATAGAAGCCATGACTTCTGGACAGGTGTTTTGATTTGGTTGTTCTAATACTTCTTCTAATGTCAGTTTATTTGAATATAAGAAAACTCCGGTCGAACTTATGATATCAACAGTCATTTTTGGGTCAACATCAGAAAGATAATCATTCATTTGATTGTAAATATCTGAATAATTTGAATTATTTTGATTTATAATAACTAAATAAGTTGCAATTTCAAGAAATTGTAAATCACTCAAAAGTGAATCAATTTGCGCCTTTGATGAAAAATATGTATTTTCAAATTTACCAGATGCGCGGGTTGAAGAATTAGCATTCTTCGAATTATTGGGAGTGTATTTCTCAATTATAGATCGATAATACTCCATTATACTTTATTGAATATAATATTTGAGTTTATCTGTAATTATAAAATGTTTTCAATTTACTTATTTCAATAATTCTTCATATAGGGAGGAATACCACCAATACCATCGAGCCTTGATGATGGACTACTCGTAATATATGTTAGAAGTATACGAAAATTCGGACACAGTCCTTTACTATAAGAACCGACTGGCAAATCGTCTTCGTACTTTATTAAGGCATCAATAAACATTTTTTGAATGTTCTGGTTCTCCCGAAAATTTGGCCAAACAATAATTTCTTTACACACCATTCTTTTGAGAGAAAAATACACAAAAATCACATAAAACCACTTGACATGGATTGTGAAAAAATCAGTTTTTTTGGTAATTCTAATCTCGCTGATATAGAATGTGCTAATTATGTGATAGCAAACTATCTTCATTTGTTCAAGAAAACTGTCGAGATTTTGTTCAATTATGTCCTTGATTTCTGGGTCAGTAATTGAGAACTCTTTCAGTATTTCAAGAAAGAACTGAATGGTTTCTGATAATGGTAATAGTTGACTTTCAAATACTGGAGAGATTTGTGTCCATTCAGCGCATTCAGAAAGTTTTTTGATAAGATTTTTAATGATTTCTTCCATCGTATCCAGTAATTACCACAAATAAAAAATCGATTTCTACCATCAATTTTTAGCCTTTCCAACCCACAGATATTCAATCGTTGTTCCTGTGTCATTGTATTTGAAATTCTTGAAACGCTTCGTTTCATGCGAAACAATCTTCGTATCGAAATATTTATCGAATATTTCCTTGATTGCGTCATGTCCTATAATCCCCTCATTGTTGTATGACATAAACACATATTTCGTCTTCTTGTGGAGTTTTTCCAACAATTTATCTAAAATAGCAGGCGCCGTTTTCTTAGAGCACCAATCACTTAGCGCAACATCCTTGATTAGGCCAGTTTTCCCGTATATTTCGAGCGATTCGTCATATCGCGCGATGTAATTGAGAACGTGGTAATTTTTGGAATATTGGCGCTCATTGTATGGAGGGTCCAAATACACAAAATCGACGTCCCCCATTTTATCTGCGAACTCCACGCAATCCAACTGGAACGCCCGATTATTCTTGATTATTCCGGTCTTCGTATGAATCGGTTCGAGCTTGATTGGATTAACTGCGGTCTTCTTGTATTCCTTCAAGAATGAACCGTATATTGAGGGAACATTGGCACACATATCTGCGGATACAATTATCGATGCGAGTAAAAAACAACAATCATTTTCCGTAATTGTTGGCTTAATTTCTTCCAATTTCATTCTCATTCCATCAATTCGATTTGCATTCTCAATCGAGAAAAACATGCGCTTTTGGTCCCCACTCTCTGAGTAGTTTTTAGATACGCAACCATCAAATGGCTCTGACACCGAAATTATATTCATCAATTTTTTTACTTTCTCGGTGTAGTTCGAGCAAATAGACGCCCGAGCAATAACATAGGAATAATACTCCATATCATTTGAGAATACAGTTGAACAGCCCAAATTTTGAAAATGAAATCCTACACTAGATGTCCCACAAAACACGTCTGCAAATTTCTTATTTAAAAAATCGGTAATATTCATTTCATTTCGTATTGTGGACTCAATAAATTGGAGGAGAGAATATTTGCAACCGATGTAATTGAGTTTTTTGAGCATAATTAATATAGTTATATATTCTTTAAACTGATTCTATTCGAACTTTTACTTATTTATTTTCTAAAAAATTGATTTAAAAATATTCAGATTATTATAATAATAATAAATTATAATGACACGAAGAAGATGTAATGAACCAGATTGTAAAACAAGTGCACAAAGCAAAACCGATAAATGTATCGCACATGGAGGCGGAAAACGATGTAGCGAACCTGATTGTAAAGTAAGTGCAATAGGAAAAACCGATAAATGTAAAGCGCATGGAGGCGGAAAACGATGTAATGAACCGGATTGTAAAGTAAGTGCACAAAGCAAAACCGATAAATGTATCGCACATGGAGGCGGAAAACGATGTAGCGAACCTGATTGTCATTCAAGCGCACAAGGTAAAACCGATAAATGTATCGCACATGGAGGCGGAAAAATATGCAATGAACCCGATTGTAAAGCAAGTGCACGAGGAAAATCCGATAAATGTGTCGCACATGGAGGCGGAAAACGTTGTAATGAACCTGATTGTAAATCAAGTGCAATAGGTAAAACAGATAAATGTGTCGCACATGGAGGTGGAAAACGTTGTATCGAACCAGATTGTAAAACAAGCGCAGTCGGAAAAACAGATAAATGTGTCGCACATGGAGGCGGAAAACGATGTAGCGAACCGGATTGTAAAAAAGGTGCAGAAGGAAAAACCGATAAATGTAAAGCACATGGAGGCGGAAAAAGATGTAATGAACCGGATTGTAAAAAAGGTGCAATAGGTAAAACAGATAAATGTGTCGCACATGGAGGCGGAAAACGATGTAGCGAACCAGATTGTAAAACAAGCGCAGTCGGAAAAACAGATAAATGTATCACACATGGAGGTGGAAAACGTTGTAATGAACCAGATTGTAAATCAAGTGCACAATGCAAAACAGATAAATGTATCGCACATGGAGGTGGAAAACGTTGTAGCGAACCAGATTGTAAGGCAAGCGCACGAGGAAATTCAGATAAATGTGTCGCACATGGAGGCGGAAAAAGATGTAGCGAACCTGACTGTCATTCAAGCGCACGAGGAAATTCAGATAAATGTGTCGCACATGGAGGCGGAAAAAGATGTAGCGAACCGGATTGTAAGGCAGGCGCCGAAGGCAAAACCGATAAATGTGTCGCACATGGAGGCGGAAAACGTTGTAGCGAACTGAATTGTAAGGCAAGCGCACAAGGAAAGACAGATAAATGTATATCACATGGAGGTGGTAAGAGATGTAATGAGCCAGATTGTAAGGCAAGCGCACAAGGAAAGACAGATAAATGTGTCGCACATGGAGGTGGTAAGCGATGTAATGAGCCAGATTGTAAGGCAAGCGCACAAGGAAATACAGATAAATGTATAGCACATGGAGGTGGTAAGCGATGTAATGAGCCAGATTGTAAGGCAAGCGCAAAAGGAAATACAGATAAATGTATAGCACATGGAGGTGGTAAGCAATGTAGCGAACCGGATTGTCATTCCAGCGCCAGAGGTAAAACAGATAAATGTAGAACACATGGAGGCGGAAAACGATGTAATGAAGAAGAGTGTAAAAAAGGCGCAGAAGGTAAAACCGATAAATGTATAGCACATGGAGGAGGAAAACGATGTAATGAACCGAACTGTCATTCAAGCGCCAGAGGAAAAACTGATAAATGTGTCGCACATGGAGGTGGTAAGAGATGTAATGAGCCAGATTGTAAAGCAAGCGCACGAAAAAAATCCGATAAATGTATAGCACATGGAGGCGGACCCAGATGTCCCAATTGTATAGATTGGATCGATTCAAGACGTGGATGTTCAAAATATGATGGATATTGCGCAACTTGTTTTAAGCGTATTTTCCCAAATGACAACCGTAGTTTAATTATATACACTCATACAAAAGAGATAATGGTAAGAAATATGATAAACGAAAATTTTGAAGGATTTGTCCATGATAGACCATTATATACTATGAATTGCGATTGCTCCCATCGACGTCGTATTGATCATCGGAAATTAATAGGTAATACAATATTAGCAGTTGAAACTGACGAGTTTGGACATAGAGGATATGACCAACACGATGAAGAAATCCGTTATGATGATTTGTTTATGATTCATAGTGGTAAATGGATATTTATTCGTTTTAACCCAGATAATAATATTAGTAAAGTAGATATTGATGATAAATTAGATAAATTGATTGAAACTATGGAGGAATGTATTGACCGAATTGAAAATGATGAAAATACAGAACTATTTGAAATATACAAATTGTATTGCTAAGCCCCTTTTTCCCGCAAAGCGGGTAAAGGGTTGAAAATTGTTTATATTTTTATCAATATTGTATTTTTATTTTTAGTATATTTATCAACTCCATATTTTTTGTAATAAAAATCCAATAATTCTGGGGTTGATAATTTATATCCGATTAATTTTTCATTCCACATTTTCCATACTGGATTAATTGGATATAAATTATATGGATTAGAGTTTAGTATCTCATATGCGATTGAGTTTTTGAATTCATTCGGCGTTAATATATCATGATTTCGAATAATATCAATATTATTATTAGTAGCACAACTCATCATCATTTTATGAGGATTTTTCATTTTTTTATCAACATATCCGAATCCAGCAATAATTATATCCTTTTTTGCTTCAAGAAAAAAACATCCAGTATCACCAAAAATAATTACAAATCCAAATGTTTTTATTTTATAATATTTATTTTTGACTTTATAAATAATATTTTTACAATCTTTAATGTTTTCATTATTATAATAAGAAGTATCATTTAACCAGTGAATAAAAATATTTCCTTCATGCATATCATCAGGATAAATTTTATTTTCCGTTAGTAAATGAAACGTTGCTAAATAACTAATACATATATAATCATATAGCTCAGATATATTATCACATTTTATTCCATTTGGTAAAATAACTGACCCATCCTTATTTTTTGAATAATATATATAATTAAATAAATCTTTTAGTGTGGTAATATAACTTTTATGTATGATTTTTTTACTCTGTCCATAAACTTTTCCTGTTAAATCAACTTCTATTTCTTTATCTAATCCATGTCTTGTTGTTATAATTTTATTTATTTTATTTATTTCTAAACATGTTCCATAACCTAAAATTAATGGTAAATGAACTGTTTTTTTATATAATTGTTTTATATACATTAAAATAATTGCTTCCGCTGTAATACCATTATTATTTCCAACAATATACAATTTATTACCGATTATATCAATATTTATATCAGGTTCATGATTTGTTGAATCATTTGCTTCTTTTACAACAATTGGTAAATTTACTTTTTTATTATCAATATTAACCTCAATATTTTTTGATTCAGGTATATATGCTTTTCCAAAAGCTCCTTGACCTAATACAATTGGGCAAAATTTATTATATTCAAGTATATTGTGTAATTTATTTTTTATTGTTTTCTTATCGGATTTAGAAATAAATTTAATTATTTCATTCACTTTATCCATTTATATTATATATATTTTTTTATTATATATATTATGGAATCCAAAATAATAATCACAAAAGTTTCTAAACCCAAAAAACAAGCAAAAGACAAAACCGACAAAGAACCAAAACAGAAACCCAAAAAACAAAAGAAAATATCTGGAATAAAATCAAAAAGTCAGGATACGCTAGTTAAAGAATCGACATATTCACATAATTTACATGTCGAACGAATAGAGAAATTAGTCAAAATCGCGAAAGAGCGCATTAAAATAGAAATTGAGGAGACGCAAAAAAGAACTCCATCTAATAATGAAGTTGATAAAATATATAAAGACCGCTTAAATGAATATGGTAAAAAATTGAAGAAAACAATGAAAAGTGTCGCGATTGGAGGACCCGCTAGTCTTCTCTAATTATCCCGCAACATACTCCGGTTGAAGAAGGGCATCAATCTTGTTGATATAATTACCACTAGCGGGGAGATTTCCTTCAACAACGTTCGCGCGTCCTTGAATAGCATCAAGAAGAACCGGCAAATAACTGTAATATAGCGCATTCAAGAGTCCTAAATTCACGTTATTACACATGGTAATACCAGTTCCCGAAATGAGTTGCGCAGTAGTGAGAACATTACCATGAACGTGATATCTAAGAAAATACCGGAGAACTGCAACATTTGCGGGGTCATTCAAATAATAGAGGACGTAAGGCGACGTAAGAGCCAACCCCTTGTTAGTGGGGGCGAAAATAGTCTTACAGTCATACGCAGCAAATTCCGCTTGGAGACCCGCCTTATCAACGAGTCCCTTGAATAAAGATAGGTCTGGGGCCTGTTGGAGAAATTGATAGACATTTAAACCACAAGTCGTCATTATAAATATCTAAAAGAAAAAAATATTAGATATATTATTTAGTAATCCCCTCTCCTAAAAATAAATGGATATTTGAACGCATTTTGAGTCGAACCCATTTTTCTCATAAAATCCCAGAAGCTCCGACTTACAGTCCCCAATTAATTTATAGCATCCCCGCTCCCTCGCAATCTTTATTATTCTCTCAATAATAAACTTCCCCAGACCATATTTCCGGTAATCCCTATCAACCACAACATCTTCTAAATGTCCAACTATCCCACATTCATGGATTACTTTCTGTTCCAATAATAAAGAAACAGACGCAATTATTTTTTCCTCAAACTCCACAACCCATACTTCTGCTCCCATTTTATCGAAAGTTGTCTCATATTTTTCCTTTGAAATATCCCCAACAGTTGTGAGTTGTTTTAATAATTCTAAATAGTTCTTATCATAATCCGCTTTTTCCAACCGGCGAAAATTTAGTAAATCTAAATTATCCATTGTAATATAAAAATAATATATATAATAATTATTATGACATCAAACGAATTTAGTAAATTTTTCGAAGAGCCAAATACAAATATTGTAATTGAAACGCAGGAACAGCTAGAAGATATTCAAATTGACGATGATATCGTATATGAAATTGACGTTTATAATAATTTTATGGCGAGTCTACCAATATATGAGCAAAATAATAAAAAAATACAAGAAAAATACTTAAAACTATCGCGCCACTTAATCCACTTAAAAAACGAGGCCAAAAAAACAGACATTGATGACTTAGATGACTACGCCGACATGAGTAAAATATACGATAAAGATTTTCAAGTCGATTGGATTTTTCCAGTTGTATTAGATAAAAAGAAGATATATAAAAAAGTAGATATCGATGATGAATTACAAGATGAAACCCTAATGGATGAATATGTCCAATCCACCAGTGATAAAGGAATCCAGTATGAGGATTTCATTGAAGAACTAAACAAGAGCATTCAATATAATGATGAGTTCAAGCGAGACAAGCTCTCATTCAAAACCTATCGTAAGCTAACCTATGACCTTCAAGAGCCCTATATTATTAAAACGGACATCAAGAAAAAAGAGGTCGGTTTCCATGTGTATATGAATCAATATGCTCAGCTCCTCCGATATTTCAATATTGATAATAAATTTTGGCAGACATACAATGTAGAGGGTCCCGACAAAATAACATATGAGCAGTTCGATAAAGATGGAAAATTCATTGGGACCAAAACGGCCCAGCTTAATAATGGCGCATACGTTAATATAATCGGGTTCCTCATCCTCGCTAACAATCAAGAGACCATTTTGGACGCATTAAATGGTAGCCCATTTATTGACCGCATTCGCATGATTGGAACCGCAACCAAAATTAAAAAAAATAGTTCCGCCATTGTGGAAATGAAGGCTCATGGCCTAAAAAACGGGGATAAAATTATGATTGATAACAGCGACAGCGAACCATCAATCGACGGGGAATATACCATTAAAATAATAAATGATAATGAATTCATGGTTCCAGTTAATCTATCAGACGGGAAAGAGGGGACAACTGCGAATATATATGCGATGACCCACTTAAATATGGACCGCATCGAACTCAAACTCGATGATGACTATTCCGGCAAACTGAATAAGAGGGCCACCCTTTATATTTTTCCTGAGAAAAATATCGAGGAAGAAGATTGGAAGAAGATGTGTAAGAAGGTTATCCCCAGTTTGGATACGATTATTGATTCAGAAGAGTCTCTAAAAACCGCGAAAACAATTGATGAGTTCAATTCCATTCTTAAAAAGTTTAATATAAACTTCAATAATCTAAATTATGATAACTATTTTAAGATAACTGAAATATTCGATGAGCAATATCTTATTGCGAGGGAGGAGAAGAAAAGAGCAGATTTATTCATCAAAAAAATAAGCGAGAACCGCAATAAGCTCGTCCAGATGAGTGTTAAAGAAGATATTCTATTTGGGGATAAATATTTGTATCATAAGGAGGTCCTGTCCTATTACGGCTCATACCCCCAGACAGAGATGGACAGTGTGGCATCTCGATATAATTGGCTACTTAAATCGCCGGATTACGGTAAGCTTTATTTCCTAATTGTCGAAAACGAAAAAATATCCGAATACAAAGAGACCACCACTGGCGACATTGAAAAAAGGAAAAAGGACTTGAAAGCGCAAATTGATGACATCGAGAAGCAATTGAAAAAAATAGATGATAAAGTATGTGAGAAAAGGAAGATAACACCAGTCGTAGTATATCCATCATTCGATAAATTATTTCAAGACAATGGAAAAATTACCCAATTCAAAAAGGGGGATTACGCGCTGATTGAAAGTAAGAAGTCCCACGAGAATGGAATGATATACGAGTGGAACGGGATGAACTGGACGCAAAACGCTTTCATTGAATCCGTGGATGACCTATGCTTATTCGACGTCCAAAAAATAGGCAACTTCGACATCGAAAAACTGAAATGTCTTTTTAAAACGGCGTGTAAAAGCAAAAATAAAATCCGGTTAGAGCGAAAGGCGGACCTCCTCAAAGAAGAAATCGACTACATCGATATGATTACGAAGCCCAATATCGAGAGGAAAATAAAGGATGAAATCCAGAGCGCGAAGTTGAGGCTCCAAATATACATGCGTAAAATAGTAGATACTAAGCAAAAGGAAACGATTGAAGTTTTCATTGAGGACGTCGATGAATTATATTTGGACATTCTTAAAGTAGATGATATGGATACCCGCGACTATTACCGCAATCTTTTAATAAAGAAGGATGGTATATTAATCGGGAAGGACATTTACAGTATTCGGACCAAGAAGAAAATCTGTTGTGGACACTACTACTATTTTCTGAAAATGAATGAGGGGTCCGCCTCAAATTACAACCGGATGATGAATGATATGATTGCTATTTATGGAACAAACGATGAGAACGGGATGATATATTGTAGCCACGATGGGCGCCCACTAACAATGGTCGATTATGACACCACAGAGGGTCTCAGTAAATCCACCGGAGAGGTCGATAAACAGCGCGAGACGGTTATGTCAGACGAGGATAAATTGAAAGATGAGATAATGGAATCTATCATTCAGACTGATGTTGAGCACGATACGTTCGATTGCTCAGGGACGGACCTTCGTAAAGAGCTGACTACAATGGGCTTTAAAATTGAGGACATCGCGAAGGCGAAAGATATTTGTTTGAAGTTGAACACTATTAATTCGAAGACTGGGATTGTTCTTAGGAAAAGTGTTTTCGTATCCATGATTGCGGATATATTACAGTTCTTACAAAAAATTCCGGACCAGAACAAATTCAAGCAGATGGAGCTCATTAAAATGAAAGAGATGGGTGTCGATATGAAGACAGTGGATACGAAACTTATTATGGAGAGATATAGTAATCTTATGATAATCAAGAAGTGTAGCTATATTGGGGCGCGTCTATTGATAACATACGAAAGCATAATTCCCTTTCAATCGCCCATTGGAAAAAGAACTGGTGTTATTTTTGAGGGGTTCAGTCCCGAATATCTCGCCCTACTCATTGAGGAATCCCGCATCATGCCCATCGTTAAAACAGGTAAAAATGGAACGCCCATAACAATATATCTCCCCCTTGGTAAAATAAAAGACGAAATCATAAAAGCAATGAAAGATATGGAATATCTACCGAGCATTAAAAAACTCCGGAAAGAAAAGAAAGACTACGAGCGAAAGAAAGTCATCTCAACCGAAGAAAAGGATGACATTCGTAAGAAAACTGCAAGGGTTTCGGAAGCCCCAGCACTACCCGACAAATACATTAAAGAAGTTGAGAAAGCCAAAAAATACAGTGATTTTCATAAGTTCCAGATGGACCTCAAAGAGAGACAATCATTTATCGCACAGGAAATTATAGACGCCATCAATGAGGCTATTAGCATGACCCCGAATAAACAAATAGAGAATCCCAAAACAATGGAATACAGTGGCCTACAAGAGGAACTCTCCCCCGACCGCACATATTATTCCTATATTTCAGAGAAAACAAAGAAGAATGTGGAAAAGCTCTTGGAAGAATCCCGCGATAATATGTATTATACACACCTCTTCTTAAATACTGGTTGTCTTATGAAGCACTTCCCCCAGAAAAACAGAATATTCGAAGTCAAGACACGGAACCTCGGAATCGATAGCCAAGAATTCCGTAAAAAAATATTCATCGCCTATATCCAGACCGGCGTCTTCAAGGGAGAACTCCACCAATATGAAAAAGATGTTTGTGTTCTCACAGGCGAAACGAAGGACGCCATTCTTAAAAAAGAATACACCGACGCCGACGTCAATGAGTTGCTCCAATTTATCATCAAGAAGAAAATGACGAAACTCTATACGGGGGGGTCCAAAGAGGACCTCGACAAAATGGCCCAAGCTGACATCGACCTCATTGATGCGACTGACCTCGCCCAATTGAAAAAGGAGTCCGACAAAAACTTACAGCGGACTATAAACCTCTTCATGGAGAAGTTCGTCCGGTTCTTAAATAAGAGTGGGAATAAGTCATTCGTTAGCGTATTGCGAGAGAGAATAGAGGGCCTCGGAACCTATAAGAAGCGGAACGAAGAATTGCGCATTCGCATGGATGATAATCCGAATACTCTACCGCGCGATATTATCGAGTTCGAGAATAATACACATCGCGAAAGAATCCACCATCTTAAAATAATTATAAACCAGTATTTCAGACGGTATATGTCAATTGTCTCGAATCAGTATGATGTTGTAGAAAACATTAAAGAAATCCCAGATATGGATACTGAGTTCTCCATTGAAATCCAGAAATATATATATGACCGCGAGTATTTCTTGAAAAAATACCTCATTAAAAGGGACCGCGACTTATTCCAACAACTGGAATTCGATATTTCATCGAAAATCATATCCAATATTACGGCGAATCCGGATAAATGGGACAAAACATACACAAAGATAGATAAAATTGTTGAGTTCAATCTAAAAAATTTGGTCAATTCTCTGATGTATGTTCTGATGCGCAATTTGGAGAGGTTTATTTCATCGAATTATGACAGTGGCGACATCGAAAAGAATAAGGTCATTTCGCAATTCATTATGGACATACTCGATTTGATTCGCGCCGATTATGATAAAATGGACATTATCGACGGTGTTCTAATAGAGGGAGATTACCGCACTAAGGAGGCTATCGAATTGGATGAAGATGACAAGAAGGGCGATTTAATAATGGTTAGTCGCGAGGAAGACAGTAAGAAAGATAAAGAAAATGATTTGATTGCGATTCGCGATAAGTTCGTATCTGAATATAAGAAGGATAATGAGAAAGACCCAACTGAGAATGAGATTATGGATTATTTAGATAATTACGAAAAAGAAGAAGATAATGATAGTCAAGATGAAGAGGATGATGAAGAAAATATCATAACTGATGATACTATTGATGTAGGAGGTAATTACGGAGAAAAACCACAGGGGGGCGAAGGAGGAGAATATGACGATTTTTAATTTCTACATATAAAATAATGAATTTTTATTATTTTATTGGACTCATTATTTTATTAATAATAATATATTTATTGCGTTATAACACAGTTGAGAAATTTGATATCAAATATAACGACGTTGTTGGAAACCTCTTCCAAGATTACCGTTTTCAAAAATACGGCCAGAATTCAAACCAAACATGGAAAGAGCTTCCAAACGCATCGAATGCGCCGATTGTTCAAACATACGGGTCCAGCTTCAATGATATGTATAAAATGAATCAATATATTTTCAATGACTTCAAGAAAGAACAGCTCGATGAATTTGTTAAAAAGAATAGTCGTCCTAAAATTGATACAGATAAAAACGCGTTAAAAATATATACACCATTCGACATACAGAATATAAATCGGACAACATGGGTCGATGTTTATAATTGGGACCCTGATTATGTCCTCTACCAAAAATATCCAGAGTCCCCATTTAAAGAAGTCAATCAGATAAATATGAAATTCCTCAATTTATTCAATGTGTTCTGGTTCGATTTTATAAATAATTATATTAAACGGAAAATCATGATTGAGAAGCCATTCTTCATATTAAAATATAGACTTGTTAATGTATATGAGTATAAGGGGGACCAAATATTTGAGATAGTTGTAGTTATAACCCGCGATGATGGATTCCTCGCATTCGAGTTCTTCATTCAAGGATATAAGAATAATCTACATATTGAATATATCTCGAATTATTCGCTTGACCAAGTATTATTGAGAGGGGGCCTTAATAAAGATAATGATACTTATTACAACTTGAATCCTCTTTGGGCGAATGATACGACACTTCCTTCTTCCGCCGTAGATGGAATATTAAAAGAAGAGAAAGAGAAAGTAAGAAAAACAGTAGATATGTTAGATAATACGAAAGTGTGTTTTACTTATGATAAAGATTCAACGTCTCCAAAAAGTATTCCCATTTACGCAATTAATAGAAACGATTGCGAAAGTAAATACTCAATGATAGGCTATAAAAAACCGAGTGGGGTTTGGGATACGCCATGCTCCAAAGATGAAGATTGTCCCTTTTACCAGCAAAATAAAAATTACAAAAATGATTATGGCAAATGTGTTCGGGGAAAATGTGAGCTCCCTCTAAATATGGAGAATCTTGGATATCATTATTATATCAATGAACAAACCGTCCGCCCATTGTGTTATAATTGCGACACCAAAAAATGGCTCCCAAATACGGAACCTTCATTCTGTTGCGATGAGCAAAAAGATAAAAAGAAGTATCCACACTTAAATGGTCCCGATTATGCTTTTTCGAATGATACACTTGCGCGAACAAACGAATATAAACAGAAAAATTGTCGTATGAAAAAAAAATATTCCAATATATTCCAAGATTCTAACGTATGGGAGATAAACTGTCAAGGAGATTATTTGGATTCTTATCATGTTGGGAACTAAGTTCCGATTATTCTGGCGCCTTCAATGCGTTCAGGAGTACATTTCGCATTCCCAACAAAATATTTACACAAATCATCCGAGTAATTTGTATTAATACTTATATTTTTGTAAAATATACTGGCCCCAACATGAACTGGAATAAACTGATTATTTGCTATATCCGGAAATGATAAATAATTATACTGGTTCTTTATTATATAATCAGACTGATTTATAATATTTAAATTAGATACAATTGATTTGACAATATTAAATATTAACTTTGGACTCGCATCTTTATTACATATCATTATTTCGGGATATCTATAAGAAGTAATATTTGGCCGGAATTTATTGAAATATAAATTCTTTACTTTTACTGGAAGATAGTTCTTTGGAAGATTATTTTGGTCCAATTCTACTTTTAAAGCATATGGGCGCCTCTGTAAAAAGACGGTCTCATTTATATCCTCAATCGGTATTAATATTAATTTCATATCCCGATTTGTTTCAATTATCTTATTCAATTTCTGACTTGGAAATAAATCAGTCATTACCATTCCATCTATTTCTCCTTTAATCAACTTTTTAAATGATGTATCAACGTCATATTTGAATACTTGTTTCGGAGATATGTTATGTTTATCCTTCAAATTTTCAATAATATTTGTTCCAAAAACAAATTCATCCGTATTTTCGGGACCAATATTAATTATTTTATTATCAATCTCTTTTAACCGCGATATATTTGAAGACCTATTAACAATAAAAAATAGAAAGCGATAATTTGTATAAATAACAAAATTAACATTTTTCAATTTCTCAATATTTTTTACAATAAAAGGCGCACTATATATACCTGTATGTATTGGATTATTGCTAACTTCTTCAAGCATATCTTTTGTATCATTAATAATAAGATTATTTATTCTTAAACTTTTCAGGATATTCTTAAATAAAAAATCATAATATGTATTCATTGCTTTTATATTAATTATTAAATTATCAAATGTCTTATATTCTAAATAGCTCAGTTCTAAGTTGGATGTTATATATGGAGGCGTCGATTCAGTCAATTCACCGGTCGATTTATTATAATAAGGTAAAAACCACGTTATAAAATCCTCTTTATATTTTAGAGAATATATGAAAAATACATATATTAAGATAATAATTATTGTTTTAATCATTAGTATATAGACTGATTATTTTTTTCTATAAAAATATATGAAAATATTTAATTTAGAAAATCCGATACGAAATTCAATCTTTATTTATATAATATTCATTGTCATATTTATTGTTTTTTTTCAAAATAAAAAGGAAATCCAAGATAAAAAATATATTCTTCCAGTTGTTGTTATAACTATAAGTATAGTTATTTACTATATATTCAAATTATTACAGTTATATTTTACATAATTTATTTTTTTCGGAATTTATATATATTTTTTTTATATATAAAGTTATGTCAGATATTAAAATCATTAAAGTTGCTACTGGAGGAGCAAAAATCGATTCAAGTGGTTTTTTTATAAAACCGAAACAATCAGAACCTTCACAACTGTCCCAATTTATACAAAAAGAAAATGAAAAGAAAATAGATTATCAAGATGATGAAGATGATGGTTCCGTCGATAGCATGACAGTTAGTGATGTATCTTCCGCTACTAATAAGTCTGACGAAGAATACACAAATGAGTCGATGACTTCCGCCCCAGCACCTACATCTTCTCCTACTCCACGAGTCAGTTCTATTGTCAAAGATGAAACATTAAACTCCTATTTAGAGAAACCGAAAGTGGAAGAACCTTCTCCTGAATCTCTGAGTACGAATTTACCTATTTCTATACCAGAGCCTGTTGCGCCGGTTCAAACTAATAACACACCCGCACCCGCAATAGTTAATGCTCAATCAACAACAGCACAACCCGCAAATAATCGAAACGATTATTATAGCGATGCTGATGAAGATGTTATTGATATGACCGATAACAAATTGTATGATATTCTCGCATCCGTTTTAGAAGATGAAGATGGCGAAAATGTAAGCGAGAACATGTCAAAAATGAACAGGAATCTTGAAAAAATAATTACAATGTTCGAGGCATATCAACAAAATAACACAAAAGATGAATATTTATCAAAGATTGGAGAAGCGATTGAAAACCAGAATAAAATATTAACACAGATTGTTAAGGCTTTGGAAAATCAGGGACAACCCAATCAAGATGCGAAAGTTGCTTTTTTAAATGAAAGCAATGAAAATAATTTGAATAATGAACTAAATAAGAAAAATAAGAAAAATGAAAAACCGAAATCTTCATCTGAATCATCATCCGAATCAGATAAAGGAGAAAATACAGATGATACTGAAAAAAATCCAGATATTAAAAAAATAAAAGTATCTGATAGTATAAAATATTCAACATCCACTTCTAAAAAAGATACACCATTGAAGCACCGTATTCAAATTAAGAGAAAGGCCTAATTTTCCTCTTTATCACTTTCATAATCTGATTCAGATTCTGATTTAATTCTTTTAACTTCGGCCGGTTGTCCCCCTTGATTCTGTAAAAGTTCAGAGAGTTTCTTCATGCGCTCCTTCTCCCTCTTCTTAGCGCTCTTTGACTTCTTCTTTGGAGCTTCCTCTTCTTTTTCATCTTCTCCTTCGGCATTCGCCTGTAATTTCTCCTGAATTTGCGTCTTCTGAAAATTGGTCCTTCTTTGGAGGCCCCCGATGTTCATCTTTTGATGAAGACGGCTCCGTAAGTATTCCTTCTTCTCATCCGGCGTCATTTTATTCAATTCTTCTTCAGTTTTAGCAGTAGAAGCATACATCATATTCAACATCTGTTTCTGTTGAGGGTTCATACCATTATAAATATTTATTTCTTTAAACCGTTTTATAATATTGCGCAACATCCGGAACCTGAATCATCTCGTTTTAACTCTTGAAGAATTCCTTCAACTACAATTTCTGGTTCCTTCGAATCAATCTTGCGATATAATTCGCAATATATGTCGCCCACATTGATTGAATTAATGGGCCCGAAGATATCTTCGTAAATCCTCTTATGGGTATCGCTCAATTCCCAGCGCGGTCCTTCCGTTAAAGAACAAATGACCATATCATTCCAATCTCGGCTATATATCGGATTCGCAAATTGTTTTTTCGATGAAATAATTGTAAGCCATTGTATAAATTTACACAGTTCCTCATATTTTTCGTGTGGAATAAAATCGAAGAACCGTATTTCGACGCCGTGGTTATAGTGTTTATTGAAATTAATGTCCATTCCCAGCTTATCGAGCCGGTTGTAGCCACACGTCTGGTAATACCTGTTATACCATCCCCAGTCTTCTGTGGCAACAACTATATTATCCGCGCTTTCTTGAAGAATCTTGCCGGTTTTCATTTGGTTTGTATCGTAAGTTCCGATTCCAATGTATCGCGAAATTGCGCAACGCTGCGACGACGCAGAAAATGCACCATCATAATCTGAAAATGGATCACGTGTTCCATAAACGCATAGTAGGATTGGTTCCAAATATTGGATGACCCTAATAAAGTTCTTATGTTTCTCAATGAAATCGAGCTTGTTTTGTATTTTTGAATTATTGTCGAGTTTAGTTGGGAGGGTTATATTGATATGGATTGTTCCATTATTGAACATCGCCACATTATTCATATTTGTAAGATGGACCGCAAAAGGATGGTTCTTCTTCATGAAATCGATGCGCCCGTATGCCTGATAAATATTATTTTCGACAAAAACTTTGTTCAAATTATCAATAAGGTTCTTTCGGCTGGTCATGTGTTCTTCCAAAACATCTTTTATGCTCTTATTGTAAAAATCGACAGTCATTATTTCAATTGTGTCGCCATCGAACGTGAAAGTCTTGTCAAAATTCTCGGATAAATATTCGTTCTTCTTCTTACAAAAATCCCAGAGGGTTTCTCCATCGAAAAGTGGGTTTTTTTCATTTCGGGTTGTGTATTTAGTTTTCGGTTGATTATGGCGATCCGTTAGAGTCATTGAGTGTGCGTTAAATAAAAGGGGTAATTTATTATTGTATTTTACTTTTTCAAAGAATGGGGCTGGTGGAAACTTGTAATTTGAGTAATAATCAACTGAATAACGTTCTTTATTATGATTTTGAATGAATTTAAGGCGGTTGAATTCAATTTCATTTTCAAATTCTAAATAATATTCACTTTCTATACCGAACCCAAAGAATATCTCATCTGGCTTGTAATGAGCCTCATATTTTTTGTGTTTATCATAACAAGAAATTCCAATTGTATTTTTTATATCCATAATTATATGAAACAATTATATTTAAGAAAAGAAACAAAAGAAAAGGAGCACAGGACGCCACTCACTCCATGTGATTGTGCGACTCTTATCGAAAATAACTATAAAATACAATTTGAGCCATCGGACACCCGCTGTTATAAAGATGAAGAGTATGAAAGCGCCGGTTGTGTTCGCGCATCCATCGATGAAATGGACAGTAGCGCAATTATTATGGGCCTCAAAGAGTTCGATTTGACGAAGACCGCCCTACTTAATAAAAAACACTTCTATTTCTCTCACGCATTCAAAGGCCAAGAGAATTCGCATGTCATTATAAATAGCTTCCAAGAAAATGGCGGCCATATCTACGACTATGAATATATTGTTGATGAAAATGGGAGGCGCGTCATCGCGTTCGGCTACTGGGCCGGATTTGCTGGAATGTATCTCGGCCTATTACAATATGCGGACCGCCGCGCGAAAGAACTTGCGCCCACAACCGCATCAGAAATACGCGATGTGTTGCGCGAATACGGGGCCAAACCGAAGATAACTATTTGCGGGGCGCGGGGAAGATGTGGGCGCGGTTGCTTGGAGTTGCTGAAACTCGTGGATATAAGCCCCCACATTTGCGAGAAGGGAGGGCGCATTCCGGAGGACACTGAAATCTTTATCAACGCAATATATTTATCGCCCGATTCAACTGCGGTTTTCTTTGATGAAGACAGCATCGCGAATTATGAGAAGTTGCGCGTGATTGTTGATATAAGTTGCGACATCCACGCGAAGAATAACCCAATCAGATTAGATTATCCGAATCCGAAAGGTTGGCTAACTAAATATACAGATAATATTGATATTATATGTATTGATAATCTTCCTTCGCTATTACCGAAAGATTCGAGCGATGAGTTTTCTAAAAAACTGACTGAGTTGTTTTTATCAGGGGAGATAGACGAGTTTATGAACGGATTTAGATATATTCAAGTATGAGAGTGGTTGTTATTTTAATCGTTTTCTAGTAGTGCTGCGAGTCTTTCTTCAAGAGTTAATGGTTGGTTTGGTTTTTGATTTACTTTTCTTCCAACTGCTCGTAGCAGTTTTGGATGTGGCCTATAATTTTTTTTTTCTTCTGCTGGACCAGCTTTCACAGAAGTATTATTTTTATTACTGTCTAATAAATAATTTGGAAGCGATTCACCCTTATGTATCTCATATTCTTCTTCTGCTGGACTCCCCAAATTACTTTTTCCCATTCTTGCTTGATAGTTCGCTTTTGCTCTTTGGACTTCCGCATTCAATTTACTAAGTTCGTTCTTAGATTGTGTTAATTTGTCTACTTCAATCTGTCGAATAATATTTCTAAGAAACTGAATAAATATTGACCAATTATTTGTATAAAAGTTATCTTTATTACGTATTGTTAAACTTTTTATTCTTGACATTATAATTTTGTTGAAATTAAAATTAATAAATCCAATTTCAACAGCATTATTCTTTTCGGGAGTTAAATAACACAAGCAATAACATAATGGAAAATGTTTTAGTTCTGAATTTTTTTCAATCAATATAAAATATTTATCTCTTACTTCTATTATATCTTTCAAAACATTACATTTATCCGTTCTATCCTTAATTCTTAAATATAAATAAGCTTGTTCTAATATTTTATAGTCAGTATTTATTCTATTCATTTCAGCATCAAATGTATCTATACTATCACACTGTTTAAGTATATTTAAAACATTTTCACATATCATTTCTCTTAATATATTTCTTTTTTCTTCCCCGCCCCGTTGAACAATCTTCTTCTTGCTCGAATACGGCCCGTATAGTTTCTTTTTAGAACCTTTCGTCATCTCTTTCAGATAAAACGCCCCACTTTTCCCCTTAACTTTCCGCGCCGCCCCAGATGGACTCGCCCCAGAACACGCCCCGCATTTTTTTGAGCCAATTATAACGCTAAACTTTCGCTTATCTTTTTCTAATAAACTCATATAATATATTAGAAAAATAATTACGTGTGAATAAATAACCTCACAAATTCCGGAGTATTATCTAATAAAGCCATATTAATATATAAATGTTTTCGATATCGATTCTTCATACCAATATAATAACCGATTGCAAAATTCCGAGAAACAGTTCTAGTTAAATTCTTTCCAGCAGTTGATAAAGCATAATAATAATTTTTACTATGATTCGCGTAAAATTTATAATTATAATGTTTCGCTCTTGAAATAAAATAGTCAGGGTCCGCTCCATAACGACTGTTATGATAATAACCCATGTAATTGAATAGTCGCCGATAAGATGTAAAAAGAACTTTATTATGTACTACGGATTGTTTAATAATATTATCCGGAGTTCCTTCATAAAATAAACGCGTAAAATTAGTCCCATATCCCCAATATTTAAAACTCTGACTATTCTCTTTTTCTAATTCCGTAATCTCAAACATGAATTTAGCTGGATGAACCGTATCATCCCCATCAACATTCGCAATATAATACCCATTCGACATTAATATACCCTTGTTCCTCCCATAAAAAGTCCCCTCATTTTTATTATTAACATATAATTTAACTGACGGATTATTCCCATATAATTTATTAATAATTTCCACTGATTTATCAGTTGAACAATCATCAATAATAATAATCTCAATTTCTTTATATGTGCTTTTTAATATAGAATCAACCGTATTTACGATTGTTAGTTCGTTATTATAATTTGGAATAACAACCGAAAGAAGACGACTGCTCATATTCGCATATTTCCTCTCAATTGATTCCTTAAATATTTTAATTGTAGATTGAACAAATATATCCACATTCTTTATTGTATTTTCAGTTAATTTTACATAAATTGTTTTATCATTCCATATATAAGTCGCTCCATTGTGATTAAATATTCTAACAAAAAAGTATGACTCGCTAAACTTTTTTCTTAATATATCAATCATGTTTTTATCTAGCATAAATTATTATATATTATTTTTCAATCTCATTCTCGGTATATTTTTGATAAATATCAAGTGTCCTCGCTGATGGGTCAATCGTTTCCCCTGACCACATTGGCATCCAATACTTAGGAATCCACTGGTCATTATTATAAAATGCTCCATATATCTGTCGATAATACATTTCCTCCTTCGTTCTGGGAGGACAATGAACACATTTCCCCTTAAATTTCTCAAATGACGCGTCGCTAATAACTGACGACGCCATCATCTTCAATTTATCCAGCCAATTATTCTTAATACTGCTCACCCCATCACTAAAAGCCTCCTTCGTCCTCCATAAAATCTCATCTGGTAAAAGACCACTATTCTGAAATGACCGGCGAATCAAATACTTCTCCGCGCCATTCCTCGGGCAAACCTTCCGAGAAGAAAGGCTACTTATAAGTTTCATAAACTCCTTGTCCAAAAATGGGACTCGCAACTCCAAACCGTGGCCCGCCGTCGTCCTGTCCGCCCTCAGCACATCATACATATACAACTGATTCATCAGGCGAAATGACTCATCTGAACCAGATGCTGGACTCGGTTGTCTATGAAAATAGAGATATCCCTGACACAGCTCATCTGCGCCCTCCCCACTAAAAATGACCACGTCATCAGTCTTCTGACTGATATATTCGGATAACATAAACATCCCAATACTTGCGCGAATAGTAGTTGTATCCCACGTCTCCAACTGTAAAATAATTTCCGGAATCCTCTTCTCAATATCCTTGAAATTCATAATGACCTCGTGATGATTAGACCCAATATGCTTCGCAACGACCCGCGCCTTCTCCAAATCGGGCGACCCCTTGAATCCAATGCTATAAGTATTCACGCATTTTCCGCTCTTCTTCATTTCTTCCTGAACAATGGCGGCGACAAGACTACTATCCAATCCGCCACTAAGCAAACAACCGATGGGGCGCTCTGACAGAAGCCTCTTCACGACGGCCCTACGAAAAACCTTCTCCACCATATGATAGATACTGCTATCGCTCACTAATGAAAGATATGGGTTCGGGCTCACATCACGGAATTCACTTATAGAAAAAAAGCGCTCGACACGCCCATTCATATAATAGCTCCCCGCGGGAAATGGACGGACATCCATCATCTCACAAATCCCCTTCCCCTCACTACAAAACGCAATCTGATTTTCGTCTGCGCCATAAAATAATGGACGGACACCGATTGGGTCGCGACCGGCATAAACACTTTCATCCTCCTCATCATATATGACAAATGCGAAAACGCCATCTAATAAATTAATCATCTTCTCTAATCCGAGTTTTTCAAAAAGAGGATAAATGACCGCACAATCACTCTCTCCCTCTTCGAGTTCTAACTCATATTTTTCATTAAGGTCCTTATAATTATAAATTTCACCATTACAGATTACATAAACATGGGAGCCACTATCCTTCTCATAAATAAAAGGCTGGTCGCCCATCTGACTCAATCCATTAATCGCCAAACGATGAAATCCAATGAATGTATCATCGCCCAAAACTTCGGATACCGATTTATCGGGGCCTCTATGTTTTATCCGGTTAAAATACATAGTCATTTTATCAACATCTATCTTTTGACCAGATAAATATTTATAAAAATATATTCCACACATGTTTAATAATAAATAATTACTCTTTAAGCTATTTTGGACAGCAACTATTTTCAATAAATTATATTGAAAACTTGTCTTTTATATAACTCATTTCCCATACGTGTCCCATTGATTTTGTTTTACGAAATTCCGCTTTTTGATAACAATGAATTGCTATATTATTTGTTTTTTTGACATGAAGATACACATTTTTATCAACACATTTATTAACTAATTTTCTTAAAGAATTACTACAATATCCTTGATTTCTATATAATGGATTTGTATATACCATGTTAATTTTACATCGAGGTCCATCTAATAAACGAGAAGTAAAAATACATTCTGTATCAGTATGTATTATAAATATTTTAGTTAGTAGTATATTTTTATGTGATTCTTTAATTATATCAGTATACTTAAATATTGAACATTTACGCATATCTTTAATACAATCTTCAAATGATTTTCTAAGATCTTCAAAATTTTTCATTAGCTCTTCAAACTCATGAATTGATAGAAAATCTTCTTGTATCATATATTTATAATATTTATAAATATTATAAATATTAGTTCTTTTATTTTGGACAGCAATATTTAATATTTGCGCTATATACACTTGAAAAAAATCCGCGACCGATTATACTTACAATAACGCCATATAATAAACTGTGGAATATATTGAAACGATAATAACATTCTGGCGCTGGAAAATTCTGATTTTTCTGATTTTGTTTAATACGATGTGATGGTTTTAGCTCTAGTAATGATATACGAAACATATCAGTAGTATCATCCGGAATTTTCTCAGTATTTGTTATTAGATTTCCAAGTTTTCTGGATAAAATTCTTAAAATACCAATCTTCTTCAATATAAAATCTATCATAGCAAATATTAACATAAATACAGGTATCATCATACCAAACATCGGAGATATTCCCTTAATATTAATGAAACAAAACAAAATAAGCATAACAATTAATATGACATTTGAAGTTGCGAGTTTGTAATTTGAAAAAACTGGGCCAGATGCTAATTTAAATTTTTCTAAAAGGAAATCGAGTCCTTTAACAATATAAGGCATCGCATAAATTAATGCGAGAGGAATGAAAATCATGACGAATGTTAGAATACCAACACCTCCATTTGGAGTTCCACAATATTTATTTGAATTCGGATTAATAAAAAGTGCGATTAATACTGTTAGAAAATATGTAAAAAAAATTGCGCTTGTAGCAATCATGTTCCAATTTGATATATTATCATAATCGCGATTTAACTCTTTTTCTGGGAATAATCTATCAAATGCGCAATTAACTTTTTCAAATTGACTATCTTGTATTCCTTCTTTAAATGATTCTAAAAACATTTTAAATATGGATGGTTGTTGAGTACTATTTTCTCCACCTTTTTGCTTTTTCTCAGTATCATATTTATCAATATTCTTATCTTTTTGAAAAATTAAATATTCAATATCATGATTACTACTAAGAATTAATCCATTTATATATTTAAAATAATAAAATCCACTGATTATCGCAGTAATAAGTGCGATTTGATTCATTAATCCAGTTGAAACCTCGGCGTCATATGGGTTGAAATCCTGACCTCCTCTAAGTTTATTCTTTATAATTACTGTCTCATCATTTTTTATTACAGTTCCATCCGGCTTATATATTATTCCCTCTAAATCAGTTATAGAATACGATTCGTCAATAATAAAACCGTATTTTTTCTTTATAAGTGTCCGGAGATGATAGACTGATATAAAATCATCAATATCAATTTCATATTTTGTATTATTATAAATAAATTTCATTATTTATTTATAGTAAGAATTAAAATCCAACTGGAATAAACATAAAAATCAAGAAGAAGATTATAAATAGTAATGTCATTGGGAAAGCAGTTGCGACCCCATTCTCCAATATTCCAAAAATACAATCTACAACTACCATTTTAGTTCTTCCCTCTTCACCCACTTTTAATTCGCCTATAATTCTTTGATAATATTCAAGAACTCGATTAGCTTTTTTTAATTTTGTATTAAATTCTATTCTATCAACATTTTTTGTAGTAGATGGATTTAATTTTTGTTTTTCTTCAATATCCTTTATATAAGCTCGAATCTCATCTAAAATATTACCAATGCTACCAATATTTTCTTCGACCGCCGCTTTTTGTTCATCAGACGCCTCGCATATATCAAATAAAAATATAATCTTTGAAAAAACATATAAGATACTTTGATAAATTGAGCGCGTAATATATGCGTAAGCATTTTGTTTTCTTGAAGTTTCCTTTTCTAAAATTGTAGTAAGTTCTTTCTCTAATGGTTCAGTGGGTGTTATATAATATTCTCCTTTTTCAAATTTTTCAACACGAAAGAGTAAATCTAATATTGGCTTAACTTTATATTCTTCCGCTGTCATCTTATATTGAGAATCCGCCATAAACATTTTATAAAATTTGATGTAATCTTTCAAACTATCTTCAAGGAGAGTTGAATATTTTGAAAGATAACTAATACCAACGGTTAATGCTTCTGCTACAATTACCATCATTTCAGACCCGGGCATCATCCTAATAAAACGCCCACGAACCCGACCAAGTATATTAATTACACCAGAAAGAATACCACTCAAAAAACTCGGAAAAATGGGCACAAATACTCTTTTAAGAAATGTAGGCGCATTTGCGAATGCGTATATTAATGTCATAAACATTGTCATGAACATTGCTAGTGTCGAACTGTTCTTAAAAGCCTGACATATATTTGCGTCCCCCCATCTCGCCTTATATAATTGATACACACATGCAAAAGTTAAAAAATACATAGTTAAAGCTATAATCACAAAATCAAAAAAGAATCTTAAAAAATTAATACCAGTCTCTTTCATAAAATCCATAAAACTATTTACCCAATTATTCGGGTCTGTATTATTTTTAATAAAATCCACAACAAATACAATTGATTTCATTAAAATATTCGAAATAATAAATGATATAAATGGAATTAATCCAGATAGAATGATACCTACATAAACTAAAAGCAAGATAACATATCCGAATATTTCTCCCCCTGATAATTTTCCGCCCCGATTCTTTTTAATAACTTCAACCCGATCATTTTTCTTAATATTATATTCGAATAGTGTCCGATTATCTTCCAATTGTTTTCCGTTGAAATAAATATTTATATCATCGATACCAATCTCTTTTTTTAATGAATAAACTGATATTAAATTATTTTTTATTGTTATATACATAATAAATTATATATTTTTTTATTATTACATAAAAACTAATATCTATTATATTATTAATGATTACATATTTAAAATATTTAGAAGATAATTTAAACAATAAATATTTAAAAGAATTCGAAGAATATCGCAAGTATCTAAAAATATTCTATTCAGAAAACTCGAAATGTCCAGTAGATTCTAAAACGCTTCTACTTAAAAAAGAAACTGCGACAGAGTATGAAATGTGGTGTAAATCCAAAACAAGTAAAGACTGGAAAATTATTATTAAAAAGCCCAAAGTATATAACCTAAATATTAAATTAAATGAACTAAATATAATCTATAAGAATCAACTATTATTATTCAAGCAAAAATTAAGACAAAATTTAGAATCTCCAATTTATATACCTGAAAAAGATAAAGAAATGGAATCAGAATTAAAGGAACTTAAAAAATATGAAGGTGAAATTGAATCCATAAAAGAGCTGTTCGAAAAGCAAGAAGAAAATAAGAAGGTCCTCTACTTAAAACGACAGGAACAATTAAAAAAGCTTCTTGAAATTAAGATTAAAAAGAAAAATACATTCCAAATATGTGAGCAAGTCGATGGCGAAGTTCGAAAACAGCTTATCGAAGTCGCAAAGAATGAAAAAAAGATAGACCAAGAGCGCATTAAGCAAATTGCGAAAACCACGCAAATCACGCAATCTAATGTTAAAAACTGGATCGATTATTACAAGTTAAATATGGAATATGTTGCTGGAATGATTGAATTAGGCGCACTTAATAATGAAATATTCCAGATAACTGAGAAATATGAGCATATAAATAGCAATTATGTAATTGAACCGCCAATAATATCCAGTGATAAGAAGGTTCGACTTGAAGAAGATGAAGATGAAGAGTCAACCGAATCCAAAAAAAGAATCCGAATGAAAAAATAATATGTGATTTAACAATATGTTAAGTGAATATTTCGACCCATTATTTTTTTTCATTGCTCTGTCAATTGGGATGTTAGTTGTATATACAACAACGTCGGTCCCCGAAATCATATATAAATATCCAACTCCGGATAATAGTGTAGTCTATCAAGATGATGTTCAGAACTGTTATAGATATGTATCAAAAGAGGTCCCTTGTAAGGGGGAACTAACAGAGATTCCAATCCAACAAGTGGATTTAGAAGAGAAATCGAAGGAGAGTATTATTACACAATTCAATAAAATGATTAAACAAAATGTTTGATTATAATATAAAGAATGCTCGATTTTTTAAAAGAGAGACCTTTTGTAATATTAATATCAATTCTTTGGGGTCTAGGGTTGAGTTGTATGTTTAGACAAGCGTGTGTTGGGCGCGACTGTATTGTCATTAAGGCACCTCATCCATCCAAAATAAATAATAAAGTATTTAAGGGGACCAATTCAAAATGCTACATGTATTTACCGGAATCCACAATGTGTAGCAAAAATCCAATCCAAGCGTAATAATTTATATTTAAAAATATTTTTTTAAATATGGAATCAGACCCGAAGGCGACACCAATCAATGCTTTACCGAAAGGTAATTTAACCCAAGAAGATGACCAACAATTTATCCAGAATATTCTCAATCAGATGAAGGGGGATAGTCAGGAGTCAGAGCAAAACTACCAACAGGCTCAACAGAAATATAATAATCAGCAGTTTGGACACAGTCCAGCTGAGCAACATGAAAATAATCAACAGCAACTCCAAGGCCAATATGAGCAAGAAGAACAATATGAGTATGACGAGGAACCAGTTAAGCAGACATTTGGAGATAAGTTGAAACGCGCAATAAAAGGGCCCCTAATATTTTTAATATTATATGTTCTGTTGTGTTTCCCATTTGTTCGCGTGTTCGTAGCTAATCAGATTGCTCGTTTTACGGAGAATGAGAACTTTCAGTTATATGGAGCAACCCTTCTTTTAGGATTGATAGGTGGAGTCATATTTTATTTAATTTCTACTTTTCTTTTCTAAAATATATATTATATGAGAGACACATATATTTCTTTACAAGGTTTAGTAATTGGTTTTTTAATTGTATTACTTTTATTTATTCCGATTCCTGTAATCGGCCGATTTATATGCTTGTGGATTCTATTTGTTGTAGTATGTAATTTAGTATCCGGCGACATATTGTTTTCCCTGTTCATTTCAACATTTTTTGTTATACTATTTTTCCTATATTTAGGGCCCAAAAGGACCATTTCATTTTCTGGAAATATGGTTGAGAATTTTGAAGGTGGTGAAGGCGAATCAGGAGATAAATTAGACACTGAAATGGAAATAACTGCGAAACCAGTTGAGAAGGCTCCCGAAAAAGACCTAAAAGATATGAATCCGTCTCAGTTAAATACAATTGTTGATAAATTGAATATTAGTGTTGGCCCAGCAAAAGATGATGATGATGATTTATTCGGAAAAATAGACATCGGAGAATATGATGATGAAGATAGTGATGAGGATAGCGATGAGGATGAAGATGAGGATAAAATGGAGAAGAAAGTAGGGAAAACAACGAATAGTTCTAAAAAGGCGTATAAAGCCCAGAAACAATTATATGACTTGAATAATACGGCGAATGCTCTACATAAAACTCTAACACGGATGGCCCCAACTCTTGAAAAAGGACAAAAAATAATTGATATGGTTGGAAAAATGGGTATCGAGAAATATTTATAATAATTAATTTGGAATTATTTTATATTAATAATATAAAAGAATGAAAAATGCGAAAGTTGTTTCAAGTGTTGCTTCAAACAAGCCAGACGGATTAAGTATTGCTTTAATAATTATACTTGTTCTTATTATTGTCGCTTGTATTTTGTGGTATATTTATTACAAACCAAAAAAAGAAGTTGTTCCTCAATCAGTTGAAGGGTTTTCTGATGAAATAAACAATCTGAAATTTTTCCAAAAGAATAACATCGGGAAAGAGGTCCCGACTAATCCAGTTCATGTCCTTCCAGATGTCCTTGAAGGTAGTCTCATGACATCAGATGAAGTCAATGCTTATTTTGGGTCCGCGAAAAAAAAAACACAGTAGTTGATAACATGGTCGAGCACTTTCAAAATCCAACCATCGAGCATTTCAGTTTCGGTGATTTGTTTAGTTTCGGTGGAGGTTCCGCAAAAAAGGGGACTCCTCCTCCGGAGAGGACGCGGCCAACCTATTCCGACTCTGATTCATCCCCCCCTCAATTTAGCACACTCAGTTATGGGTCAAGTTATGAGCAAAAGAATCAGGGTGCTCTCCCAAATTATGACAAGACAGGAGAGCTAGAATTAGAGAAAGCTATTATCGAATTAAAAGGAAATTCAAGCGATTATAAAAAGGACGTTGCGGTTGCGCCTCAACGTCTTCAACCAGCCCCCGTCAAACCGAATGTTCCCACAATTACTCCGGCTGAACTAGAAAAAGCAATTATTCCAGCAGTGGAATCTCAACCGGCGCCTATGCCGAAACCCCCTTCAATGAACTGTAAATTCCTGAATTCCCAGAAATGTCATCCGGATTATCCCAACTTTTCGGGGGCGAGTCTGAACTTCGGGGGCGACAAAAATAAGGTCAAGTGCGACTCCGTTGGGGGCGAAAAAGTTGCGAAGTCCATTTGTACTATTGCCGACGGTCGTATAACAGGAGTTTATATGATTGATGAAGGAAGTGGTTATGAAGTCTCTCCGAAGGTTGTTGTTGAAGGAGGAGGCGGGTCCGGATGTAAGTTAGAGTCCGAAGTTGTCGATGGAAAGTTGAAGAAGATTATAGTAAAAGAAAGAGGCGAAGGTTTTACTGGGACCCCCTCTATAAAGATTGAGTCGCCCAATATGAGCAATGGATGTTATTTGTGTTGTAAATAGGATAATTTATTTTCTATAAAAAAATAATGAAAGATATTTTTTTATTGATATGTGTAGTATTAATTTTATTATTTATATTCGCGATGAATCGTTCCTATTTAGAAAAATTTTCTTCGAGAGATGTCGAAAACTCATGGCCTCAACTCTATACAGCAAACAATGTAGGAGAGTTATATAAGGCCCAAAATATTTACCCAGAAAAAGGAATGCGAGATTATTATGTTGGAAATTATCCGGACGTTGTTCTTCCTGCGGATGTAGTCGGATGCGGTGGTCGAAACCAACCCTGCTATGGAGGAAGTCAGGAAGTCATATTAAATACGATGCCCCCACTCGATATCAGCAATAAGAGCATTTCAACAAAGACTGGGAACATCGGTCCAAAGAAGAAAGTAGAGGAAGTCGGGTATTTATACAAAATTATGAGCGCATATGAGGATAATGCCTATATTCCTCTATTCTTGATTCGCCCTCGCGGCCAGTATCCGAAATATGAGTATTTTGTAAAAGGGGATGATGGAAGTCATAAGACCATCATTACAGCAAGTATCCATCGCGAAATCGGAACAAATGACCAAGTCAAGATTGAAGGGGAGCCGTATTTTTACAGGGCGACGATAAATGCGACGAACTTTCCGAGTTATCCACAGGTTCAATAGATTGTGGCGGAGACGGTATGTATATGTGATAATTTGCCAATGAAAGAAATATCATATGTTATTATATAGATAATTTTATCCTATATTCGTTTTTGAAACATTCCAGTTGGGACCGACCATCGCTCCTAGAAAATATGGGTCCGTTTTATCGGCCATTTTTTTATTGTAGATTTTACCACTTAGTCCTAAAACATCGAAATTCTGTTTGAAGTCTCCATATTGTCCAAAATTATATGGGAGAAGACCATTCGTTATGCTTCCTTGATTTGTTGAGACCCGAACTTCTCCTTCTACTCTGCGAAAATCACTCTGAACCATTGTCGGCGGTTCAGAATACATCTGAGTAAAATAATTTTCGGAATTAAGAGGGGTTAGTTTTTTAGAGGGGGGTGGTGTCCGGTCCTTTTCATATTTTATTTCAGTATTGTTAATCAGCTTGTCATAATTAATATAGTGTTCAAGATTTAGAAGTTCTGGGTTGTCCTTGAATAGGAAAAGCCAATCTACATAGTCCTGCATCGTCATTCCATCTGGGTATCCAAATTTATAGGCGTTTCTTTCGACTGTGGTCATTTTTTCGGGGCTTTGATAATTCTTCTTCGGTTTGAATACGTGTTCAGACTCTTTGGGATGAAAAGGATTGATGTATATTTTATCTTGGTCCTCAAATTTTATTTTATCGGGGTCAGAAGGGGTTAAATGGAGGAAATTATTAGTTTGGAAATCGGGCATGGTATTTGAATAGAGAGCCTTTTCAAGTAATTCTTTTTTATCATCTTTATTAATTGGTACTGGAAAATCTTTATTTATTATAAGGCGGTCATCTTTTCCCTCAAAATTCTCATGAATAACCATATCAGTGTCTTCTTTATTTATAACTGTTTTATGAACAACATACGGAACCGTCATTTTAGTGTAAATCCGATTTCCATAAAAACAAAATAGAAAAATAAAGAAAAAAAGAAAAACCATAAATTGATAAAATTTCATTTTATTATTTAATGAGATTTATTTCTCTATATAAAATAGTATATTATGCCCAATTATAATGATAATGATACACGAGATAATTCAATTAATGACTTACCACGAATGATATTTCAATTACCTAATACGGAGAGTGGGACCGCTTTACCGTCGCCGAATCCAGTATTTTTCTGTCAGTCTGGTTGCGCAATTGATTATCATTTTAGTAATATAAAATCATGCCAATTTAATAATGACGGAAAAAAATTCACAATAACTCCAACTGATACCGCAAATATTAATTACATAATGTGGAATGGAACTGATATGAATAGTGGAGAAAAAATGGTTCAATTCACTCTAAAAGAAGTATATTTTACTGCGCCCGCAAAAGATTACATTGGAATAAATAATGAAATATTGAATCAATCTATACAGTATTATTTTGTTTTCGTGAATGAAAAATATAGCAATCTTATGATTTGTATATCTGTAATTGGTAGTGTAAATAATCTGGGGAATGCTCCTAAATCAAATGGTTTCGTTATGATGGAAACACTATCGACGCGTATTCCGACAGTTAATGTTCAATCTGACCTTAGTAATCTCAATAATTTCAACTTGGGAACACTAATTCCTCCAAATAAACCATTTTTCAGCACACTTATAACAAATAATATTCAATATATTATTATTACAGAGGTTGTTGATGTTCCTATTGAATTTTTCTCAAATATTGCGACAATGGTTAATGGAGGAACACAATTATATACAGCAAAAATGAACAACTTTAAAACAAGTATACCACGGAATCCAGCGACAACAATTCTCTTTTATAATGAGAATTCACAATTATTGGATAATCAAAATCTAGTATGTAATTCAAATTGCGACTTAGTCCCCGCCAAAAAAATAACTCCATCTATTGGAACATATACATCAAGCGAATCAGAAAAAAAGAAAGAAGAAGAAAAAAAGAAAACAATTTCAGGCGCGGAATTATCTCCTGAAAAATGTGATATAAAAAAAGTTTGGGCGAATCAACCAACAAAACCGAAATTAAAAGATCCAAGCAAACCGGATGTAACAACACCAAATTTAACAGATGGTAGAGACCCAACTACAATTGTTGCTTTAACTGTTGCTTTTCTGATTATTTTAGTTTTTATTACATTTATTGGATTTTTTAAATATACAAATAAGAATAAAATATCAATTATTTTCTTAGTGATTGGACTTGTTTCTATTATTATTGGATTATCAGTAGGTTGTAGTTTATATACAGTAAAACCAGAAACATATTGGATATCATATGTTCTTGGAATGTTGTTGTGGTTAATTTCACTTGTATTTTTAGGAAAATTCAAAAATTATGATAATTATGGATATAGTTCCAGTTATTCAAGTTTCAATTCAACAATATCTCCAATAACGAATAAACAACAATATTCAAGTATAAATGTCCCCACAGGATTCAATCAACCACAGAAGTCATGGTTTGGTAAAATGTTTAGTAGCAGTCAGGACAAACCGATTAATTATTCCCCACAAATAACGATCCCAACCGCACAGAATACACAACCAAAACAATCATTCTTCAGTAAAATGTTCAAGAAAAGCCCAGAACAATCACCCATATCAATTCAATCAACAATGGTCCCCCAAAGTTCCACAACAAGCGCTGTATCTGTTCCTCCCCAAAGTTCCACAACAAGCGCGGTATCTGTTCCTCCCCAAAGTTCAACATCAAGCGCACCAGTTCCTCAACCGAAACAAACATTTTTATCTAAGATAAATCCATTTTCTAAAAAAGAGGTTCCATTGACCCAAGATATTATACAATCCAAAACAAAATTACTTGAAGATATTCAAAGGTCAAATTTAAATCAGACAAATAAAAAGAAATTAATGAATACAATAAACACTAGCTCAGGTTCAAATATAGTTCAGCGATTAAATACCGCATATAAAGAACTAAATCGATTAAAATCTAAAAAATAAATTACATATTATAAAAATCAATGATTCTTATATCTAAATAAATAATTACAAAGGATAACCGAGGGTCGATTGAAACCCAGTAATACCATCTAATCCCTGCGCCCCAAGAGTATCCTTCCATGTTTTAACACCGCTACACTGAGCATTAGTGTCATTTCCGCTACTACAAGACAAGCAACTGTCATTTTGGTTGAATCCAGCAGGAGTTGCGCTCGAACGAGTCATATAACTGCGTCCAGCATCCATAACCTCTGGGTCCAAATAACCGTCTCCACCATCCATCGATTCTACAATGTCTCCGTCTGCGACCTCCTTTGCGACAATAGGCGCCATCATACGAGAAGCCTGATTCTGAACAACCCTCTGTACAGTTCCTTCAAGTTGCTTTTTCTGGCCCACTTGGAGCATAACAACAAGCGCAATTGCCAAAAAGAGGGCGACAGCCGGACTAAATAGACCTACAACCGCGATAACTACCAAGAACACAATCTTAACAATGATATTATCAAAGAATGCGAGGAAGCTTACAGGTAAAAATTGGATGACAACACCAGAATAAACAATAAGTAGAACAACAAAAACGGCCTGAATAATATGACCGGCCACTGAAATTCCGGTCTTTTCAAGGATTGCGTTGGGAGCTTTAACAACCGCTTTTGAAGGATTAAATACTTTCTTTGCTAACTTTTTAACAGCCATGTTTATAATTAATACTAATATTTTATTTAAGGATAAAATTGATTTTTTTTTTAATAAATTCATATTATCTCTAAACATGTCATCAACATATATTGGAAAAAGAGGTTATGTAATCGTTAAATCGGAATTTCCCGAAAAAACAATCAAAACTATTAAGAAAGATTTAACCATTTCCCCGTTCGTCATCGGCGACTACGGCGAATCAGAAGAACCATTCCCCGTCTTTTTAGAAAACGACAAAAAATTATATGTTCCTAAATATTACGGAATTGAGAAGTTTGGAATTCCACTCATAAATGAGGTTCCCTCCGGAGAAGATATCGACCTCAAATTCAACGGGACACTCCGACCCCACCAGCTCGACCCAATTGACGCGTGTGTCCAAGCCTTTTCCAAAACGGGAGGGGGTATTCTATCGCTACCTTGCGGAGAAGGAAAAACTGCGTGTGCCTGTTATTTAATTAGTCATATGAAAAAGAAGACGTTCGTCCTTGTTCATAAAGAGTTCCTAATGAATCAATGGATTGAGAGAATCCTCGGGTCCCCCGACAGCCCCGCCTTTCTACCGAATGCCAGAATCGGCCGTATCCAAGGTAAAATCATCGACATTGAAAACAAAGATATCGTCATTGGAATGATTCAGAGCATCTCTATGAAAGATTACCCCCTTAATACATTCGATAGCTTCGGAATGGTTATCCTTGATGAGTCTCACAGATGCCCCAGCCGTGAATTCTCGAAGGCCCTCCAAAAAATAAACTGTAATTATATGCTCGGTCTCAGTGCGACTCCCGAGCGAAAAGATGGCCTGACGAAAGTCTTAAAATGGTATATCGGAGACATCGTGTTTATGAGGAAGGGTAAAAGCGCCCTAAATTCAGTAGTTGAAAGATACATCTACGATTGCGATGAAAAAGCCTACTGTCAGGAACTAAAAGGATATTATGGAAACGTGAATTCCGCCGGTATGATAAATAATGTTGCCCTATATATGCCCCGAACGAATTTCATCGTCCAAAAGACTATGGACTGCCTCAAAGATGGACGACAAATTCTAATATTATCGGACCGCCGTGAGATGTTAAAGGACATTGAGCTTAAAATGGGGGAGCGTGGGGTCGAATGCGGCTACTATGTTGGAGGAATGAAGCAGTTGAAATTAGACGAAAGCGTCAAGAAGCCCGTCATATTGGCGACATTCCAAATGGCGGCCGAAGGGCTGGATATAAAGACTATTGACACAATTATCCTCGGGACACCAAAGACCGATATTGAACAGGCGGTCGGGCGCATTCGTCCGAAAATCGGAGAAACCAAGAACGTCCCACTCGTCATCGATATTGTGGATAATTTCTCGCAGTTCAAGACTCAGGCGTTCGCACGGAACAATTTCTACAAAAAAAAGAACTATGTTATACATACGTTTAATGTGTCCAAAAGTGGGGAGCGCATCGAGAATGTCGGGTCTTGGAATCCACCAGAGGAAGAAGACGCAGTTCCGCTAACGGGTGTAAAGAAAGCTTTCGTATTCAAGTGATTTTTAGATTTTTATATTTTTATTATAATATTTACCGAAGCAAATAAATCAAATTTATTTACTCTCATCTACAACAAATTCAAGCTCAGAACAATCAGTCCATGCTCGAACAACCATTGATGAATCGTCCATCGTAAGAACGTGATTGAATTCAATCCGCGCTCCTTGAATACAAAAACTATGAACAACATCGTTTTTCCGGATGTCAAACAAATATACCTCGAATCCACCTCCAATCCTTTTCTGGACGAAAATGAAGTTCCCAATGATTTCAATGCGTGAGCGCAAAAGAATTTCGCGATTAACAGAAACATATAAACATTCAATGTCCGTATATATGAAGAATACTGTGTCATCCTGAATCAATTGACACTGGCGCATTTGCGTCCCGAACAGTTGTAAAGAAACAAACATTTGTTGAGTAATTGTATCAAATATTTGGACATCTACCTCACTATTTCCAACACGCGTATATGAAGCAACATATCTCCCTCCAACAAGAACAGCATTCGAGCTCAGAATTGGAGTGATAACCGGCGACATACAGCTATTAATTTGTTCAAGAATGTCAGAGATTGAGTAGAATGATGTAGTCTTATCCTTTCCAACAACAAAGAAACCATTTGAATCATCCATTAAACTGACGCGTTCAACATCACTGTGAAATGTACAACTCATGAATCGGTCTGGGCTGTAATAAACAACCCACGACGTATAATCAATGTCAATCATCAAAATTATTTTTTCTTTCTTCAAATGAAACATCCAACGATGTATAGAATCAAAAATTATGTCTCCATCACTTTGGATAATAAAATGACCTCGTCTTATTAAAATAAAATTAAACATATTGTTTTTTATATGTTTAATTTTATACCTAATTCTCCATCAATTTTTACAAAAGAACAACCACATTTTCCTGAAATAATTCCATGTTAAATTTCTCATCTTCGTCCGCAATTTCCTTAGAACGCAACCGCATCAAAAATGCGTCGCGATCCACTTTCCCCAAAGTAATCCAACTGCGAATAACATTCCCAAAAATCGCCCCACATTTTGGATAATCAACCTCATATTCCGCATATAATTGAACCATCCGCCCACAAATGAAATCCCCGAACGCACCCGAAAACTCATCAAAATCCCGAACAAGCATCTTGAACATTTCCACCAAATGATTACTCATGCTCTCCTTACTATCAAGAACAGAATATATAAACTTAGAAATAAACAGCGGATAATCATCTTCCACCTTCAATGTCCGAAATAATTCCACACTCGCATCATAGTCCTGTGTAATCGGATATTCCGCAATAATACACTCAATATTCTGCTCATTCATAGACTTCTTATTAATATCGACCTTAATGTAATCATTAATTGAATTTTCACCAGAACTCGGGACAGCAAGAGCCTCATAAATATTAGAACTCTTCAATTTCAGCTTGAAAAAATTCTGTAATTTGAACTTGATACGTGGGATGAGTTGAACCGACTGTATAACAACATTCACGCGCTCCTCATAGAAATTCTGAGTGTCTTTATTGAACTTCAATTTATTCGCCATTACGAACTCATACATAATCGCAAATGACTCAATATCATTAGAATCCAGTAGCGTAAGCAAACTATAATGAAGAACCTTTGAATTGAAAATTCCGTAATCGACTGTCCAATATACCATCTTCAAAAAGTTGGAATACTTATTCTTTGAAAACACGTTTAAGTCAAACTCCTCGGCGGTCTCCATAATCTCGTTCAAAAACACTTCGCGACCCCGAAACTTGTCCTCAATATATGCGCAAAAAGACGCCTTATAATTATACTGCTTCAATGCATCATCTAACGCCTCTGCTTCGGTATCGAATGGCCCAACGAACTCACTCTCATATGACGCATCCAGCCTATTCAAGCACCAATAGAATCCATAGTCATCAGACTCGCTCGTATTGTGAATAACATTGAACATCTTCTTCTGCCATTTCTTGTTGATAATGAGCTCTTTAACCAATTTCGCATACAAATCAATGTAGTGATTATCCGTCATAACTTTATTCATAATTTCAGCATTAATAATATCGTATGTTTCATAAAACATCTGCTCCTCTAAATGGTCGATGAATTCCTTCACGATTATTGTGAATTTTTTGTCGTTTAACTTGTTCAAATGCGAAATAACAGTCTTCCGAATTTTATCAGTATCGTTCGCGGGTATCTGGCGAATGTATGAATTAACAAAATACTTCTCGATGTCCTTTCCACGAAAGCGATTCTTCCGCCTCCAAGAAGAAGTCGGCTTTGGTCTAACAACACCCTTCCCATAATTATTTTTCTTAAATGATAATACGTCGATTGGTTTCACTTCGACGTTTTTATAATATTCTTTGAAATTATTCAACAATGATATACTTTTTCCAACACACTTGCGTATAAAATCGATTGAATAAACGGATTGAATATTGTGGAATTCGATCGGGATTAAATTTTCCATTTTATTATATATATAATAAAATCTTTAAGCCGTTTTTACTTAGTTCCGGCGACAACCACATCCAGTACAGATATAAATCATTATATGATTTATATCTCTAGAGTTTATATATGACTTTGTCATATATAAACTGTACAGTCTAATTCTGGATTTCCATCCTTATATTTATCGTATTGACACCAACCTTTCTCACCAATATGTAATTTTGCGCAACTAAATGGACACTCATTTTTCTTACAAGGAGCCTCTCCACAATTACCGGAGTCGCTACTATAATAGCATCCTTTTAAGCATTTTTGGGGAGGATGTGGATCTGGATGTGGGCGTGGATGTGGGCGTGGGCGTGGGCGTGGATGTGGGCGCGGATGAGGATTCTTATTTTTTTTACTAAATTCAACAATTAGATATATACCGACGCCGATTATTCCACAACCAAGAATTGATAATAATACAATTACTACAATCGTATTCGTTTCCATAATATCTAAATAGAAAAGAATTTCACTTACAACCACATCCAGTGCAATCCACTTTTGAGTCCCCGCCCATATATTTATCGTATTGACACCATCCTTTCTCGCCGATACGCAAGTCCGCACAAGTATATGGACACTCGCCTTTTTTACAAGGCGCTTTTCCACAATTACCGGAGTCTCCTTTATATTTACAACCATTCAAGCATTTTTTATGGTCCTTTCCACCTTTTTTCGCGAATATAACAATAAAATATATACCTACACCAATAATTGCGCAGCCAATAAGTGATAATAACACTATAATCGCAATCATATTCGGTTCCATAATATCTAAATAGAAAAAAGTGATTTCTTAAACGACTTAAAAATAATAGTATAATAATATATTATATGAAACCGATAAAACTTGGTAATGGAAAAGCCCTTCAAATCACGGAAACACAAACAATCCGTGAAATAGGCGCCCTATTGAAAAAATATGGGGTCGATATTGAGTATAAGAAATATCATTTTTTGGATAAAAATAGAGCGCAAGAATTAAAAGCAACTAAACACTCATTTGTTTTAAACACGTTTGGAACAAAATATTTACTATTTCTTACGAAAGTCAATTCTAAAAACTATGCTATATACATTAATCGGAAAAATGAATCCTTTTATTATGTGAAGACACGTTTTTCAGAAGAATTATATTCCGATACAGTTTTGGAGGGAGAAACCGTCAAAATTGGGAATGATTGGTCTTTTTTATTGAGCGATATTCATTTATATCGAGGACAACCTCTTCAATCAAACACGTTCGACGAGCGTTATAAGCGAATGACGAAGCTTCTCAATGAGGAATATATTTCCGACGAATATGTGGAACCATTCCGCCTTTTTAAAAAGGAAGTATTTGATTATACAGATATTAAGAGCGTCCGTGAGAAATATGTTCCGACACTTCCATTTCAAGTGAATGGATACTTGTTCAAATCGACGACATTCTCGACATATGACATCCTTTACATTTTTCCGGAATGTCGCAATAAGAAAGAGGATGAAGTCGCACGGGAACCGAGTGATGCTGTAATCGCATCAGATACTTCTCCTAAAAAGGCGAAAGAAGTCCCAGAAATGAAGAATGAGATGATTTTTATTACAAAAAAAACTGAATATCCAGATGTATATGAGTTATACGAATCATCAAATTCTAAAATGTATGATTTCGCTGGAATCCCGACTATTGGAGTCAGTAAAATGGTTCGGGAATGGTTTGCGGAAAAGACGGAACTCGTTATTTTGTTCAGAAAGAACAAAGTTAATGAGAAATGGGATCCTGTTTCCGTGATGAATTGAGTATTTTAAGGAATATTGGTGAATAAATTATTATAGTCCATAATTCCATTATATACTCCTTTCAGTGTTTTTTGAATATTTTTACTTTTTTTCAATTCACTTATAACACAAATAATAAATAGTAGGTCATTATTACGTATCCCTTTTATTTCGTCGATGGCAAAATAC
>Ga0214919_10000362_pt1 | contig 77582 bp, 62 predicted proteins | sample LL1503_MetaG_FD_177994 | JGI IMG/M metagenome (GOLD analysis project Ga0214919, IMG submission 177994) | Freshwater microbial communities from Lake Lanier, Atlanta, Georgia, United States - LL-1503 | ecosystem: Environmental > Aquatic > Freshwater > Lake | place: USA: Georgia | collected... | reverse complement strand
CTACGCTAAAGCCGCACTCGCCGCCGAGCTCGGTCTAGTCGTCAACCTCTGCGGCACCAAGGCCAACGGCCAACCGTTTTAACGAAGTCGGCAACAGCGGGGCCTATCAGCCGCGATGGGGCGACGGTTAAGCTTGGAATCACGCGCCTCCGTACGTGACGCTGCGTGATGCCCCACTTCGCCCGCCGCGCGTTGCTCACGTTGTTCGCTTGGCCTCTGGCCGTCTTCGCCGCTGCGCCCACGCGACTTGCGCGCGAGAACCTTCTTCTGCGCCATAACAACGCCGGCGCGGCGGTCGCCGTTAAAACGGTGGCCGAATGGGCGGATCGGCGCGCCGAGATCATACGTGGCATGGAAACGGTCATGGGCGCGTTTCCTGGAGCCGCATCACCCAAGCGCGTCGCCCTCGATGTCCGTATCGAAGCCGAAACCGATCACGATACCTACGTCATCCGTCGCATCACCTACCAAGCCGAACCCGGCAGCCGTGTGCCGGCGTTGCTCTGCATTCCCAAAGCAGCGCTCACTGCTCCCGCCGGCAGCGTACCCGCGGTACTATGTCTGCATCCGACCGACAACACCGTTGGCCCCGGCGTCACTATTGGCCTCGGTCCGCTCCCGCATCGCGCCTACGCGAGCGAACTCGCCGCGCGCGGCTACGTGACGATCTCGCCTGCTTATCCGCACCTCGCAGGCTACGCGCCCGCGGTCAAGGGCCTCGGCTACGCGAGCGGCACGATGAAGGCTATTTGGGACAACACGCGCGCGCTCGATGTCCTGGAAACGTTGCCCTGCGTGCGGCGCGATCACTACGGGGCCATAGGCCACTCCCTCGGCGGCCACAACGCACTTTATACTGCCGTCTTCGAGCCACGCCTCGTCGCCATCGTGTCGAGCTGTGGTTTCGATTCGTTCCTCGATTACTACGGAGGCAAACCCGACGTTTGGACCGAGGGTAAAGGTTGGTGCCAGGAGCGCTACATGTTGGGCCTGCTTGCGTACGCCGGTCGCCTTGCGGACATCCCGTTTGATTTCCACGAAATCCTCGGGGCGCTCGCCCCACGACCAGTCTTCGTCAACGCGCCCTTGCGCGACTCAAATTTTCAATGGGCCTCAGTGGACCGAGTCGTCGAGAGCGCTCGCGCCGCCTACGCGCTCCATGGCGCGGCCGCTGACCTGCGCGTCGAGCACCCCGACAGCGAACACGACTTTCCCGACGCCCAACGCCAGACCGCTTATCGTCTCTTCGACACGGTCCTTCGCTAAAATTCGGCAGCTAAATCAGCCAATTAAAAAACCGAGGAAAAATCCTCGGTTTTACGGGCGGGGGTTTCGGCTTAGAGCGAAACCCGAGGCTGAGGCTGGAAAGTGGTACCGCTACGGAGAATCGAACTCCGATTAACGAGATGAAAACCCGTTGTACTAACCGTTATACGATAGCGGCAAAATTGTGATGGGGGCCGATTGGAACCAACATTCACGCCTGATCAAGAAAAATATTTCTTAGATAATCAAGCCCTCGTTTGAACCGCAAACTGTGCGCACGCTCTACGCCTCTAGGCGCGCCGCTTTCCCGGCAGCCCCGAAACCGCACGCACTCAAGTTTACCTCACCGTTTTACGCCGCTTTCGCAAGTCCGCGACCGCACCGCCGGAGAAATATGATCAAAGCAGAACGGGAACTTCAGCCCATCGCACAACGCACGGTCGGTGGTCCACAAACCTCATTCAGCCTCGCTGAATTATTTTCGCGCCCGCACGGCTTGAGTAATCAACTTCAACAGTGGCTGGGCCGTGTGTAGCGCTTTTTCCAAAACAGCCTGCTCGGACATTTTTGTTTTCGCCGCGATCACACGCACGCGCTTCTGGTCGGACTTTAGCAGTGTAATTTTTTAGTTAGAACGTTTTTCGAGGGCATCGAACTGAGAAAACGTAGATGCTTATTCTACTCAATAAAATTAAAAGAACGTCGAAATTTTGGTATTAATTTTTAAGCTATGCGTCATATCTTCGCCTCAACTCCTTGCCTTATTTTTTGCATAAACCATTCTATAATAAGAAATTTCATTTATGCCGTCCAAACCTATCCCAATACGCATCCCAGACTCTTTGTTGAGGGAAATCAAAGCGACCGCGACTGCGTTGGAAATGACCGATCAGGACACGATGAGATTCTGCATGCGCCTCGGCCTGAAAATTCTCGAGCTCACCGTCAACGATCCGATTACACCCGTGGCGGAGAAAGCTTTAAAAACAAAAGGGGGTTCCGCACATCAGTTAATCACTGAAGTGGGTAAAAAACTTCAAATGGAATAAGCGGCAGGTAAAAATGGGGCAATCTGCAGCAAGAAGGACCGCCAACAAGCGTTCACGGTGAGCCATTAAAAGAGTCCTAGCCTTGTGCAGGCTTAAACGGGTTTAATAAGCACTGAAAAAACGAACAACCTAAGCTAAGCTTAGCTCGTGACCCATTGCTGGATTATTTTGTGGCGAAGTTTCAGCTGTAACAGGTCCCCTCGATTCGAAACACATGCGAAACTCAGGACTTTCGACCAGACGGAAGACGTTGGGACAAATTACAATAATACGACTAAGATCCTCGAGAACTGTGATTTCTTTCATGTTTAAGTACTGAATGTTGAGAACGTATGAACGTAAATTAAGTTAAAGGTCCTAAGTTACAAAAATGAGGCGTGAGGATTACAATTGGGGGAAATCGCAACGGCGTGAAAGTGAGGCTTAGCAACAATTTCAGGCCTTCTGTTGAGCCTCTTCCGGTTTTACTCATTGCCCAACCTTTAGCACCGTGCATGCCAGAACGTACTTCACGAGGCACGAACGACTGCGCGATCAACGCGACTTCACTTTGCGAGACTCAATACGAATGTACCGCTTAATTGCGGATGCCTTACGTTTAGGATCAGCTCGAGAGGGCCTCGGGAGTAAGAGCGATGAAACGATTAAACCCAGGATAAAACAGCAAGGACCACGTCACCCTACCCTCGTATTTACCGCAGTTATAAGGAGGCGGATGAAGAAGAACGAGAGCCCCAGTATTTTAAGCTGCGGAGCTTAAGAAGTTTTTGGGATATAAAAAACTACAACTGTGTTTATGTGCCATTTCAGCAAGTTGTCGCACGCGATTATTTTCAGGTTTTAACACTGACTCCTGGTTATGAATTAAGGCGGCTAGGGCTAATTTATTGGTCTTTGGCGCCGGCAAATACCGATCAAGTAGCGCGACCAATGAAAGCGGTAGGAGCGACTCATAATTCGGGCAGGCAACCACAACTAATTGAGCATATAGAAAGGCTAACCCGATCTGTAAGAGGACTTCGGGCTCTCTGATCATCGAAAAATGCCAGAGCGATAAATTAATATCCGCCTGTTGAGAGGATAGATTCAGACGGTTTACGGTGCGACTGAGTGACTCTACAGCATGGATTGCTGAATTTTTATCCTCATATAAAAGCACGACATTTAACTTAAAAAGTTGTCGAGACTGCGCCTGTGATACCAAGACAACTGGGAATTGAGCATTCGGCACTCTAGTGCTATTTGCCAATTTCTTTATATTGTAGGGCATAACTGAAGCAACTTTGTGTTCAATTCGCTGGAAATATTTGCTGAGCACAATGGTCTAATTTACCAAGATAGGCAGAAAGGAACTAACCTCCCGTTGCCAATTACTACGCACGATTTGTCTTCATGATTTCTAGCTCACTCACCAAAATTTTCGACGCCAATCCCCTTCCCTTAGTCCTCATTGAATCACTTGCGAACGCTTACCGCTTGAGCAATTACCTTAAGTAAAGGTTGAGCGGCAGCCAGTCGCCTTATCGACCACCTGATGCTCCGCCAGCTTGGTTTTCACTGCGATCTGTCGCACACGGTTATGGTCGGCAGATCTCAGCGCGATTTTCTGAGTCATGGCATTTGCTGAATGCATGACCTGGATTATGTACATGAAAAATATACCTGTTCGGAAAAAAGACCACCGAGTTAATGGTGTAACCATTTGAGCTATTGAAAAATTCAAGCGACGTAGTGTAGCGATAAACTTATTGGATCATAACCTGCTCGATAAATTTTAATTTATGCCATCCAAGCCCATTCCTATACGCATCAGCGATTCTTTGTTGAAGGAAATCAAAGCAACCGCGACTGCGCTAGAAATGACCGACCAAGACGCGATGCGCTTCTGTATGCGACTCGGTCTCAAAATCCTGGAGCTTTCCGAATTCGATGTCGTCCCCCCTGTTGCCGAGAAGGCGTTAAAAGACAGCAAAGTATCGGTGAAAGAATTAGTCCAAGGCGTCGAAAAAAGACCTCGATCAACTTGAGTGGCGCTGCGCTTCATCCAGCGCACTGGATCTTCACCCCCAAGTCGCCTTCGCGGATTCCGAAAAACCAAAAAACCGAGGAAATTAATCCTCGGTTTTCGGAATGTCGCTCACAGCTTAAAAAAGAGCCGCGAGCGACGGTGGCAGTTAGGCATTAACTGTTATACGATTCTCACTTCGTCGGAACGCTTAGGATCGTCTTAAGAATACGTCCGGCAACAAGATACGGGTCGGCGGCGGAGTTCGGACGGCGGTCTTCGAGGTAGCCCTTGTAGCCGTTGTTGACGAAGCTATGAGGGATACGGACCGAGGCGCCGCGGTCGGCAAGACCATAGCTGAACTTGTCGATCGACTGTGTCTCGTGGAGACCAGTGAGGCGCAGGTGATTTTCTGGTCCGTATACAGCAATGTGCTCGTCGCGGAATTTGTTGAAGGCCGCCATGAGTTTCTCGAAGTAGGCTTTGCCGCCCTTCTCGCGCATGAACTTGGTGGAGAAGTTAGCGTGCATGCCGGAGCCGTTCCAATCGAGCGGTTGCTGGAAGTTGGCGAGGATTGGTTTGCAGCGCCACTCGATGTCGATGCCATAGCCTTCAGCGAGACGGGCGAGGATGTAGCGAGCGACCCACATCTGGTCAGCGGCGCTCTTGGAGCCTTTGCCGAAGATCTGGAATTCCCATTGGCCTTTGGCGACCTCGGCGTTGATGCCTTCGAGGTTAATGCCGGCATCAAGACAGATATCGATGTGCTTCTCGGTGATCTCGCGGGCGACATCGCCGACGTTCTTGTAACCAACACCGGTGTAATACGGGCCTTGGGGCGCCGGATAACCGCCTTCGGGGAAACCGAGGGGACGGCCGTCTTGATAAAAGAAATATTCTTGTTCGAAGCCGTACCACGTATCGGCATCATCCGGAATGGTGGCGCGCGAATTGGAGACGTGCGGCGTGACGCCATCTGGCATCATGACTTCGCACATGACGAGCACGCCGTTCTTACGGGTGCTGTCCGGGTACACCGCGACGGGCTTCAACACGCAATCCGAGCTTTTGCCCTCGGCCTGCTGCGTGGAGCTACCGTCGAAGCCCCAGTTGGGCAACTCGGTGAGCTTGGGGAAGCTCTTGAATTCTTTAATCTGAGTCTTGCTGCGCATGCTGGCCAGCGGTTTGTAGCCGTCGAGCCAGATGTATTCTAATTTATATTTAGCCATAATAATGCGGGTTTTGTGAGGGGGTTTGACGTGAGTACGGTGAATTTAGACCGGTTTCATACGTTGGAAACCTCATAGCTTTTCAGCACCTCATATGCCATCAGCAACCAGATTTTTAAAGATTTCGGACGATTTTCACATCCTGCTTAGCGTGAGGTAATTTCAACTGTATCAGTGTTGTCCCTTGCCTCTGCCCCATCACCCCTAAACCTCATCATCCACCGCCATGCACGAGGTCAAAGACACGCAACGCGCCGTCGTGCGCATCGGCTACGATGGCCGCGTGCACAAGACATTCCGCGGGCCCCACGCCCAAACCCGCTTCGACAACGAGGTCCGCGTCCTCCGCCACCTCGAAGCCCGCGGCTGTGATTTCGTCCCTCGCCTCCTTGAAGTCGACCCCGAGGCCCTCAAAATCATCACCACCAACTGCGGCTCAATCGTCGACCAGCTTAACCCCGAGCGGATGCAAGAATTGTTTAAAGAGCTCGAAACTTACGGCGTTCGCCACGACGACGCTTTCTTGCGCAACATCACCTACCGCGCGAGCGACGGTCGCTTCTGCCTGATCGACTTCGAATTCGCCACCCTACTTGACCCACCTCCCACCGCGGCCAAACCACGATGACCCCCACCACCTCCAACCCCCGCCCTCCGCCGGCCCCCGTACCCGACCTCCGCTGGTCCGGGCTCACCGATCGTGGCAAGGTCCGCCCCAACAACGAAGACTCCTTCCTCGCTCTCGCCTTCGACGGCCGTGAAGTCCGCCGCCTCGGCAAAATCGGTGCCGCCTCCTGCGCCTCAAGCGATTTTGTCTTCGCCGTCAGCGACGGCATGGGCGGCGCCAAATCCGGCGAATTCGCCAGCCGCATCACCGTTGAGAAAATTACCCAGTTGCTCACCAAGAGCTTCAAACTTTCCGCCAGCGGCATGAGCAGCGGCTTCACCGACATCCTCCTGGAAGTCTTCCACGCCATCCACTACGAGCTCCTCAAATTTGGCTACAGCTACGAAGAATGCCGTGGCATGGGCACCACCCTCACCCTCGGCTGGCTCACGCCCGGCTGGCTCTACTTCGGCCACATCGGGGACAGTCGATTATATTATTTACCCCAGTCCGGCGGCATCACCCAACTCACCCACGATCACACCCACGTAGGCTACCTCCGCCGCCAAGGTCAGATTAATGAACGAGAAGCCCGCGCCCACCCGATGCGCAACGCCCTCCACCAAGCCCTCGGCGCCGGCCACCAATTCATCGAACCCCAATTCGGCGCGGTCGCTCTCACCCCCGGCGACCGCTTCGTCCTCTGCTCCGATGGCCTCGTCGACGGCCTCTGGGAACGCCACATCGAGGAACTTATCCGCACGCCCTCGCCCGCCGAAAAGAAACGCTCCCCCGCCGAACGCCTCGTTGTCGCCTCCCTCGAAAATTCCGGCCAAGACAACACCACCGCCCTCACCTTCGAACTCCTCGCGCCAACCGGGCCCGAGGTGCCACGCGCCAAAAATCCTATACGCACCCCAGCGCCGCGATGACTACGACGCTCTTCGTCTACGGCACCCTCAAACGCGGCGGCTTAAACCACCACCACCTCGCCGCCCAAACCTTCCACGGACCCGCCCACACCGCGCCGGGCTTCACGCTTTTTTCTCTCGGCGCATATCCCGGACTGGTCGCAGCGCCGACCGACGACCACGGCGTCACCGGCGAACTCTGGTCGGTTGACCCAGCCTGTCTTGCGCGACTCGACGTACTCGAGGGTCTAACCGAAGGACTGTACCGCCGCGCTCCGATTGCACTCATCCACCCAATCGCCCGCAACCAAGTCGCCGCATCGCCCGCGATTTCATCCGCTGAAACGTATTTTTATCTGCGCGACTTATCTGGCCGCCCTCACCTCGGCGCCACGTGGCCCATCTGAGCCCGCGCCATCATAGCCGCGAGCGAAGCGGGCCGTCCCACCACGATTATTGCTTTAAAAACTTCGCCGACACCCGTCGCACCGCCGTGAATTTCGCCCGATAAAGTTCCTCCAAGACCTCGCGTACTTCGGCGGGGATGCGTTGCACCATCGCATCCAGTGCAGGCAAAGGTCCGGTTTCCGCTGCCGTCTCTTCGCGCGCAGCCGCTGGCTTCACCGCGACCGTTTCACCGCGTTCGCGCGTCTCAGCCAGAAACGTAGTCTCGCCCGCTTCATCGGTCGGCCACGGCGCATCATCGCCAAACAAAGTCCCATGCGCCGAAGCACTGGCTGCCGCCACCGCCGCCGCACTCAATGGCGCCACACCAACCGCATCGCTCGCCTCCGGCGGCAAAGACTCCACGCGGTTCGTCGCCTCGATTGAGCTGATTCGCGCCACAACGCTCGACTGTGCCGACGCAGCCAAGGCCGTGCTCAGGCGCCGCTCCAACCGCTCAATCAGTCCTTTTTTTTTTCGCTGTCGGCGGCCGCCGGCTCCGGGGCTTCATCGGCCAGCGCCGCGAGCTCTTTGATGAGGCTATCAATCGCGCGCGCGCGGCTCGCTTCGATCGCCTTCAACAACGTCACTTCAAAATTAATTTTCTCGGCCAACCCGAGCTTCACGCTGCCTTCGCCTTCACGCAGACCGTCGAGCAAGCGCGTGATCTGCTCCGTCGTCATGGCAACCCCGCCGAGGCTGCTGCTACGGCCACCTTGCGCGATCGCATCAAGTAATGCCGATCGGACCACTTCCTGCAAATCCGTGAGCAACCTGACTAAGTCGCGGCCCGCTGAGTCGCATTCGTCCACGAGGGCGACGAGGCGTGAGTGATCACCGGTGGCTAGGGTGGCGGCGAGTTCGGCGATTTTTTCGGCTGCGACGAGACCGTACACATCGAGCACATCCGGCTCGGCGATCTCGGTCCCGCAAAACGAAATCATCTGATCAAAAATCGACTGGGCATCGCGCATGCCGCCGTCCGCCATGCGAGCGATGCAGGCGAGCGCCTCGGGGGAAACTTTGATCTTTTCCGCGACCGCAATTTTCTGGAGACGCTCGATGATGAGCGGGGCCGGAATCGGCTTTAGGTCAAAACGTTGGCAGCGTGACAAGATCGTCGGCAGCACCTTTTGCACCTCCGTCGTGGCGAAGACGAACTTCACGTGCGGGGGTGGTTCTTCGAGGGTTTTGAGCAGCGCGTTAAACGCTGCCGTCGAAAGCATGTGCACCTCGTCTATAATATAGACTTTAAATTTACCCTGTGCCGGCGAATAGCGCGCTGTCTCGCGCAAATCGCGCACTTGCTCGACGCCGTTATTGGACGCTCCGTCGATCTCGATGACGTCCAGATGCGAGCCATCCGCGATGGATTGCACGGCCGGATCCGCAGGATCGAAATCGGCGTTGGGGCCGCCGGTACAATTCAGGGCCTTGGCAAAAATACGTGCCGTTGAGGTTTTGCCGGTGCCGCGCGGGCCCACAAACAAGTACGCGTGAGCAATGCGATTGCGAGCGATAGCGTTTTTCAACGTCCGCACGACATGATCCTGCCCCACGACGTCGGCAAAGATTTGCGGACGCCATTTACGGGCGATGACTTGGTAGCCGGTTGTACTCAAAGGCGCAAAAGTTCAGGAATCAGAAGAGGAAATCAAAAATAAAGTGGCCAGGCACTCCACGGCACTAGGAGGACGACGTTACCGTTGCTGCCTTCCGGCCCTGGCGGGGTTCACGCGCCTGCCCATGCATGGCACCTGGCCGCCGCGAACCATGCGCCGGAGGCGGGTTCGCGCAACAACTATTTGCCTTTTTGCAGCGCGGCCTCGAGGTCGCGCCGTGCTCAGGGATTCAACGGTTCGGCGGCCGCAGGCGCCGGCGTCAAAGGCCTCGGTGGCGGGGTCGCGCCATCACGTTTACCACCCTTGCGATCGCGCGGAGGGGGTAGACCTGGGCGCTCTTCACGCATCAACTCGCGCTGACGCTCCTGCATTTTTTCGAGTTTCTTGCGCTGGTCCGGGTTGAGCTCGACGGCGAGCGTCTGTTGGAGCCGGCGGAGAATCAGGCCGGTTTCCTTGATAGAAACCTGCCGCAACTGACGGATTTCCTCCTCAGCGCGATCCACCAACGGACGGATTTTTTCCTTCTGCTCGTTCGTGAGCTCGAGTCGATCAGCCATGTGTCGCAACACAGCCGGCGGCATCGCAGGCAGCGCGGGTGCACCACGGCGTTGCGCCAACCGCGGGCCCGCCCGCATCGCCAGCAAACCACCAAAAATAGCGCCCGCCAAAAATACGGCGGTAAACGCGAGTACAACTTTCCAGGTTTTATTCATGGCTTATTCAATAGGACCGAGTAGCAGGGCAACAGGATCATCTCCGATGAGGATATTTTCCTCATCAGCCTCCGCTGTGAGCACCGAAAAATTGGCGCACACGCTCGCGAGCGCCAAGAAGCTAGCCACGCCAACCGCTCGGAGCGCAAACCGCTCAAACAACGAACGCCCGGGGCGGTCCGCCGCCATAGCCAAGGCGGCGATGCGCGTGGCAAAACCATAGGGCGCAGCCGCCAGCGTCTCAACGGGCGCGCGACGAGCAGTCGCGATGAGGCGATGCCAAGAGTGATCGGGTTCGATAGGTTTCATGCGTGTTCCCTGTTTTGCAGATCTAAAAAAAGTTTTCGTAATTTTCGGCGCGCCCGAAAGGCCCGCACTTTGACCAGAGACGTATTCCAGCCCGTGAGGTTGCAGATCTCGGCGATGGTTTTCTGCTCCATATCCAACAATTGAATCACCATGCGGTCGTCGGGTTTGAGTTGATCGAGGAGTTTATGCACGAGCTCGTGCGCGGCGAGCGCGTCGTTGGCGGCGACGTCGTTCTCGCTGGTCATCACCGCATCGAGCACATCGGACTGATTTTCAGAAAGATCCGCCCAACGAAACTCCGGGCGGCGTTTCTGCGCGCGGAGTTGGTCGATGCAGGTCGTCACAGCGATCCGTGAAACCCAGTGCGTGAGCGGCACCGCACCCTGATATTGCTCAAGCCGGGTGAACATTTTCAGAAAAATATCTTGCGCAAGGTCTTCCTCGGCGACGCGCCGCGGGAGGTGGGAACGCACGATGCGGATAACCAACGGGTAAAGATGATCGACCAGCTCACGCGCAGCGGCCTGATCACGTTGACGTACGCGCACCAAGCAGCCAGCCACGTCGAAAGACGGTTCTTCATCAGGCATAGGGAAAGAAAATTGAAACCCGACACAGCACGCAAGACGGGCTTCACGGCGGCAGGTTACATTGGGCCCAAGGTCATAGGCTTAAAAAGGCCCGCCTTGACTCCCGCGCCCGCGGCCCGATACGCCTAAACTACAGCAATGTCCACGCTTACTCAGGCCCTTCGACTTACGAACACGCGCGATCGTTAATGCACCGCCGAGCGGTGGATCGCGCGTTGGCCTGCTAGCAAATCCCGTTACCGCTGTTTTGCGGTTAGACGGTTCGTCGGCTCGCTTCCTGTCATTCCTTCGTTCAACCTTTCGTCTCTCGACTCCTGTTTTGCCATGCAATCCGCGCCCGTCACCAAATACCGCCCGTTCCCGCCCGTAGCCCTACTCAACCGGCAGTGGCCAAGCCGCACGCTCACCCGTGCACCGATGTGGTGCAGCGTCGATCTCCGCGACGGCAACCAAGCCCTCGCCCAGCCCATGAGCGTCGAGGAGAAACTAGAGTATTTTGAGCTACTCGTGAAAATAGGCTTCAAGGAAATCGAGATTGGTTTCCCTTCTGCCTCGCAGATCGAATTCGATTTTTGCCGCCGCCTCATCGAAGAGAAACGCGTCCCTGACGATGTCGCACTCCAGATTCTTTGCCAATGCCGCGAAGATCTCATCATCCGCAGTTGCGAGGCGCTCCGCGGCGCTAAGCACATCATTTTCCATCTCTACAACTCCACATCGCCCTCGCAGCGCCAGCATGTGTTTCACGCTAGTCGCGCCGACATCGTCGCCATCGCCACGCGCGGCACGGCTTGGGTCAAGCAGCACACTGCAGCCCTCGCCGCCACGGGCACACACGTACGTTTCCAATATTCTCCAGAGAGCTTCACCAGCACCGAACTCGATTTCGCGCTGGAAATCTGCGAAGCGGTCACCGACGTCTGGCAACCCACGGTTGATAATAAAATCATTCTCAATCTCCCCGCCACGGTCGAATACGCCACGCCCAACGTCCACGCCGACCAGATCGAGTGGATGGCCACGCACCTCACGCGCCGTGACCGCACGCTGATTTCTCTCCACACGCACAACGACCGCGGCACCGGCATCGCCGCCACGGAACTAGCCTTGCTCGCTGGTGCTGATCGCGTCGAAGGTACGCTCTTCGGCAACGGCGAACGCACCGGCAATCTCGACATCGTCACCGTCGCGCTGAATTTATACACCCACGGTATCCACCCGGACCTCGATTTTTCCGACATCAACCACGTGCGCGACGTCTACGAGCGTTGCACCAAACTAGAGGTGCCGCCTCGCCAGCCCTACGCAGGCGAACTAGTTTTTACAGCTTTCAGCGGCTCGCACCAAGACGCCATCAAGAAATCCTGGGCCGTCCAAAAACCCGACGCGCCTTGGGACGTGATCTACATTCCGATCGACCCCGCCGACCTCGGACGCAGTTACAAAGCCATCATCCGCATCAACAGCCAATCCGGCAAAGGCGGCGTAGCGTACGTTCTCGAAAACGACTTCGGCTTCCAGCTGCCTAAGCTCATGCACAAGGAAATCGGCAAACTCATCAACGACCGCGCCGACGCGAAGGGCACCGAGCTCTCCTCAGCCGAGATCAATACGATCTTCCGCCACGAGTACCTCGAGCAACCCGCGCCGTCGCTCGTGCTCCAGCATTTCAAAACCACCGAGCGCGACAGCACCGTCACCTGCGACGCCGAGATGACGTTTAATGGAATCCTCCACACGCTCACCGGCAGCGGCAACGGCCCGATCGACGCTTTCGTCCGTGCCCTCGCCACCACCACGCTCACGAAATTTGAGGTACTCAATTACAGCGAACACTCCCTCGGCCGCGGCGCCGAAGCCCGCGCCGTGAGTTATATTCAGATCAAGACTGAACGCGGTCTCACGCTTTACGGCGCCGGCATCGACACCAACATCGAGCTCGCCTCGATCAAAGCGATCGTCAGCGCCCTCAACCGCACCCTCGCGAAATAACTTCGCTTTATATTTTTCTGCATTCGCGCTACTTCGGACGCGCCCTATCTCTGCTTGGTTCAGCATCTTCGCCGAGAAGCATCTCATCATGTCACCCCGAACCCTGCTCTCGCTACTGCCGATGGTTTTAACGCTTGCCGCCACGTCGCTTAGAGGCGCTGACACCCGTACCGATTTTCTCAAACTTATCGACCGCCCGCGCGTTCCGCTCGCCGCCACCAGCCTCGATGTGCCCGCCCCTCGTGGCCTCACGCGCATCGACTTCAGCTACGCTTCAGACGCCACTAACCGCGTACCCGGTTTCCTTTTAAAAACGTCATCAACCCAAAGGTCTCGGCGCCCAGTCATCATAGTCCTCCACGGCACCGGTGGCTCCAAAGAAAGTGAGCTCCCTTATCTGACTGAACTCGCTCACGCTGGCTTCATCGCCGTAGCCATCGATGGCCGCTATCACGGCGCGCGTTCGCGTTCCGGCAAAGGCTCAGCCGATTACATCGACGCCATCCTCCGTGCCTTTCGCACGGGGGCAGAGCACCCATTTTTTTACGACACAGCTTGGGACGTGATGCGCTTAATCGATTATCTGGTGACCCGACCCGACGTTGACCCGACACGCATCGGCCTGTTCGGCATTTCCAAAGGCGGCATCGAAACTTACCTCACCGCGGCGGCTGATCCTCGTGTCGCCGTCGCAGTACCTTGCATCGCTGTGGAAAGTTTCCGCTGGGCGGTCGAAAACAACTCTTGGCAATCCCGCATCGGCACCGTCCAAGCCGCCTTCGATGCTGCCGCCAAAGACTCCGGTATCACTTCGCCCAGCGCCGACTTCGTCCATTTTTTTTACACGCGCATTGCACCCGGACTCGATCGTGCGTTCGACGGTCCCGCGATGGTTCCCCTCATCGCTCCCCGTCCACTCTTCGCCATCAACGGCGAGATCGACCCCCGCACTCCCCTACCCGGCCTCAAACTCTGCTGCGACGCCGCGCAGCTCGCCTATCACGCCGCCGGAGCTGACGAAAAATTTACCCAACTCATTCAGCGCGGCATCGGCCACAAAGTCACACCCGAGGCTTACCACCAAGCTCGCGAGTGGTTCGTCCGTTGGTTAAAACCCTGAGCCGCGAGCGACGCTGCTTGCGCGGCTGCGGCGACGGCCTACCTTAGAACTTTCATGAAATTCAATCCCGAGAAACCCGCCCTCTTCGGCGAAACCCTCGACTCTCTCACCGCGCACCTGCGCGAACTCGGCGAACCAGCCTTCCGGGCAAAACAGATTCTCGACTGGGTCTACAAAAAACGCGCCTGCACCTGGGACGCAATGACCAACCTTCCCAAGCCTCTGCGCACCAAGCTCGAAGCCACCTTCGACCTCACGCCTTCAACGCTCGTACTCTCCAAAGAATCCAACGACGTCACTGACAAGCTTCTGCTCGAACTCCGCGACGGTTCACTCATCGAGAGCGTCATCATCCGAGCCCCGCAAGACAATGTCGGCGAAGAACACTCGCGCAAAACCATCTGTATTTCCACTCAGGTCGGCTGCGCGATGGGCTGCGTATTCTGCGCCAGTGGCCTCGCGGGTCTTAAGCGCGACATGTCCGCCGGTGAAATCGTTTCCCAGCTTCTCCAAGTCTGCTATCGCGAAGATGCCACCACGCCCCGCGCTCGTCCCGAACTGGCCTCCTTCGATAACATCGTGGTCATGGGCATGGGCGAGCCTCTCGCAAATTACGACGCCCTAATCCGCGCCCTAACCATCCTCAACGCCGAATGGGGCCTCGGGTTCGGCGCCCGACGCATCACCGTCTCCACCAGCGGCCTCGTGCCGAAAATTCTCAAACTAGCCGAAGAGCCTATCGGTTTCCGCCTTGCCGTTTCCCTTCATGGTTCGACCAACGAGGTCCGCGAGAAAATCATGCCGGTCAACAAGGCTTACCCACTTGAGAAACTTATACCCGCCGTCCGTGAATTTTCCGAAAAACACGGCCGCATGGTCACCCTAGAGTTCATACTTATTGAAGACGTCAACGACTCCGTAGAGCAAGCCGGCGAACTCCGTGACATCGCTCGCGACTTGCACGCGCACGTGAACATCATTCCCTACAACACCGTCGAAGGCCTTCCTTGGAAACGCCCGAGCGTGCAAGTCCAGGAGGGGTTTGCCGATGTACTACGTGCCGCCCGAGTACCAGTCACACTGCGCCGCGAAAAAGGCCACGACATCGCCGCCGCCTGCGGCCAGCTGCGCCTCAAAACCGAAAAAGACCGCGAACTTGCCCAAGCCTAATCGCATGAGCTCTGCCGCTAAGTTCACCGTTGCGCCCTCCGCCCACCCAACGGCACTACGCATCCTCTTAGCTATTAGCGCAGGGCACCTACTTAACGATACTATTCAGTCGCTGCTACCCGCGCTCTATCCACTGCTGAAAGAATCGCTTAACCTAAGTTTTGCCCAGATCGGTCTCATTACGCTCGCGTTTCAACTCACCGCGTCGCTCTTGCAACCGGTCGTCGGCCTAGTCACCGACCGCCATCCGCAGCCTTACTCGCTTGCCACCGGCATGGGGTTCACACTGGTCGGGTTGGTGTTGCTCGCGTTTGCCAGGAGTTTTCCGGCGGTACTCATAGCCGGGGCGCTCGTCGGACTGGGCTCTTCCATTTTTCACCCTGAAGCTTCGCGGGTCGCGCGCATGGCTTCCGGGGGTCGCCACGGCTTCGCGCAATCGCTTTTTCAAGTCGGCGGAAATGCCGGCAGCGCCCTCGGGCCACTCCTCGCAGCGCTCTTTATCGCCCACCACGCCCAATCACGCGTCGCTTGGTTCGTGGTCGTGCCGATCATCGGTTTCGGCCTGCTCACGCGTGTCGGACATTGGTACAAAGCCCAACTCAGTGCGCACCACGCCGCCGCTCGCCGCGCAGCCCCGACCGCGCCTTTACCGCGCGGAAAAGTGATCTCCGCCATCGCGATTCTCGCCGTGCTGATTTTCTCAAAATATTTCTACATGGCCTGCCTAGGCAGCTATTACACGTTTTACCTGATTGAGAAGTTTCACGTCTCGATCCAGCAGTCGCAGTTTCTGCTTTTTCTTTTTCTCGGTGCTGTCGCCGCTGGTACGATCATAGGCGGCCCAGTCGGTGATCGCATCGGACGCAAAGCCGTGATCTGGGTCTCCATACTAGGCGTCGCGCCATTCACATTACTACTGCCCTACGCCAATTTATTTTGGACCGCCGGGCTCACCGTGGTTATTGGTCTCGTGCTAGCTTCGGCGTTTTCGGCGATTCTGGTTTATGCCCAAGAACTGATACCTAGTCGTGTTGGGCTCATTTCGGGCATCTTTTTCGGATTCGCTTTTGGTATGGGCGGCATCGGTTCGGCGGCACTTGGTAGGCTCGCCGATTTACGCGGTATTGGTTACGTTTTCCACGTCTGCTCTTTCCTGCCACTGCTGGGATTGCTGACTGCGCTTCTACCCGACCTACGCCGGAACGCAGCTTCGGCGTGAAGCAATTTTTTTGCTTAAAAATCCGCTTGCTCAGCGAGCGGAACTTTTTTTTGGATCAGTTTTCAAAGCGCACTAAGCTTTCTCAAAATCCAGCTTCATCCAATGATCGAAGTCACAGGCCTCGTTAAAACCTATGGCACCAAGCGCGCCGTGGACGGCATTAGTTTCAAAGTAAACCGCGGCGAGATCCTCGGTTTTCTCGGCCCTAATGGTGCCGGTAAATCGACCACGATGAAGATGCTCACCGGCTTCATCCGACCCGACGCCGGCACGGCCACCGTCGGCGGTATCGACGTCACAGTCGACCCCGTCGCGGTAAAACGCCAACTCGGCTATCTCCCTGAAAGCGCGCCAGCTTACCCCGAGATGACTGTCGAAGAATTTCTCTGTTTCATCGCCGAGGTCCGCGGCTTCTGCAACGCGACCGCCCAGCGCGAACGCGTCGAACACGTCCTCGGACTCACCCATCTCAACAGCGTCCGCAACCAAACCATCGAGACGCTTTCTAAAGGTTACAAACAACGCGTCGGCTTCGCGCAGGCACTGATCCACAACCCGCCCGCACTCATCCTCGACGAGCCGACCGATGGCCTCGATCCCAACCAGAAAAACGAAGTCCGCACCTTGATTAAAAACATGGCCGCCGAAAAAGCGGTGATTCTCTCGACACACATTCTCGAGGAAGTGGATGCGATCTGCACCCGCGTGATCATCATCGCGCGTGGTCGGGTCGTCGCTGATGAAACGCCAGCCGCCCTGCGCGCCCGCCAACCTGGCGCCCGGCTCGATGAAATCTTCCGCACCCTGACGGCCTAACCGAAAGTACGCCTGCTTCAAAACTTACTCTTTTCAAATCTCCGACTTTATTATGAGCCAGATCCGACCTCTCTTTAAACGTGAGTTCCTAGGCTATTTCCGTTCGCCGGTGGCCTATGTGTTCCTCGTCTCATTTCTCGTCATCTCTGTCTCGCTCGCCTTCTCCCGATACGGAAATTTCTTTAAGAATGGCACGGCCAGTCTGGAGAGCTACTTCATCTTTTTTCCCTGGTTGTTTATGTTTATCGTGCCCGCCGTGGGCATGAGACTATGGTCCGAAGAAAAACGGGCCGGCACGATCGAACTCCTTTTCACCTTACCTATCACGACGCTCGAGGCCGTTCTCGGAAAATTTCTCGCCGGGTGGGCGTTTCTCACGATCGCAATTTTACTGAGCTTCCCGATGGCTCTTACGGTGGGTTTCTTGGGCCAACCCGATTGGGGCGTTATGGCTGCGACTTATCTCGGCGCCATCCTCATGGCCGGCGCGTATCTCGGCATCTGCGCCCTGACTTCTGCGCTCACGAAAAACCAGGTCATCAGCTTCGTTCTAAGTCTCGCGGCGTGCGCGGTCTTTGTGTTTCTCGGCCTCAGTAGCTTCACGACGACGCTTGAAAGTATTCTGCCTGTCAGCGTCGCCGACATGGTCTCAAACTTCAGTTTCGTGACGCACTTCGACGCCTTCACCAAAGGCATCATCGATCCCAAAGACGTGATCTTCTTTCTCTCGCTGATGGGATTCACGCTCTTCCTCAACGTCGTCGCCCTCGAACGCTAAACCTTCGCCCCCGACCCCCATGAAACTCAGCGGCAAAGCCCTCGCCATCATCCTCCTTTTCATCGGCCTCGTTCTCGTCAACTACCTCGCGGCCAATCTCCCTGCGCGCCTCGATACCACCGCCGAACGCATTTATACGCTCTCTTCCGGTACTCAAGGGCTCCTAGCTAAAATCGAAGAGCCGATCACGCTCGATTTCTATTTCACCAAGTCAGCCAACGGGCTGCCCATCGCGTACAAAAACTACGCGACCCGCGTCGAGGAAATGCTACGCCAATACGCCCGCGCCTCCCGCGGAAAAATCACGCTCAACGTCATCGACCCTCGTCCCGACACTCCCGAAGAAGAGCGCGCCACGGCCGCCCGAATCCAACCCCAACTCATTCCAACCACCGGTGAACAAATCCAATTTGGCCTAGTCGCGACCCAAGCCGACCAACAAAAAACCCTCTCCGCGCTCAACCCCCAGCGTGAACAGTTCCTCGAGTACGATCTCTCCCAGCTCATTTATAGCGTTCAGCAGATCGACAAAAAGAAACTCGGCCTACTCACCAGCCTCCCGCTTCAGGGCACCAGTCCGCAGGAAGCTCAAATGATGATGATGATGCGCCAGCAGCCCCAACCCGGTCAATTCGTCACCGCCGAGTGGGAAAAAACGTTTCAAATTATCCGCATCGAGTCCACTGCCACCGAGCTCCCCGCCGGACTCGACGCACTTGCCGTCATCCACCCGCAAAACTTCGCGCCGAAACTCCAGTTCGCCGTCGATCAATTTATTCTAGGCGGTCGCCCTGTATTCCTAGCCGTCGACCCCGCCTCTCAGTACTTTAAACGCCAAAGCAATCCCCAGCAATCCATGCTGGGCAGCCCTACGCCCAACGTTTCCAGCGACTTCGCTCCGCTTCTATCTGCCTACGGCATCAACTACGATCCGCAAAAAATCGTCGGCGATCTTGAAAACGCCACGCAGGTCCAGACTCAAGGCGGCCAACTCGCCCGCTATCCCGTCTGGCTCAACCTACGCCGCGGCAATTTCAACGCCACCTCCGCGCCCACAGGACAACTCAACTCCGCCCTGTTCATCGAGCCTGGTTTTCTAACCGCGCAAACGGGCGCCACTACGACCTTCACGCCGCTCGTCGAATCCTCCGCTCAATCCGGCGACGTAGCAGCCATGGCCCTACAATTTTCTCAGCCCGACGCCATCGCCCGCCAAATCACGCCTACCGGCAAAAAAACCCTCGCCGCGCTCGTCACCGGTAAATTCAAAACCGCCTTCCCCGCGGGTGCCCCCCAAGATACGGACAAAAAAGACGCCGGGCCCGCCTCCACCCCGGCGCCGACCACGCCCGCCCTCAATGAATCTAAAACCACTTCGACGCTCTTTGTCATCGCCGACACCGACTGGCTCTTCGACGACTACAGCATCCGCAAAATGAATTTCTTCGGCCAAACCGCCGCCGAACCCTTCAACGATAACCTCGCCTTCGCCGCCAACACCCTCGAGTTCCTCTCCGGCTCCTCCGATCTCATTTCCCTCCGTGGCAAGGGCAACTCCGTTCGCCCATTCGAAGTCGTCCGCACCATGGAAATCGAGGCCAATAAAAAATATCAGGAAAAACTCACCGCCCTCGAATCCCGCCTCCAACAAGTCCAAACCAAGCTTAGCGAACTCCAGGGCAAAAAAGGCGAAGCCAACAAACTCGTCGCTTCCCCCGAAATCACCAAAGCCATCGGCGATTTCCAAAAGCAACAAGCGACCCTGCAAAGCGAACGCCGCGAGATCCGTCGTGCCCTCCGCGAAGATATCGACGCCCTCGAAAACCGCCTGCTCTTCATCAACCTATTAGCCAGTCCGCTGCTCATAGGCGCCTTCGGCATCTGGTTCGCCCGTGCCCGCAAAATCTCGCGCTGATCGCCTCTCCTTTCACCGATGAAACTCAAGCAACTACTCCTCATCGTCGCACTCCTCGCCGCGGTTTCCGCCCTCGTCTTTATCGTTCGCCGCCCCGCGCCTGCTCATTCGGCCGACGCCCGCCTTGGCCAACCCCTCCTCACCACCACCACCGCCGAAAAAATCGCCGAAATTCGGCTCACCGAGGCCGGGAAATCGCTGACCCTAAAACGCGACCCTGCCGGCGCGTGGTGCGTCCCATCGTATTACGACTTCCCCGCTGATTTCCCTAAAATCGCCCGCTTTGTCACAGAACTCGCCGAGACCAAGCTAACACGCCTCGTCACCACCAACCCCGACCGAATCGACCGGCTTGAGTTCAAGGACACGCACATCACTGTCCTCGATGCATCCGCCAAAGAGCTTACAGTCATTGCCCTTGGTAAAACCTCAGAAACCGGCGGTCGCTTCCTGCGCTTCGGTAAAGAAAGCAAAGCCTACCTCGCCGCATTCAATACCTACCCAGACCTGGAACCTAAAAATTGGGCCCAAACCGAACTGCTCAGCGTCAAACCCGACGAAATTGCTCAGATCGAAATTCCGTTTTCAGGTGATGAACGCATCATTTTTAAGCGCGCTAAAAAAGAAGATCCCTGGACAACCACCGCCACGCCGACCGGACAAAAATTAAAATCCGACGCCCTCACCCAGACGCTCAACACCCTTACCAGCCTACGCTTCAGCGACACCACTGAACTCGCCGACGCCAACTCTCTCGCCGCCAAAGCCCACGCGCGCATTTTCCAAATCGAGACGTTCGACAAGAAAATCCTTAAAATCTCTATTGGCCGCAAACCCGAGGAAAAGAAAATCAAGCCCCCTGTGGCCGACGCCAAGACGGGACTTTCTGCCCTAGGTTCTGCAGCGGAACTCGCCAATAAATCAGCCAACGGAATGCCAATCGAACCCGCCAAACCTCCAACACCAGAATTCGAAACGATCCCCGCTGGGCCGGTCTTCGTAAGCATCATTCACAGCGATTCAAATAACCTCATTAACGCCCTCATGGCTAAACGCACCTTTCAGATCCCCGAATACTCCTTCACCAGCCTCCCACAAAACTCCGGCAATCTTTTTGAAGTTACCCAAACCTCGCCTTCCGCTAACGAACCCTAGCCAAAAAACTCGATCCTTTACACGTATCAACATTTTCATATGTGTTGATATGTTATGTTAAACGAGCCTAAGATCCCCGCGCCCGTCTCCGTCCCCGCCGCATCGACGGATCGCCCGATTTCCGAGTTCTTTGCTCTTGGCCGGCCACTGCGCTCTCTGGAGTTTTTCCCGCCCAAGGACGACGCTGGCGTCGAAGCTCTCCGCGCCACCGCCACCGCGCTGAAACGCATGAACCCCGACTTCGTGTCGGTCACCTACGGCGCCGGCGGCACGACCCGCGATCGCACCGCGCAAGTCTGCGATTTTCTCAAACGCGATTTCGGCTTCACTGTCATGCCGCACCTCACATGCGTCGGCCACTCGCGTGAAGAACTCTCCACGGTTGCCGACCGCATTCACGCCAGCGGTTTCCGCAACATCATGACGCTCCGCGGCGATCCGCCCAAGGGCGAAACCGCATTCACCCCTTACAAAGACGGCCTCCGCTACGCCAGCGACTTGGTCGAACTGCTTAAATCGCGGCACAGCGATTTCTGCCTCGGCGTGGGCGGTTATCCCGAGAAACACCCCGAAGCCCCCTCGCTCGAAATCGACCTCGCCAACCTCAAGCGCAAAGTCGACGCCGGCGCCGCCTTCATCACGACGCAGCTGTTTTTCGACAACACCATCTACTACCGCTTCGTCGACAAATGCCGTGCCGCCGGGATCAACGTTCCCATCGTGCCTGGTATTATGCCTGTTCTCTCGCTAAAACAAATTCAGCGTTTCACCGCTATGTGTGGCACGAACTTGCCTCAGAAACTTATTACCCGCCTGGAAGTCGCCGCCGAAAACACCGAGGTCGTTGAAACGATCGGGATCGACTGGGCCCTCTCACAGATTCGCGACCTTTTAGCGCAGGGAGCCCCAGGCTACCACCTGTACATCCTCAATCGCGCCAAAGGCGCCCTCGCCCTCACTGCCGGCCTTGCAGCTTAAGATTATGAACTGGCGCAATACTGAGACCAAAGGAGCGATTAAGCTCTTCGCACTCTGAGCGCTAAGAGCTTAATCGAAGTTAACCTCCAGCCATTACGGCACGAAAACCCGCCTCGCTTAGAATACGTGCTATCGTTTCCCGTTGATCGCCCTGAATCTCGATGCGGCCTTCTTTGACGGTGCCGCCGCAACCGCACGCGCCGCGCATTTTTTTGCAGAGCTGTTCTTTTTCGGGCAGCCCGATGCCGATGAAACCGTCGACTACGGTAACGGTCTTGCCGCCACGTCCGCCGGTCTCGCGTCGCACATCGACGCGGCCGCGATTTTTCTCGGGCTTGCTCGGGGTTGCGGACGTCACCGCGCCGATCGCAATGGGTAACACCGGCACATTCGGCAAACCAGCACCACTCAACGCCGCAAAGGGATTATGCCCCAAAGACCCGCCGCCGTCAGTCGCTACTTTATCACCGCGCGCCATGGTTAAGCCCCCGCCTTTCGCGCCGCTCGTCCACCACATACGCCAACGGGAATATCGGTATCGCCACCCAAAAACATCAGAGCTTTGGCGTAGCTCCTATTCTCTAAAAAATGCACCAACTGCGGATGCAGCGCGAGCCGCCCTTGGACCAGAAAATCATCCAAATGCGCCATTTCCTCGGCAACCGATTGCCCGTCCCCGGCCTTAATCGCGGCGAGTAGAGCAACGATCGCGGCTTTGATTTGAATTTCCATGATGTTTTTAAAGTTATAGTTACGAAATTTTTACCCTGAGTCGACACCCATACTCTTAGATAGGCTACTAATCCGTCTGCTACCTACCTTAAGCGGGATTGCAATCCCTCAGAGCCACCCCCCACGTGCTTGTCTAGCCCATCGAGCCCTGCTTTAAATAAACCCTATCTCTTATTGGCGAGATCGCGCGCGCCGGTTCAACCCCTGCTCGCTGCGCTCAAGTCACCTTAAACCCAAACTCTTCCTTTCATGAATTCCATGTCCGTCCCGACCCAAGCCAACGCTGCCGTGATCGAGCAAATGTACCAAGCTTGGCTCGACCAACCCGATTCCGTCGACCCCACATGGCGCGCCTTCTTCCAAGGTTTCAGCCTCGGCAACAACAACGGCACCCTCTCCTCCGCTCTCGCCGGCCCCACCGACGCCTCCGCCAACGTCAACATCATCGATAGTCTCAAACAGGCCCACGTCCACTACCTCATCAACGCTTACCGCTCGATTGGCCACCTCCAGGCGCACCTCGATCCGCTCAGCGCCACCCCCACCCCCCTCGCCAAACTTTCCCTCGATCAATTCAACCTCTCCGACGCTGATCTCGACACCTCGTTTGACACGGGCACCTATCTCAACGGCGGCCAGATGAAGCTGCGCGAAATCGTCGCCTCGCTCCAACAGACTTACTGTGGCCACGTCGGCGTCGAATACGCGCACATCCAAGACACCGATTGCCGCCGATGGCTGCAGGATCGGATCGAGTCCACGCGCCTCCAACCGAAATTTACCCAACCCCAGAAGGTCCGCATCCTGCGCCGCGTCCACAAGGCCGAGTTGTTCGAGCGTTTCCTCCACACCAAATACGTCGGTCAAAAACGTTTCTCCCTCGAAGGCGGCGAAACGATTATCGCCGCACTCGATGCCATCATCGACCACAGTCCGGATGTAGGCGTCGAAGAAATCGTCATGGGCATGGCCCATCGCGGTCGCCTCAACGTCCTCTGCTCGGTCATGCGTAAATCGTTTGACCAACTCTTCGAACAATTCTCCGAAAATTACCTGCCCGACACCGTCGCTGGCGATGGCGACGTGAAATACCACCTCGGCTACGAGTCCATTCTCACCACCACTTCCGGCGCCAAGGTCGAAGTCCGCCTCGCCGCCAATCCTTCCCATCTTGAGATTGTAAATCCCGTCGTCGAAGGCAAAGCCCGTGCCCGCCAACGTATCCGCGGCGACACCGAGACGCGCACTAAAGTGCTCCCGTTGCTCATTCACGGTGACGCTGCCGTCGCAGGCCAAGGCGTGGTCGCCGAGACCCTCAATTTCTCCCAACTTCCTGGTTACCGCACCGGCGGCACGCTTCATTTCGTCATCAACAACCAGATCGGTTTCACCACCGACCCGCACGATTCCCGTTCGACCCGCTACTGCACCGACATCGCCAAGATGATCGAGGCCCCGATTTTCCACGTAAACGGCGACGACCCCGAAGCCGTCTGCATGGTGTCGCAACTTGCCCTCGAGTTCCGTGAACAATTCCACCGCGACGTGTTCATCGACATGTATTGCTTCCGCCGCCGCGGCCACAACGAGACGGACGAACCCGCTTTCACCCAGCCCATCCTCTACAAAAAAATCGCTGAGCATCCCCTCGTATCCGCCATTTATACGGGGCAACTCGTGGGCGCCGGCACCATCACCGCCGTGGAAGGGGAAGCTATCACCGCCGAATACTCCGCCGCTTTTGAGGAAAACCTCGCCAAAGCCAAAGAACGCGAAGCTGCCAAAATCGTCAAACGCGCCAAAACGAGACCGGCCGACGCGTTCAAAGGCTCAACCGCCGTTTTCCAACCTGGCTACAACCACACCGCCGTCCCCACCGGCGTGGACCGAGCCACCATCGACCGTGTTGTCCAAGGTCTCACCACGGTCCCTACAACGTTTAAGGTTAACCCCAAAGTCCAACGCTTCCTTGATGGCCGCGTCGCCGCCCACAAAGACGGCGGCTCAATCGACTGGGGTTTTGGCGAAGCCCTTGCCTTCGGCTCCCTCCTCGCCGAGGGCACGCCCGTCCGCCTCAGCGGCCAAGATTGCGAACGTGGCACCTTCACTCACCGCCACGCCGTCCTCAACGACGCCGAGACCGCCGAGAAATACACGCCGCTCAAAAACATCCCCGGTGCGACCGCCCGCTTCTGCGTTTATAATTCCCTGCTGTCCGAAGTCGCCGTCCTCGGCTTCGACTACGGCTACTCCCTTGATTACCCCGAGATGCTCTGCATCTGGGAAGCCCAGTTCGGCGACTTCGCCAACGGCGCCCAGGTCATGATCGACCAGTTCATCTCTTCCGGTGAATCCAAGTGGCAGCGCACCAGCGGCATCGTCCTGCTTCTACCCCACGGCTACGAAGGCCAAGGCCCCGAACATTCCTCGGCGCGCCTCGAACGCTTTCTCCAAGCCTGTGCTGAGGACAATATGCAGGTCGCCAACATCACCACCCCGGCGAACTTCTTCCATGCGCTACGGCGCCAAGTGAAACGCGATTTCCGCAAACCGCTTGTCGTGATGTCGCCCAAATCCCTTCTGCGCCATCCGGCCGCCGTTTCCAAACTTGAAGATTTCACCACCGGCGCGTTCCAGGAAATCATCGACGATCCCGCCGCGCCAAAAAAGACTGAGCGACTCATCCTCTGCTCCGGCAAGGTCTACTACGATCTCGTCGATTACCGCGCGAAAAACAAAATCACCGACACCGCCATCGTCCGTGTCGAGCAACTGTACCCGCTCCACCGTGACGCCCTCTCCAAACTCTCCGATGCCTACGGCCACAGCGCCCGCCTCATCTGGGCTCAAGAAGAGTCGCAGAACATGGGCGCTTGGTCCTATATCGCTCCGCAGCTGGAAGAAATCTTCGGCCGCAAACCCACCTACGCCGGTCGCGGCGCCTCCGCCTCCCCTGCCGTTGGCAACCTCGCACTCCACCGCCTGGAACTCACTGCCTTCCTCAACGAGGCCTTCACACTCTGATCCGCTCTAAATTCACTCACGCCTAGATTTTTTAAACCGCTCGAAACCTCCTGACCATGTCCCTCCTCGAAGTCAAAATCCCGCCCATGGGCGAATCCATCAGCTCCGGTGTCCTCGCCAAATGGCACGTCAAAGACGGCGACATCGTCAAAAAAGACCAACCGCTCTTCGAACTCGAGACCGACAAAATCACCTCCGAAGGCACCGCCGAATCCGCCGGTAAAGTCTCCCTCAAAGTCGCCGCCGGCACTGAAGTGAAAATCGGTGCAACCGTCGCCACCATCGACTCTGCTGCCACCGCCGGCGCACCCGCGCCCGCCGCCGCACCCGCTGCGCCCGCCGCCACAAAAGAAGCCAGCGCCTCCCCCGCCGTCCGTCGCCTCGCCGAAGAAACCGGGATCAACCCCGCCACCGTCTCCGGCACCGGCAAAGCGGGCCGCGTCACCAAGGGCGATATGCTCTCCGCCGGCGAAAAACCCGCCGCCCCAGCCATTCCTGCGGCCCCAGGCACCGTCGCTCCCGTGGCGACCCCGAAGCCCGCCCTCCTGGCTGGCGCCCGCCAATCGCGCCGCAAGATGACCCCGCTGCGCCAAAAAATCGCCCAGCGCCTCGTCGCCGCTCAACACGAAGCCGCCATGCTCACGACCTTCAATGAGGTCGACATGTCTGCTGTCATGGCCCTCCGCGCCAAATACCAAGACGATTTCGTCAAAAAGAACGGCTTCAAACTCGGCTTCATGTCCTTCTTCGCGAAGGCCGTCGTCAACGCCCTCAAAGAAATCCCCGCTATCAACGCCCAGATCGACGGCGACCACATCGTCGAAAATCATTACTACGACGTCGGCGTCGCCGTCTCGACGGAAAAGGGCCTCATGGTTCCCGTCATCCGCGACTGCGACACTTTGAGCATGGCCGGCATTGAAAAAGCCATCGGCGACGTCGCTAAGCGCGCGCGTGACGGCAAGATCACCCTCGCAGACCTCGAAGGCGGCGTCTTCACAATCACCAACGGCGGCACCTTCGGCTCGATGCTCTCGACCCCGATCATCAACGCCCCGCAGAGCGCCATCCTCGGCCTCCATGCCATCAACGAGCGCCCAGTCGCCCTCAACGGCCAAGTCGTCATCCGCCCGATGATGTATCTGGCCCTTAGCTACGACCACCGACTCGTCGATGGTAAAGAAGCCGTTACCTTCCTCGTGAAAGTCAAACAAGCCATCGAAGACCCCGCCCGTCTCCTGCTCGCCGTTTAAGCCCTTTAGACCCACCACGCAGAGCTCAGTCGGAGGCACCTCCTTCGCAGCTTAGTTCTACGTTCCTTGTTTCTTCGTAGTTCAAAAAAACTCCCATGTCTTCCGCTCCTTCTTCCTTCGATCTCATCGTCATCGGCGCCGGCCCTGGCGGCTACGTCTGCGCCTTCCGCGCGGCGCAGCTCGGCCTCAAAGTCGCCCTCGTCGACAAACGCGCCACCCTCGGCGGCACCTGCCTTAACGTCGGCTGCATACCTAGCAAAGCGCTGCTCCATTCCTCCGAGCAATTCGTCTTCGTCCGATCGCACGCCGCGGCCCACGGCATCAAACTGTCCGGCGTCGAACTCGACCTCGCCACCTTGCTGAAGAAAAAAGACGACGTTGTCACCAAGCTGGTCGGCGGTGTAGCCCAACTCGCAAAGGGCCGTAAGATCACCGTACTCACCGGCGCCGCGAGCTTCACCTCGCCCACAACGGTCAAAGTCGGCGACGAAATGCTCACCGCCAAAAACATCGTCATCGCGACCGGCTCTGCGCCCGTCGAGTTGCCGTTTATGAAATTTGACGGCACCAGCGTCGTCTCCAGCGACCACGCCATCAACTTCTCCAGCGTCCCGAAGAAACTCGTAGTTGTCGGCGGCGGCGCCATCGGCCTCGAACTCGGCTCGGTCTGGTCCCGCCTAGGCGCCGATGTCACCGTCGTCGAATTTCTTCCTAAAATCATCGCGACCTACGACGACGACATCGTCCGCAACTTCACCCGCATCCTCACGAAGCAAGGCCTCAAAATCGAGACCGGCGCTAAGGTCACCGGCTACGCCAGCGGCGTCCTCACCGCCGAGCGCGGCACCGAAAAACTTTCCTTTCCCGCCGACAAAGTTCTCGTGGCCGTCGGCCGTCGACCGTTCTCCGACAGCCTCGGCCTCGAACACGCCGGCGTGCAGCTCGACGAGAAAAAGCGCATCAAAGTCGACGCGCACCTCAACACCAATGTTTCCGGCATTTGGGCACTCGGTGATGTGGTCGCCGGTCCCATGCTCGCGCACAAAGCTGAAGAGGATGGCGTCGCGGTCGCCGAATGGATCGCTGGCAAAGCCGGTCACGTGAACTGGGATCTTATCCCAGCCGTCGTTTACACTGATCCCGAAGTCGCCTCCATTGGTCTCGGCGAAGACGCCGCGAAAGCCGCTGGCCTCGCAATCAATGTCGGTAAATTCAACTTTGCCGCCAACGGTCGCGCCCTCGCCAACGACGCCACCGAAGGATACGTCAAAATCATCGCCGACGCGAAGACTGACAAAATTATCGGCGCCCAAATTCTCGGAAAAGGCGCCGGCGATTTGATCAGCGAGATCGTGACGCACATGGAGTACGGCGGCAGCGCCGAAGACCTCGCGCGCACCGTTCATGCGCATCCGACGATGAGTGAAGCCGTCAAAGAAGCCGCTCTCGCCGTCAGCAAGCGCGCCCTCCACGCGCTTTAACCCGCCACGATCACCTTGGGTCCGTAAGACCAATGGCCGTCTCGTTACGGCCTGAAGAATTTTAGCGCTTCTCCTGCTCGATGCTCGCCACTTTACCGGACGCATCGTACACTATCTTGAGTTGCTCCAGCATGCGCCGCGCCGAGTGATTTAAATAGTAAGGATAAAAGGGATCACCCCACGCGTAATAGCGGTGATAGAATCCGCGATATAGGAGCACTCCGTCGCTGGAATCATAGATCATGTAACTCCAGATCTCAGCCGTACCCTGAGCATCCGTGCGCGCCAAGATCCGGTCGGGTTCACCTAGCGCTAGCTTCACCATTTCTTGATCGAATCCCACGCCCGCCTGCCCCTTCTTGATCATCTCTTGCTGCGCTGGCGTGAGACGCGCGAAGACCAGCGGATTTTTTTGGATCCGAGCCTCGGGCGTCGCGCATCCCGTCAACACCACGACCCACCAAAAAGCTCCCACCACGAGTCCGAATTTAAAACGTTTCATCTTGGTAAATACCTTAACAGTTCAGTTTAGAGTTCGCAACTCAGTGTCGCATCTCGACACATTTCGTTTCACGTGAAAACCCTCCTTCTCTGGGACATCGACGGCACTCTCCTCACTTCCGGCGGCGCTGGCATTCGCGCCCTGCGCACCCCGCTCCGCGAACTCCACAACATTCAGGCCAGCCTAGACGACATCGACTACGCGGGCCGCACCGATCGCCACATCCTGCGCCAGATTTTCACCCGCTACGATCTTCCCATCTCCGAAGAAAACTTCACTCGTTTCCTTGACCACTACGTCGCCACGCTGCCCACCGAGCTCGCCAACCCCGGCGCCTTCATTCTTCCAGGCGTCCCCGCCCTTCTCACCGCCGCGGCCGCGCGGCCAGACATAACCCAGGCTCTCCTCACCGGTAACGTTCAACGCGGCGCTCGCGCCAAGCTCGGCTTCCACGGCCTCTGGGATTTCTTCCCTTTTGGTGCCTTCGCTGACGACAGCGAACACCGCAACGACCTAGGCCCCCACGCCCTCCGTCGCGCCCGAGAACACACCGGCGTCGATTTTCCGCCCGAGCGTATCTGGGTCATCGGCGACACGCCTCACGACATCGCCTGCGGACGTATCATCGGTGCTCAGACTCTCGCCGTCGCTACCGGCAGCCACAGCATCGCCGCGCTTTCCGCCCACGCCCCCACCGCCGTCCTAGCCGACCTCAGCGATGCCACCGCCTTCTGGCGCTTGATCGACGGTGCTTAAAATATTTTTTACTTATCGGCTCGTTGCATTCACCACCTCAATTAAATTAAACTCATTTTTGGGCGTGGGAAATTTGTTTGCGACCCTACTGCGACCATCGAATAACGACGCAAGTCCTACGCCCTAGCGGCACTTTCCTAAAACTCGACACCACCGCCCGCCATGTCCCAGCAGTTCACTATCGCCATCGGTTCCGACCACGCCGGTTTCACCTACAAAGAAGCCATCAAAGCCATGCTCCTGACCGCCGGCCACACCGTGCGCGATCTCGGCACCCATTCGGAAGCGAGCTGCGACTACCCCGATTTCATCCGACCCGTCGCCGAAGCCGTCGCCCGCGGCGAAGTCCAGCGCGGCATCGTTCTCGGCGGCTCCGGTAACGGTGAAGCCATCGTTGCCAATCGCGTCAAAGGCGTCCGCTGCGGCCTGTGCTGGAACGAACAAGTCGCCATCTGGAATCGCTCCCACAACGACGCCAACTGTCTCTCCCTCGGTCAACGAACCGTCACCGAAGCCGAGGCTTTGCACATAGTGAAAGTCTGGCTCGCCGCTCCGTTTGAAGGCGGTCGCCACATCGGTCGCATCACTAAAATCGACGCGGCCTAAACTGACCCCACGCCAAGCCGAGCCGCAACGCCCATTCCTCATCGAGCTGCACCTATGGGCACGCGTCATCAAGGTTCGAAGGCCGAAACTCTCGCTCTCGACGCCTACCTCAAACTTATGCGCGCCGCAGATTCCGTCGCGGCCCGCGCCCACGTTGCTCTGCCCACTCATCTCACCCTCACGCAGTTCGCTGCCCTTGAAGCCCTCTACCACCTCGGGCCGCTCTTCCAATCAGAACTCGCCAGCAAACTCCTTAAAAGCGGTGGCAACCTCACGCTGGTTGTAAAAAATCTGGAGCGCGACGGCTTCGTCACACGCACCCGCGAGACCGGTGACCGCCGTTTCATCAAAGTCGAACTCACTCCCAAAGGCCGCCGTTTGATTGGCGCGCTTTTTCCAAAAATTGCTGCTAACCTTACCCGCGAGTTTTTGATTCTTTCAGTCCGAGACCAACTCGCCCTTGCCCGTATCTGCAAACGTCTCGGCCGCGGCCGCCTGCTCACCGCCTTCGCCGCCACCTAAGCGATCATAACCCCAACCAGGCCCCAACTCCGTCCACCCATGATCATTCGCGCTCTATTTTTGATCAGTCTGCTTTGCCTCACGCAGGTCTCTGCCGCCGACCTCCTCAATGGCCGCGACTTCAACGGCTGGGCACTCATCAGCCTCCCCACCACTCCCGCCGCCATCAATGCGGTCTGCCACTATAATACCGACGGTTCCCTCGCCGTCGCCGGTCAACCGGTTTGCTACCTCACGACTACAGCCACCTACGAGAATTACACGCTTCACGCCGAGTGGCGCTGGACCGACAAACCCGGCAACGGCGGCATCTTACTTCACATTGCCTCCGGCCCTAAAGACCGCGCCTGGCCGCTCTGCCACCAAGTGCAGACGAAAAACAAATCCGTCGGCGACCTCATCCCGATGGCCGGCGCCACCTTCGCCGAACCCCTCGATCCCGCTGCCAAAGTCCCGGCCCGCACCCACAGCGCTATCGACAGCGAAAAACCCGTCGGCGCGTGGAACAGCTGCGACATCGTCTGCCGCGACGGCACTATCATCGTCACCGTAAACGGCGTACTCCAAAATAAAATCTCCCGCGCCACGCCCCACTCCGGCCGCATTGGCTTCCAACTCGAGGGCATTCCCTTTGAACTGCGCGCCATCCGACTGACGCCACTCTGATGCGCCGAGCCTTTCGCTTAACTTTAAAAAATGCCCACGTTCTACGAACAACTCGCTGCGCTTGAGCGGGAGTCCGCGGCCTTTGTTCTAGTCGTCTTGGTCGATGCGCTCGGCAGCACACCCCAAGACACCGGCGCCAAAATGATCATCACGCCTGCCGGCCTACTTACGGGAACCGTCGGCGGCGGCCGCGTCGAAGCGCAAGCCATCGCGCTCGCTCAAGAACTCCTCGCCGCCTCCGTCACAAAGCCACGCTTCGTCAACTGGAGCCTCAAAGGCGACGTCGGTATGACCTGCGGCGGCTCCGTGAAACTCTACTTCGAACCCCACACACCCGCTGGGCCGTGGCCCATAGTAATCTTCGGCGCCGGGCATGTCGTCCAAGCCTTGGTGCCCGCGCTGCTCCCGCTAGCGTGCACCGTCACGGTGATCGACCCGCGCGCCGACTGGCTCGAGCGCCTGCCCCGCGCACGTAACCTCCAGACCATCGTCCACGCCCAACCCGCCGATCTTGTCCCCACGTTGCCCGCGTCCGCCTTCGTTCTCTGCATGACTAAAGGTCACGCCAGCGATCGCCCAGTCCTGCAACGCGCCCTAGCCGAGCGCACGTTTCCCTATCTCGGCGCCATCGGCAGCGCGGCCAAAGCTATCGTCCTTCGCCGGGAACTCGTCGCCCATGGACTCACGCTTGAACGCGCTGAGAAATTTTTCTGTCCGATCGGCGAAGATTTCGGGAGTAACCACCCGCACGAAATCGCCCTGAGCATTGCGGCCCAACTCTTAAAAATCCGCGACCAACTCGCATCGGCAACATCCCCTGTTAGCATCGCCAGTCCCGCGCTCGACTAAGTTAATTTCAAACGCTCCTGCACGGCGGCGAAAATCGCTTCACCCGTCGCAGGAGACGCGAGTAAAACTTCACCCCCCGGCGCACCGAAATTTGCCACAGCATCGCGAATCGCTTCGCGCACGCTAAAAGCTAACATCAACGGCGGTTCGCCCACCGCCTTGCTCCCGTGAATCGTGTTCGGTTGCGCTGCCATCGGCAGCAGCGTCACGTTCATTTCCACGGGTGCATCACTAAACGCTGGGATTTGATACGTGCTTGCGCTGTGCGTTAGCAAGCGGCCGCTCGCGTCCCATTTTAATTCTTCGCGCGTGAGCCAGCCCATGCCTTGCACGAACCCGCCTTCGATCTGTCCGCGATCAATCCCCGGATTCAACGAATCACCCACGTCGTGCACTATATCCACGCGCCGCACGCGATGCATCCCTGTGTAACCGTCCACTTCTACCTCAGAAACCGATGCGCCATAAGAAAAATAATGAAACGGCCGACCCGCCGCCTCCGCCCAGTCCCAGTGAATCCCCGGCGTCTTATAAAAACCCGTCGTCGAAAGGCTCACCCGCTCGAGATACGCACGCTGACACACCACGGCAAACGAAACGCAACGCGTCGATTGCCCGAGCACCGTCACCGCGTCGCCGGAAAAATCTAACTCCCGCGACTCGGCTTCATCGGCCCCAAGCAATTGCGCCGCCAATGGCCGCAAACGTTCACGTAGAATTTCGCAGGCGTTGCGCACGGCCGCACCGTTGAGATCCGCGCCACTCGACGCCGCCGTCGGCGACGTGTTGGGCACCTTATCCGTGCTCGTCGGCATCAACCGAATTTTTTTTGCCGATACGCCGAGCTCGCGCATCGCCACCCCAAGCATCTTCGTGTTCAAGCCCTGACCCATTTCCGTGCCGCCATGATTCACTTGCACGGAACCATCCGGATAAATCAGCACCAATGCGCCCGCCTGATTGTAATGCGTGAGCGTAAAAGAAATCCCGAACTTTACCGGTGTCACCGCAAGCCCTCGCTTCACCCGCCCGCTCTGCGCATTCCATACCGCAATCGCGCGACGCCGCTCAGCGAAACTAGCTTCGGTTAAGACCCGGTTCCACACTTCTTGTATCCGGTTAATTCCGAGATCTTGACGATAATGAGTCGTATTTGTCTCACCTGCGCCGTGATAAAAATTCCGCGCACGCACGATTTCTGGTGCAAGCCGGAGCCGACCGGCGATGCGTGAAACGATTTCTTCAACTACGAGCATGCCTTGTGGCCCCCCAAAGCCACGAAACGCCGTGTGCGAGGTCACGTTCGTCTTTGCGATCCGTCCCGTGAAGCGCACCGCGGGGATGAAGTACGCGTTGTCCAAGTGAAACAACGCGCGGTCACAGATCGCCTGCGAAAGATCCATCGACCAACCGCCGTCGGAAACAAGTTCCACCTGCGAGGCGAGCAAGCGCCCCTCGCTATCATAGCCGACCTTAAACTTCGCCCAAAACGGATGCCGTTTTCCGGTGATCATCATGTCGACATCCCGGTCCAATTGCCAATGCACGGGCCGCCCGGTTTTTAGCGCCGCGAGCGCGACGATGGCCGCGGGAGCGTTGCCCTGCGTTTCCTTGCCCCCAAAACCGCCGCCCATGCGCGGTGATTGCACCACGACTTTGTGACGCGCCACGTGCAACACTTCGGCGACAATGTTTTGGATTTCCGAGGGATGTTGCGTCGAGGAATGCACCATCATCGCCCCATCCTCGCCCGCCTCCGCCCAAGCGGCCTGCGTCTCGAGATAAAAATGCTCCTGCCCGCCAAATTCAAATTCGCCTTCGAGGGTATGCGGCGAAGCAGCCAGTGCTGCCACCACGTCACCGCGGACTAGTTCGTGCGGCCGCGAGTGAAAACTGCCTGCCGAAATCGCCGCCCTCACGCCGAGTAACGGCGGCAACGGCACGTAATCCACCTCCACCATCGCTGCTGCCGCACGACACGCTCGAATCGAATCACCGACGACGATGGCTACGATCTGGCCGTGAAATTGAATCTGGTCCGTCGCGAGCATCGGCTCGTCAGGTAGCACGGGACCGACGTTATTTTCGCCCGGAATATCTTCCGCCAACAACACGGCTGCAATTCCCGCACATGCACGCGCCTTTGTAGCGTCGCGTCGCGTAATCTTAGCCCGAGCGTGCAGCGCCATCACTGGCCAAACCTCCAACATCGGCCGGCGCTGGGCCGTGTCGTCCACGTATAATGCACGTCCCGTCACGTGACCGACCGCACTATCGTGTCGCAAGGCGTGCGACGCATCAGTCGGTGGCACGGGCGCACCCACGGCAAAATCCAACACGCCGTCCTGTGCGAGGCTGTGTTCCCCACTCACAAATTTTTCCCACAAACTCACGATCAGCCCACGCCGATAATCTGCGCCGCCGCGCACATCGTCGATGGGCGTGAATTCCGTACGCAATACCGCCGCCACGGCTTCTGCCGCGGCCGGGAGCGTCTTGCCCAATAGCGCCGCCTCCGAAAGCAATGCTCGCACCGGCGTCGCAGCCACTCCGCCAAACGCCAAGCGAGCGAACCGCACAACACCTGCGGCGTCGGTCTCCACGCGAAACGCGCCAGCAACGATGCTGATGTCCATATCGCGCCGCTTCGACACTTTGAAATAATCCACACGTCGCGTATGTCCCGCCATTGGTGACACTCGCGGCACAACGATTTCTTGGATCACTTCATCTGCCCGTAATACGGTCTGCCGATAACCAATAAAAAAATCTTGTAGCGCCACCGTGCGTTCACCACTCGCGGCCGTGAGCACCAGCACAGCATCCAGCGTAAGCAATAATGGCGCGCTGTCGCCAATGGGAGAGGCGGTCGCGATATTACCGCCGATTGTCGCGCGACTGCGGATTTGTCGCGACGCATATACAGAAAGCATTTTTTGCAGCGACGGAAACTCCGCGCCCAATGCCTCTTCGACATTCGTCAGCGTCGCGCCAGCGCCGATGCGCCACGCGGAGGGCGTCTTTAGGATTTGCGTGAGCTCAGACACTGCTTCGACTGAAATCAGTAGTGGAAAAGCCTTCGCTTTTTTGTTCAACTCCACCCCGATCTCCGTCGCCCCCGCCACCAGCTGCGCGGCAGGATGTGCGGCCTTCAAAGCAAACAAAGCCGCGAGCGAGGTGGGCCGAAAAAAACGTTCTCCGCCAGCCGCGTAGTCCAGCTCCCCGAGAGCCGCGAGCGGCTGCGTGAGGCGTACTTTAAATTTATCTGCACCACGTTGGGCCATCGTAGCGAGCGCGGCATCGCGGATCGGTCGATAGCCGGTGCAACGACAGAGATTTCCGCAAAGTTGGTCGCTGATTTTAGCCGATGCCTGACAATCGCTACGGTTGTAAGCCTCAAACATCGAGACCACGAAACCCGGCGTACAATAGCCACACTGCGAGCCGTAATGCTCAACCATGGTGCTCTGCGCGGGATGTAATTTCGCGCCGTCTGCAAGTCCGTCGACCGTGATGACTTCACGGCCAGCGAACATCGGCAGAAGCGCGATGCAGCTGTTGATAGCGCGATACGTGGGCTGACCGTGCGCGTCATGGTCGACGATGGCCACGGTGCAGGCGCCGCAATCGCCCTCGGCGCAGCCTTGTTTACTACCCGTGCAACCGTGCGTGCGTAGGTAATCGAGTAAGGTCGTCGTCGGGGCGAGGCCATCGATGCGCATCGCTTTGCCGTTGAGGATGAAATCGAACGCCATGGTGCCGCCCTATACCGCCAATCGTGCCAACGTGCGCGCTAGGACTTCTACGCCAGCGGCGATGTGCTCGGGCGAAGCGTATTCCTCGGGGCGGTGACTCCAGCCGTTGCGACACGGAATAAAAATCATCGTCGTGGGGCTCACGCGCGCCATGAACAGCGAGTCGTGATACGCGCGACTTACCATGCGGCGGTGGCGCAGGCCGAGTTCCGCGCAAACTTGCTCGGCGATGGCGATCGTGCGGGCATCGCCGGGCGCGGGCGGATCGGCGTTGATTTCGTAAAATTCGAGCTGCACGGAGCGCCGTGCGCAGATTGCGGTGGCGGCGTGGCGGATCTCACCGAGCGCTTTTTCACGCGTGTTGAGCCGAGTGTCGCGCAGATCGATTTCAAGATACGCGCGATAAGGCACGCTGTTGACCGCCCCAGGTTCGATGCGAAACACACCGGTAGTCCCAACGGTATCGGGACTGCCGCTATTTTTAGCCGCATGTTCCACGGCAAGTGCAATCTCTGCCGCCGCAAGTCCAGCATCGCGCCGACCGGGCATCAAAACCGCGCCAGCGTGGCCACCTTCGCCAAGAAGCGAAACCCGGTAGCTGCTCGGGCCGGCGATGTGTTCTACGATCCCGATGGGAATATTTTCCGCTTCGAGCAACGGTCCTTGCTCGATGTGCAACTCCACGAACGTGTGGTAAAAACCTTCCGGCAATTTTACCGATTCAAGCGCGCCTTGGCAGCCGGCGGCCGCGCGCAACTCCTCCAGCGAACGACCCTCACGATCGCGGAGCGCACGGGCTTTTTCGAGGGGCAAGGCACCGGCGAGCAGGCGAGACCCGAGACAACCGATCCCGAAACGCGTCGGCTCTTCAGCGGTGAACATCACGACTTCAATCGAGCGGCGCGGCTGGAAGCCGGCACGTTTCAGCGCATGCAATGCCTCGAAGCCGCCCAAGACGCCGACGACCCCATCGTAAAGTCCGGCATTAGGAATCGCATCGGTGTGCGAGCCCGTGCCGACAGCGGGCAACGTCGGTTCACTGCCTTCCCAGCGCGCAAAAATATTTCCGACCGCGTCTTCACGGAGTGTGAGTCCAGCCTCGCGGGCGGCGCGGCGGACGTATTCACGGCCACGTTGGTCGGCTGCCGTAAAAAGCACGCGCGTCACGACGGGCGCGGGCGCCTCAGAGATCAACGCAAGTTCCTGCAGGCGCCGCACGAGTGCGGCCGAATCCACTTTGAGAGCGAGCGGAGCGGCGGCTTGGCTCATAGCGCGGGGCGGTTGACGTCCTTGTAATAGAGATAGCGCGCGGGAATCTTACCCATCGCAACGAACCATTGTGGGCAATACGAGCCCATCCAGATCACGTCGCCGGATTGCACCGGATACCACTCGTCTTCAAGTCGGTAAACGCCTGCGCCTTCAAGCATGAGCAAACCGTGCTCCATGATGTGAGACTCGACGAACGGCAGATGTCCACCGGGCTGATAAGCGAAAATATTAACCGCCAAATCGTAGCCAGGCTCGTCGGGCAGCAACACCTGCAGATTAGCCGCCTGGTCGCCGAGAAAGGGCGTGCCTTTGACCTTCGCTATTTCACTGATGATCACGCGCGGGGCAGGCGCACCAGCGAGCGCTTGAAATTTTTTCTGAAAGAGCGTGAGTTGAGTGCCGGCTTTGAGCGCGGTGAGCGTCCAAGCCTGACCTGCAGGCGCGAAGAAAAATCCTCCGGCTTCGCAACGTTGACGGTGGGTGCCGACTCCGAGTGTACCGCCGCCACTCATGAAATAGCCGAAAGTCTCAACGTCGCTCGCGGCGACGTTGGCCGCGCCACCTTTATTAAACGTGACCTGCGTCTGCGCGAAACGCGCACCCATGACCGGACTGATGAGCACGATCGCGGTTGCATCGGTAAAACCGGGCAGCGAGCTGGCGACGTGGTTATTAGGGGTGATGAGCGCGTGCCGAGCGGCGACGCGAGCGCGAGTGTGGCCAAAGAGTTCAGACATGGTGGTAATTTGGGTGCGAAACGCTGGGACAGGCAAGTGGGTTGGCGTGATCGATAGATTCAGAGCGGACCGACAGGACGGAGAAATTCGGCGCGCGGCGAAGGCAACGAGAGGCGGCCGTCACGCCAAGCGGCTTGGCCACGGACGAACGTGTGCGAAATGTACGTGCGATTTTTGCGACCGACGTACGCGCTGGTGCGGTGGCGGGTCCAAAGGTCTTCAGCGGAAATTTTTCCCGGCTCCTGCAGGGAGAAAATCGAGAAATCGGCGTCGCGGCCGAGGGCGATGGAACCCTTGCGCTCTTCGATGCGGAAGCGGCGAGCGACATTGCGCGCGAGGACGGCGGCGAGCGTGGGCAAATCGTTTTCGAGCGTCGCGGCGCACTCGTTCAGGAGCAACGAAGCGCCGTGTTGGACACCACTAATACCGCCCCAGATTTCAAAAAAGTTTTTCGACGTCTTCATCGCGGGCGGAGCCGGCGAGTGGTCGGAGCCGACCGTGTGAATGCGACCGGCGCGGAGTTCGGTCCAGAGCGCGAGACGGTTTTTCTCGTCGCGAATCGGAGGCGCGCATTTGCCGGCAGCGCCGAGTTTGGTGACGTCCTTGTCGTTGAGTAAAAGATAGTGAGGACAGGTTTCGGCGGTGACGTCGACACGTTGCGCGCGGGCGGCGGTGATGAGCGCGATGCCTTCGGAGCTGCTGACATGGACGATGTGCAGCGAGCAACCCGTTTCGCCGGCCAGCTCGAGCGCGGTGCGAATGGCGGTGAGCTCGACTTCGACGGGGCGAGAGGCGAGCCAAGCTTTCGCGTCGTTGCGGCCCTTGGCTTTTTCCATCGCGGTAAATTTCGCCGCGAGTGCGTCGTCTTCGGCGTGGACGGCGACGAGCATGCCGAGTTTAGCGGCGCGCTTCATGCCTTCGCGGAGAACGGTCGCGTTGACCGCACCGAAACTGTCGATGCCACTATTACACATGAACGCTTTTAGTCCGATGGCGCCGGCATCGCGCAGGCCGGCGAGTTTGTCGAGGTTACCAGGGACCAGTCCGCCCCAGAGCGCGAAATCGACGCAGGATTGTTCTTCGGCGAGCATGCGCTTGGCCCGGAAACTCGCAGCGTCGAGGACGGGAGGCTCGGAGTTGAGCGGCATATCAAAAAAACACGTGCCGCCGCCTGCGGCGAGCGCGGCCGAACCAGAACCAAGGCCTTCCCAATCGGCGCGCCCGGGCTCGTTGAAATGTACGTGCGCATCGATGATGCCGGGGAAGACGTAGCAGCCTTTAGCGTCAATGGTCTCGTGTGTGAGTTCGGTGATCTCGGGGGCGATCTGGACAAATTTTCCGTGACGGACGCCGAGGTCGGCCCAGATCACACCGCCGGTGGTGACGAGTTTTCCCCCGCGAACAATGAGGTCGAGACGCTCGGGCTCGGGCGAGATCTTGGCATTTTTTGAGACGAGCGTGGTGCGTTTCATGAGGCGTGAGTGCGTGCGAGGCGTGCGAGAAAGTCGATCAGCACCTCAAGAGCGAGCGCGATATCGGCCGGGGAAGAGTATTCGTCGGGATGATGACTGAGGCCGGCGCGACTGCGCACGAACACCATCGCAACCGGCGTGAGCGCGGAAAGAACGACCGCGTCGTGGCCCGCGCCGCTGGCGAGCGTCAGGTTTTTGCCCTGCACGGCGCGGACGCTGGCGGCGAGCGCGGCGGTGAGCGCAGGCGAGCACGTGACGGCAGCGTTGTCCTGCGTAGGAGTCCAAGTGAACGTGAGGTGACGGCGCCGGGCGATGAGGATGGCGATGGCCCGCAGTTGGCGCAGTGCGGAGCGGCGAACAAGGTCGCGCGGATGCCGCAGATCGAGCGAGAACGCCGCCGTCGCGGGGATGACGTTGGCGGCGCCGGGCGCGACGGAGATCGTGCCGACCGTGGCGACGAGGTCTGGCGTGCGTTGCGCGAGCGCTTCGGCAGCGAGCGTGAATTCCGCGGCGCCGGCGAGCGCATCGCGGCGGAGATTCATCGGCGTGGTGCCGGCGTGGCCGGCACGGCCATGAAAGGCGAGCTTCGCGCGCGTCTGTCCTGCGATGGCGGAGACGACGCCGACGGCGAGTTTCTTAGTCTCAAGCACGGGGCCTTGTTCAATGTGCACCTCGACGTAACCAAGCAGATCGCGCGGTGCGTGCGCGCGACGAGGCAACTTGAACGATTGAGTAGTGGGCGTGAGCGTTTCGAGCGCGGTGCGCACGCTGAGGCCGGCGGCATCGGTGAGCTTGAGATCGGCGGCGCGAAGTTGGCCACAATAGCCTTTACTACCAAGGTAGGCGCTGGCGAAACGCACACCTTCTTCCTCAGAAAAACCGACCACTTCGACGGCAAACGGTAGCGTAACACCACGGCGACGTAGTTCGGCGAGCGCGACGACCGGCAGCAAGACACCGAGAGCGCCGTCGAAACGTCCGGCATCGCGTACTGTGTCGAGGTGCGAGCCGAGCAACAACGTGCGGAGGCGAAGTGCAGTAGTTGTTTCAAGGCGACCGATGAGATTGCCGACGGTATCTTCGCGGGTCACGAGACCGGCGGCGCGCATCCAGGTGGCGACGAGAGCATTGGCGCGTCGCATCGCGGGCGAGAGAAATGTACGCGTGATTTGGCCGGGCTCGTCGGTGACTTGAGCGAGTTCAGCGAGGTAACGAGCGAGGAGTTGAGCAGAGGCGTGCATCAGCTGCCGCGATACGTGTTGTAGGCCCAAGGCGTGAATAAGAGCGGAACGTGATAACCGGCCGTGGCGTCGGCGATGGCGAAACGGATCGGCACGCGATCGAGAAAAGGCGAGGCGACGCCGCGCGAAACAAAATAAGCTGCGACATCGAAGATGAGTTCGTAGCTGCCGGCGGTGATTTCCTCGGCGTTGAGCAACGGGTCCTCGGTGCGACCGTCGGCGTTGGTCACGACGGTTTTGATCAGCTGCGGCGCGACACCGGGGGCATGGCGATGGAGCTCGATGCGCAATCCCGAAGCGGGGCGGCCAGTAGTGAGATCGAGGACGTGGGTGCTGAGTTTACCAGTCATCAGAGAGTTTTCTCCAAAAGATCGTTGAGACGCAGGTGAGCGATTTTTTCTATTTCGCTAAGAGCAGTGGTGAATTCGTGCTCGGGGTTTTGCTGAAGACGGCCGGTCATCGCGGCGAGGATAGCGGATTTGGCGTTGAGCCGGGCGCAGATAATAAACGGAAAGCCGAAGCGCGCAAGGTAGGCGGTGTTGAGGCGCTGAAATTCAGCGAGTTCGGCGTCGGTGAGGCGGTTGAGGCCGGCGCTGGCTTGTTCGCGGGTGGATTCGGCGGTTAGGGCGTTTTGTTGAGCGAGGCGGCCGGCGAGATCGGGGTGAGCGCGGATGAGCACAAGTTGGCGGGCGGGCGAGGCGGAGCGCATCGTGGTGCAAAGCTCGACGAGGAGGTGCGTAGGGTCGCGAAAGGGTCGGCGCGGCCATGTCTCCTCGACCACCCACGGAGAATGCTCAAAGAAATGACCGAGCGCGGCGGTGAAGGCCGCGCGGTCAAGGGCGTTGAGTTGGTGGAGGGTTAGCATCGAGAAGCGGCGTGAGCCGCCAGACGAGGGCGCGCGGTTAAGCGAGCAATTCGTAAGCGGGCAGCGTGAGAAATTCGTCGAGCTGTGGCGATTTCACCATGAGCATGAAAATCTCGATCGCGCGGATGAAATGGCCGCGCAGGTAACGATCGGCGCCGATTTCGTTTTTAATTTTGGCGAGTTCCTCCCCGAGGAATTGATCGTAGAGAGCGGTGGTGAGGACGCGGCCGTCGGCGAGTTTGGCGCCGGTGTGGAGCCATTGCCAGAGCTGCGCGCGGGAAATCTCGGCCGTGGCGGCGTCTTCCATGAGGTTGTAAAGCGGGACGCAGCCGAGGCCGCCGAGCCAGGCTTCGACGTATTGGACGCCGACGCTGAGGTTGGTGCGGACGCCGGCTTCGGTGATGGTGCCGACGGGCGGAGCGAGGAATTCAGCAGCGCTGGGAATGACGTCGTCGCGCTGGCGCGAGATTTGATTCGATCCGGGCATGTGTTTGTCGAAGGCTTGAAGCGCGACCGGGACGAGGCCGGGATGCGCGACCCACGTGCCATCGTGGCCGTCGGAGGCTTCGCGTTCTTTATCGGCGAGGACCTTGGCGAGCGCGGCGTCGTTGGCGGCGGGGTTGTTTTTGATAGGAATCTGAGCAGCCATGCCGCCCATGGCGTGGGCGCCGCGGCGGTGACAGACTTTGATCACGAAGAGCGAGTAAGCGCGCATGAACGGCGCGGTCATAGTGACCTGCGTGCGATCTGGGAACACGTAGCCGGGGCGACGTTTTAGTTTTTTAATGCAGCTGAAGATGTAGTCCCAGCGGCCGCAATTGAGTCCGGAGGAGTGATCGCGGAGTTCGTAGAGAATTTCTTCGGCTTCAAACGTAGCAAGGATCGTCTCGATCAACACCGTGGCGCGGATCGTGCCGCACGGGACGCCGAGGGCGGCTTGCGCATGAACAAAGACATCATTCCAGAGACGCGCCTCAAGGTGGCTCTCCATTTTCGGCAGGTAAAAATAAGGACCGGTGCCGCGGGCGAGGGCTTCTTTGACGTTGTGGAAAAAATAGAGACCAAAATCAAAGAGCGAGCCGCTCACGGGATTGCCGTCGAGGAAAACGTGTTTTTCGGGCAGGTGCCAACCACGAGGCCGCACGACGAGCGTGGCGGTCTGAGGCTTGAGCGCGTAGGCTTTACCCTCGGGACTGGTGAATGAAATGGTGCGGCGGATGGCGTCGCGGAGATTAAGTTGCCCCTCGAGAAGATTGTTCCAAGTCGGTGACGTGGCGTCTTCGAAATCAGCCATGAACACCTTGGCGCCTGAATTGAGGGCGTTGATGACCATCTTGCGGTCTACGGGGCCGGTGATTTCGGTGCGCCGATCGCTAAGATCCGGCGCGGGCGGGACGACGCGCCAGGAAAGATCGGCGCGGATGGCGGCGGTCTCGGGCAAGAAATCCGGGAGGTGGCCAGCGTCGAGTTGACGTTGGCGCTCGACGCGGCGGGCGAGCAATTCGAGGCGTCGGGCGTCAAATTTACGGAATAGCCCAGCGAGAAACTCGCAAGCGGAGGGCGTGAGGATCTCAGCAGTGACGGCGTTGATCGGCCCGCGGATTTCTAGGCCGGCGATGGTGGTGGTGCTCATGGAAAGTGAGAGAGGTGCGAGGAGAATGAGTTACGCGTTGTCTCGTGTCATTCACTTACTAACGCTGAATCTTGAATGAATTCGATTTGCGCGTTGAAAACAATGTCCGAGAAACACCTATGAGGCAAGCAGCCTTCATGCGAGAAGCCGTCCAATTGGCCGAAACCGGCATGCGTTCGGGTCGGGGTGGGCCATTTGGCTGCGTCGTCGTGCGTCGAGGCGAGGTCGTGGGCCGCGGCAGCAACCGCGTGACGTCCACCAACGATCCCACCGCCCACGCCGAGGTCGTCGCGATCCGCGATGCGTGCACAGCGCTCGGTACGTTTCAACTCACCGACTGCGAACTTTATACCAGTTGCGAGCCGTGCCCGATGTGCCTCTCGGCGATTTATTGGGCACGAATTCCGCAAGTTTTCTACGGCAACACGCGCGCCGACGCCGCCGTAATCGGCTTCGACGACGAATTTATTTACCAACAAATCCCCCTGCCGCCCGAGCAACGCACCGTGAAGATGGAGCTCTTTCTGCGCGAGGAGGCACAAACTGCATTCAAGGAATGGGCTGCCAAGACCGACAAGGTCCACTATTGAGCGCATCCACCCCGCCGCAAAAGCACGTCCCAACTCTTGCCAAAACCAACCACCCTCCCACTGTTTGCCCATATGCATTTCTCTAGCCTCCAGCCCAACCTCGCCGAACCGACCCCTCGCCTCGATGACGAAGAGGAGGACGACGACGAAAAAGAAGAAGCCGCCGGCAAAAAAAACGGCGCACCCGTCGCGCTGCTCATTCAGAAAAAATTTCTAGAACAACGTAAGGTTTTCCTTTGGGGCGCCGTGACCGACGCCTCCGCCAAGGATATCACCGAGCGTCTCCTCTACCTAGAAGCTGTCGCCCCCGGCAAAGCGATCACGTTCTACATTAACACCCCCGGCGGCTCCATCACCGCTGGCATGGCTGTTTATGATACGATGAAGTTGATCACCTCGCCGATCACCGTGGTCGTCACCGGCATGGCTGCATCGATGGGCTCGATCCTGCTCTCAGGCGTCCCCAAGGGCCGGCGCCTCCTTTACCCGCACGCCCGCGTCTTGATTCACCAACCGCTCATCTCCGGCCGCATGGTTGGCCCCGCGACCGACATCAACATTCAGGCTAAGGAAATGGAAAAAATCCGCGCCGAGTTAAACGAGATCCTTGCCCAAGCTTCCGGCCAGCCCATTGAGGTCATTAACCGCGACACCGACCGCGATTTCTATCTCAACGCCAAAGAAGCCATCGCCTACGGTCTCGCGGACAGCATCGTCGATAAGCTCTGAGAGTTGCGACGCGTGTCGTCACTCATGGTGCGACACGCGCTCTTGTACGTAAAAATCACGGCTAGCCCTTATCAAGGGTTGCCGTAAAGGGAATTTTGGCCTGACCTTCGGGTTCTTCCCTCCCCATGAAGTTTTTACCCCTTCGTCTGCTCGCGTGCGCACTGCTCGCTCACATCGCGCACGCCCAGTCGCCTCTCACGCTCACCGCTCCCGGCGCCCTAAAAACTCTTGGCGTCAATTGGCAATCCGCCAGCGCACTCAGCGGCAATCCGCGCCACGATAAAATTCTCACCGTAGTCCCTGGCTCGGGCATACTTGTCAATAATCCCAGCAAGCAGTCCCGCGCTCATCTTGTCACCGCTTGGGATCACGCCGACGTCGAACTTGAACTCGATTTCCTCCTCACCGCCGGCTCCAACTCCGGCGTGTACCTGATGGGTCGCTACGAGGTACAGCTCTTCGACAGCTGGGGCCAGACCGCCGCGCCCAAACCTTCTGATTGCGGCGGTATCTATGATCGCTGGGACGATGCCCGCGGCAAAGGTAACGAAAGCTACGACGGTACCGCACCCCGCGCTCACGCCGCTCGAGCCCCCGGCCTCTGGCAGCACCTCCGCATCGAATTCCGCGCCCCGCGTTTCGACGCCGCCGGCAAAAAAACCGCCAACGCCAAATTCCTCCGCGTATTTCTAAACGGTTATCTCATCCACGAAAACGTCGAGGTCAGCGGCCCCACGCGCAGCGCCTTATTTGAAAAAGATCCCGAAGCTCCGCGCGGCCCGCTCATGATTCAAGGCGACCACGGTACGCTCGCCGTCCGCGCCTTCTCCGCACAGCTACTTGACAGTCCCGCCCTGACGACGAGCGGCTTGACCTACGAACTCTACGTAGGTCCGCAAAAAGGCATCGCCGATTACGTCGCTAAGCCCGCCGACTCCGGCCCGCTTCCTAACTTGTCGGTCTCTCCGATTCAAAAATCCGGCAAAGGCGCCCTCGTTATCAAAGGCACCCTTCACGTCGGTCGCACCGACACGTACACGTTCAGCGCCGAGACGCGCAACCCCGCCCGCCTCCTCATTGACGATCAACTCGCCATTACTCCCCTCGAGCTCGGCGCCGATGGCCTGACCGTCAAGCTCACGGCCGGCGACCATCCGTTCCGGCTCGATTATCAACACGTCCGTGCCGCCCGCGCCTCGCTCACTATCGGCGTCCGCGGCATCGGTCTGTCCGCTCAGTCGTTCACGTACGTCGAACCCAACGCCAAGCCGAAGATCGCGCCTTCCATCCCGCTCAAGCCCGGCGAACACCCCCGGCTCCAGCGCGGCTTCGTGCCTTACGAACCCAAAAAGCGCCTCTACGCGATCAGCGTCGGTTCACCCACGGGCACCCACTTCGCCTACGATTTTGAAACCGGTTCTCTGCTGCGCGTCTGGCGCGGCGGCTTCGTCGACGTCGCCGACATGTGGGAGAGTCGCGGTGATTCCCAACAAGCCCAACCCTCCGGCCCCGCCCTCACGCTCAACAGCAAACCCACCGTCGCCCTCCTCGAGAGTTTCTCGCACGACTGGCCCGACGCGCCCGAGCCGCTCTGGTCTTCGCAAGGCTACACGCTGGCAGCCGACGGCACGCCGACTTTCCTCGGCAAACTCGCCCAGCTCGAGATCCGCGACACCTTAGTCCCCGGCGCCGACGGCCGTAGCCTCACGCGCACGCTAGTCTTCAACGGTCGCAACACGTCTTGGGAGACCTACGTGTTACTCGCCGAAGCCGACGTGATCACTGCTCAACCCGACGGCAACGGCTGGATCATCGGCGAACGCACTTATTACATCGATCTGCCCAAAGGTAGCCCGCTCCACCCTATCGTGCGCACGCGTAATGGACGCCAACAACTCGTCCTCTCGCTTCAAGGCAGCAAAGTCGACCGCACCCTCACCTACACGCTCGTCTGGTAATCCCCTCCCATGAAGCGCCTCTCTCTTTTACTTGCCGCCGTCTTCGCCGTTACCCTCGTATCCCGCGCGCAGACCAACAACCCCTCCGCCCTCGAGCGTTTTGCGAAACCCACCGAAGCTCTCGTCGCCGCTGAAAATCGCATCTGGCAACGCACGCCGTTGCCCATACCTGAAGGCATCGTGCTCGAAGTCAGCGGCATTTTACCGGTCGCCGGCCAACGTCTCCTCGTGACCACACGCCGCGGCGAAGTCTGGTGGATCGACGGCGCCTACGCCGCCGATCCGAAGCCCCGCTACACGCTCTTCGCGCAAGGCCTGCACGAACCTCTTGGCATCATCGCCGCCCCGTCCGGCGGTTACTACGTCGCGCAACGCCAAGAACTCACTCGTCTCGTTGATAGCGACGGCGACGGCCGCGCCGATGTTTTTGAAACCGTGGCTAAGTTGCCCATTTCCGGTAGCTATCACGAATATGCCTTCGGCCCCGTACTCGCGCCCAACGGCAACCTCCGCATCACGCTCAACGTTGCCTTCGGTGGCTCCACCCAAGCTCCCGTGCCTTGGCGCGGCTGGATGATAGAGATCACGCCCGACGGCCAACTCACTCCGATTGCGAGCGGCCTGCGCTCCCCAGCCGGTTTCACCGTGAGCTCCCAAGGCGCCTGGTTCACCACCGACAATCAGGGCGAATGGGTCGGCTCGGGCAAAATCACGCACATTGAATCTGGTGATTTCCTCGGCCATCCCGCCGGTCTTGCTTGGAGCAAACTCCCCGGTTCCAGCGTAAAAATCCGCCCGGAAGACATCTCCGACTTCGAGCAACCCATGCACGTAGTCGCCCAAAATCTCCTCGGCCTAAAGCCGCCCGCGGTCTGGTTGCCCCACACGATTCTTGGCATCTCCAACTCCGGTATGATCGAGGATCTCAGCGGCGGAAAATTTGGACCGTTCGCCGGCCAATTTTACGTCGGCGACCAAGGTCAGAGTAAACTCATGCGCGTCTCACTCGAGAAAGTCGCAGGTGTCTGGCAAGGCGCTGCGTACTCGTTTCGAGAGGGCTTCGACAGCGGCATCCTCCGCATGGCGATCGGCGAAAACGCCACGATGTTCGTCGGCGAAAGCGCGCGTGGCTGGGGCTCCGTTGGCCCGAAACAATACGGCATTGAGCGCGTCACTTGGACCGGCCAGACGCCGTTTGAAATCAAAGAAATCAAAGCGCAGCCCGACGGTTTTCTCCTCAAGTTTACTCAGCCTGTGGACCGCGCCACCGCCGAAAATTTCACGAGCTACTCCCTTGCCGGTTTCACGTACAACTACCACACCGCCTATGGCGCCGCGCCGGTTAACCGCATGGTCTGCCCGATTCAAAAAATCGTCGTCGCACCCGATGGCCTGAGCGTGCGCCTCGCCGCGCAATGCTTGCGCGAAGGCTTCATCCACGAAGTCAAAGCCAGCGGCGTACGCGCCGCGACCGGGGGCTCCGCGGTGCTCCACCCGGTCGCCTATTACACCCTCAATCGTCTGCCCGCCGGCGACCGCATAATCCCCATCGCGCCCAACGCCGCCGAGCTCTGCGCTGGCGCGCTACCCGCCAGCGCCAACGCGCACAGTGCGAAACACCCGATCAAACAACCCACCGATTGGCCCAACAACGAAGGCGATCAGGCGTTCCTTCTCGGCACCCAGCCCGGCCTAAAATTCGACCAAACTCTACTCACGACCGAAGCCGGCACGCGCATCCGCCTCATCTTCCGCAATACGGATGACATGCTCCACAACTTCGTCCTCTGCGCCCCCGGCAAGGGCCAGGACGTCGGTACCGCCGCGCTCGCGCTCGGCGTCGAAGGCACGGCGAAAAACTACGTGCCCGACAGCCCCGATGTACTTGTCCACACCGCGCTCACGCAACCGGAGACCAGCGACACGATCTACTTCATCGCCCCGACTACGCCGGGCGACTATGATTTTATCTGCAGTTTCCCCGGCCACTCGACGCTGATGAAGGGCATCCTGCGCGTCACTGCGAAGTAAGTTTAAAAATATCCATGGACGACGCGCCCCTCGCTCCGCTCCCCGCAGAACCCCGAGCGGGGAGCTACCGTCATTATAAGGGCAACGCTTACCAAGTCCTCGGGCTTGCCCGCCATTCGGAGACGCAGGAGGTCCTCGTCGTTTATAAAATGCTCTATGGCGACGGCGGTCTTTGGGTGCGGCCGCAGGAGATGTTCATCTCCACCGTCACGCTGGCGGATGGCACGGTGACGCCGCGCTTCGCGTACGTCGGCCCGGCCTGAATTCCGACCGGCTGAGTTCGAGATTTTATTTTTTATTATGCCCCAACCGCCCAGCACGATGCGCGACATCGCCCAGCGCGCGGGCGTGCACGCCTCGACTGTTTCGCGCGCATTGCGCAACGATCCGCGCATCACCGAGACTCAACGCGTCACCATTCGTCGCGCCGCCCAGGAACTCGGTTACCGTTCCAATCCTCTTATCGCTGCGCTCATGACGGCCCGCCGATCCCGCAGTGGTCACACGTACAAAGCCACGCTTGGTTTTCTAAAAAAACATCCCACTGACCGCACCGCCTGGTTTGGCCGAAATTACGGACAACTCCTCGCTGGCGCACGAGCACGAGCGCTAGCGCAAGGCTACCACCTTGAGGAATTCAATCTTGAAGACCCCCAACTCACACCGCGCCGCATCACCGAAATTCTCCAACACCGAGGTGTTCAAGGTCTTCTCGTTGCACCACTGCACTCGATCCAAGATTCGATCGAATTAGATTGGAGCCAATTTTGCACAGTCGCGGTCGGTTACTCACTCAACCAAGTCCCCATTTGCCGCGTAGCGCACAACCACTTCTCGGGTTTCATCCTCGCTGTTAAAGAATGTCGTAGCCGTGGCCATCGGCGACTTGGACTGGTGCTGCAGGAACGCGTCGCTGAAAAAGTCGGCAAACGCTGGGTGGGCGCCGCACTGCTCGATCAAGCCGCACAACCCGCCGCTGACCGCGTGCCACCGCTGCTACTCGATCATTGGAACGAAGCCGATTTCACAGTTTGGTTTAACACCCATAAACCTGAGATCATACTAGGCGTAAACTTGGCCGAAGTCCCGCACTGGCTCGCGCGGTTGGGTAAACGCGTTCCTCAAGACGTGGGCGTCGTCAGTCTCGACCGTCGCGCCGGAGATCGTGGCATCGCTGGCATCGATCAAGATTACGCGCACGTCGGCGGCAACGCGGTGGATTTACTCATCGGCATGTTGCAGCGCAACGAGCGCGGCCTACCTGAGAAACCTTCCGTCGTGCTCTCGGATGGCACGTGGATCAACGGCCGCAGCCTGCGCCCGAAAGCTCAGACCCGCCCGCGCAAGCGTTAGCGCGCTGAGCCTTTGGCCGCCGTTTCTACTTGGACCTCGGCCCAAACGCGCGTGAGCACCGGTTTGATGATGCGCGTGAACTCGACGTAGGCAGGCGGGTGAAAATGAAGTTTATCCGCAACGTATAAATCGAGCCGCGGGTGACCGTCGCGATCCACAAGGGCAGGATTCACGTCCACGAAGGTGTGATGAGGCGTCGCGGCGCAATAGGCCCGCACAAGCGCATTGTAGTGGTCGACCTGTTCCCAGCGCTCGACGCGATCCGGCGAACGTGTGCTGGACACAAAAATAATACGCGTCGCCGGCTGCGCCGCGCGTACACGCTCAGAAAATTCGCGAAACCGACTGAAAATCGCCGCAGGATCCTCGACCACGGCGCCGGCCTTGAGGTCGTTGCTACCGCAATAATACACGATGACTTTCGGCGCGTAGGGCGTGACGACCTGTGCGAAACGTGCGAGTTGATCCGGCGTGCGCGAGCCGCCAAATGCGCGGTTCAAAACCGGTAACGGTGCCATCTGCTCGGCTACCGTCGTCCACTTGCGAAAAATACTGCTACCCACGAAAAGGATTTTACCCTGCGATTGGGGGCTTGCTCGATCTGCTTCAGCAAAGGCCACGAACTCGGGCTCGTATTTCTTCCAGCGCGCAGCCGAGTCATCGTCGGAAGATTTTTTCTCTGCCGCCAGCACCGATACCGGCAAGGCCCACAGCAGCAGGACGGCGATCAACGAAAAACGGGAGAGGGGTTTTTTCATAAGATAAAAAAGCGAGCCTATCAGAGAATACCGATGCCTAAGATGAAAGTGTTCGATGACTAAATTTTCAACCCTGCCAAGGTGGTAGCAGGCGTTTCTGCACCTTGCCAAGCGCGGTGCGCGGGAGCGAATCCACACGCACGAACGCCTTGGGCTGTTTAAACGACGCGAGTTGCGAGCGCAGGAGCGCCACGGTCGCGGCTTCGTTAAATTTCTCCGCATCCACCGCGAGATAAGCTACGGGCACTTCGCCCCGCACAGGATCGGGCTGGCCGACAACCGTCGCCTCGCGCACGCCCGGTTGCTCGAGAATCAGTTCCTCGATCTCGCGCGGGTAGATATTGAACCCGCCGGAAATAATCAGATCGCTGCGCCGACCTTGCAGCGTGATATAACCGTCGGGCGCGCGCACGCCGATGTCACCGGTGCGAAACCAACCGTCGGTCCAAGCCGCGGCCGTCGCCTCAGGGCGGCGCCAATAACCGGAGCAGACGTTCGGGCCTTTCACCCAGACCTCGCCCGCTGTGCCGTCGGCCACAGGCGCGTTGACTTCGTCGCAAATTTTAAGCGCGACGTGCGCGAGCGGTAGACCGACCGTGCCCGGGCGGCGTTCGCCGGCGTAAGGGTTGCCGACGTTCATCAACGTTTCGGTCATGCCGTAGCGCTCGAGAATAACGGAGCCGTAAAGTTGACGAAATTTTTCGTGCACCTCCGCCGGCAATGGCGCGGAACCAGAAACGGCGAGCCGCAACCGCGCGCCGATCTTGCGCGCGAGGTCGGCGGGAAGTTCGAGCAAGCGGATGAACATCGCGGGCACGCCAAAGAAGAGCGTGGGCTTATAGTCTTCAAACCACTGCGCGGCCTTGGCGTGTTCGAAACGCTCGAGCAACCGCAGGTGGCAACCGCTGAAGAGCCAACAGTGCAGGCCGTTTGCCAAGCCGTGCACGTGAAACAGTGGCAACGTTGCCAAATAACGGTCGGCCCTGGTGATGTGCCAAGCGGTGACGAGCGTGAGGGCGTTGGTCGCGAAATTGCCCTGCGTGAGGACGGCACCTTTAGAGGCGCCGGTCGTGCCCGAGGTGTAGATGAGCGACATCGGCGTGTCGGCATCGGCAGGCACGGCGATGCGCGTAGCGGATTGCGTGGCGGCTTCGGCGGTAAGCGCGGCGACGTCCCAGACGGCAACTTCGCTTGGGATCAACGCAGCGAGATCCGCCGAAGTCACGACGGCCGTAGGCGCTGCGTCGTGCACGATGTGCGTGAGTTCGCGTTCCCGGTAGAGCACGTTGATCGGCACGATAATCAGGCCGAGTTTCGCGCCCGCGAGCCAGAGGTCGATGACTTCGATGCGATTTTGCAGAAAAAACGCGATGCGGTCGCCGGTCTTTAATCCGCGCGCCCGCAGCAGTTTCGCGAGGCGATTACTGCGGGTTTCCAAGTCACCAAACGTGTACGCCGTGACGACGCCAGTGGCACTTTCACACTCAAGCGCTGGCCGGGTGGCACGCGCAATCAAAGACACGTCAAAAAGAGGCAGAAGCGACATGGAGATAATTTATTCCAAAAAAGCCAAAGCTGAGGCAATGGCCGATTCGGTCATTGCCCCAAAAATTCTGCGCCCGCCGTCAACCCGAATCAAAATTTGGTGCTGATGGAGAATGAATACGTGCGCGGAGCGCCACGGGCTTGAAAGCCTTCCCAGTATTCGAGGTTGGTGATATTAGCTTCGCGGACGTTGAAGGTGACCTTCCGCTTAAACAGCGTCGTGCGATAAGAGAGACTGGCGTCTTGGCGCGTGTAGCCTTGCACGGTGGGCCGGCGACTGTCGCGGAAGATGACGCTGTGCGTGGCGGTCAAGCCCTTGAACCATCGGCCAGGGACTTCAAGTTTTTGCAACACGCTCCAAGACTCGCGGCCAGGGCCTTGCGAGACGGGACCACCAACAGAGGCAGGGTTGGATTTGTTGGCGGTGACGAAGGCGTGGAGGTTGGTGTAGGTGACGGCGACTTGATAACCGTCGAGGATCTTGACCATGAAATCGGTCTCCCAGCCGCGGGAACGGGCCGAAACGTCTTGTACGCTACGCGCACCTGTGACGACGAGCGGGTCGAGGCCCGCGGCGATGATTTCATTGGTGGAGACTTGGCGGGTGCCGTTGATCTGGTCGACTTGGAAGCCAGCGACGTTGATGTTAAAACGGTTCTTGAAGAGCGAGGCCTTGATCCCGGCGTCGTAGCCTTTGCCGCCGACCTGTTGATCGAGGGGTTTACCGTACATGTCGATAGCGCTCACGGGCACGCCCGCGAAGGAGCGGCTCGAGGAAGTGAAGAGCGACACGGCGTCGTTCACGCGGTAGACGGCGCCGACGGTGGGCGAGTTGGCGTTTTCGTAAACCTTCTGGTATTTGCCAATGGCGTCGGTGGCGATGGGGTTACGGTTGATGATGGTGCCTTCGTCGTGGCGGACACCGGCCATCAAGTGCAGGCGATCGTTGAACATGCCGATGACGTTAGTAAACGAAACGCCGCGGCGGCGGGCATGAGCGTGAAGGCGGGTATTGGGGAGCGTGTAGCGTGAGAGCTCGAGCATTTGTTCCCAGGCCGGCTGGGTATCAGCGCCGAAAACGTAGGCGGTGAGCGCAGGGGTGTTGTCGCGAAGGCGGAGGTCGTCGGTGTCGATGTACTCGGCGCCGAGAATCGCTTGATGCGAGATACCAAAGTACTTGAATTTACCAACGAGGTCGCCCTGCGCGGTGTAGGTGTTAACCGTCTCGCGATCATAGGTGGACGAGAGGGCATCGGTGCTGGGAACAGTGATCCCGTTGACGACCTTGGTGCTGATTTGGGTACCGCTGAGACGGAGATCGTCGCGATGCATGCGGCCGTAGTTGCCGCTGATGCGGAGTGAAAGCGTGTCGTTAAAACGGTGTTCGATCTGCTGGCCAACGCGCAGGATGCGCTCGAGGCGGCGGTTGTTCGGCCCAAGGGGATTGAAGTTCCAGGGGATGTAGACGCCATTGAGGGTCTTGCCGTTGATGTCGCCGTTGCCGTGCCACGTGAAGGCGTTGAGCGGCGAGGAAGAAGCGACGGTGCTGCGCGGGGCAGGAGGATTAGCGTCGTAGTTAAAGTACTCGAGGTTACCGTTGAGGCGGGTGTTTTCGGTGAGCTTGTAGGAAAGCGCGCCGTAGTAGACGGAGCGGTTGGAGAACGCGTATTGCTGCCATGTATCGCCGGCCTGACGCACCCAGACGAGGCGAAGGCCGAGGCGCTTGTTAAGCGGAATAGAGGTATCGACCTCGCCGCGGCGCATGCCCCACTTGTCGCCGAGGACCTTGACGGTAGTTTCCTGGCGCGTGCGCGGGGTTTTGGAAATGGAGTTGATCATGCCGCCGGGCTCGACGACGCCCGCCAAGAGCGAGCTCGGGCCTTTGAGAATCTCAACGCGATCGACCGTGGCGGCGTCGTGGAGCATGCCCGCGAAGGGTTCGCGCTGGCCGTTGCGGTAGACTTTATTTTGCCGAAAGCCGCGGACTTGGTAAGTGTTTGCGTCGTTGGTCTGGTCTTGGTTGCCGACGTTGGTAACGCCGCTAATGAAATCCGTGGCATCTGTGAGCGTGAGCGCTCCAATATCGTTCAAAAACTCACTTGTGACGATCTGCATAGAACGAGGCAGATCGCGGAGATTCATGTTGGTGCGAGTACCGGAAAGCGTGTTCGACGCGCTCCAGCCTTCGTCAGAGCCGGCTACGTTGAACTCAGGCAAAACGATCGCTTCTTTTTCCTCCGGCAAACGTACCGGCGTTTGCGCTATCGCCGCGGCGGCTAAGAACAAAGCCGCGCAAAAGGCGACGGAGCGGCTAAAATAATGGAGAGGTTGGCAGGGTGCGGTCAGATACATGGTTATAGTGTAGTTTAGGGACGGCAAGGCCTACGCCTTAGCACGTCTTTAGGGTTAAAGATGACCAAAGACTAAGCATCGCTCCCCACAAACGCTGTTTTATGCACACAGTTGCACAAACTAAGCTTTCGTTTCGCCGAAAAGAGCTTTCGTCGAGCCCCTATCCACCCCCACTGTTGCCGAGCATGCGCGCCCTAATCGCTTTCGACAAATTTAAGGATGCCCTCGCCGCACCCCAAGCCTGCGCGATCACGGTGGACACCCTGCGCGGCCTCCATCCCAAATGGCAATTCGACGTCTGTCCGCTCGCCGACGGCGGCGAAGGATTTTGCGCCATCCTTACGCAAGCGGCCCACGGCACGGTGGAAACATTCACTGTGACCGGTCCGCGGGGCACCCCTGTCATCGCGCCCATCGGCTTGGTCGCACAGGAAGAAATACCCGTAGCCGCCCGCGAACTCCTCGGCCTGGACGCCACAAAGACCGGCACTATTGCTGTGATCGAAATGGCAGCCGCCTCAGGCCTCGGGCTCGTACCGATCGATCAACGCGATCCCTGGCGAGCCACCTCCTTCGGCACAGGCGAACTCATTCGCCACGCCGCCGCTCGCGGTGTCACCACGATTCTGCTCGGTGTCGGCGGTAGCGCCACACACGACCTCGGCTACGGCGCATTGTCCGCCCTAGGCATCGACGCACTCACCAGCGCAGGCACTGCGGTCGCCCCGCCCATTCCCGCGCATTGGCCCGAAATCGCAAAACTCCGCGGCGCCCTACCCGCTTCTTTTCCAGCCCTCCGCATCGCCTGTGACGTCGCCAATCCCCTGCTCGGCCCTCAAGGCGCCGCCGCGATTTACGCTCCGCAAAAAGGCCTGCACCCCGCCGATTTCGCCCGCCTCGACCACTACTCCACTCGGCTTGCTCAACTGCTCTGCCACCACTGCGACCAGCCCGATACCCTCATCGATACGCCCGGTGCCGGTGCCGCCGGCGGAATCGCCTCCGGGCCCATGACCGCCGCTCGCGCTCAACTCATTGCCGGTTACGCTCTCGTCTCCGCTTGGCTTAACCTTGAAGCCCGGCTGGCCGCTGCCAACTTAGTCATCACCGGCGAAGGCCGCTTCGATGCCAGCTCTCTTAGCGGAAAAGGCCCCGGCGCCCTAGCCGCCCGCGCCCGAAGCCTTGGCAAATCGACCCACGTGTTCGCTGGCGCCGTTACCGCAGGTTCAATCGCAGGCCTAAACCTCCACCCTGTCACGCCACCACGCATGCCCCTAGCTCTAGCCTTGCGCGAGACCCCTACCTTACTCGCCGACGCCATCGCCCAAGCATTTCCTGCCGACCACGCCACACCTTCCGGCTCGACGGGCTCGACTCAGGCGACACCATAAAAATCACCATTATGGCCGAGACCGCGCGCTCTTCGTCGCTAAAAATCCTGCTCACATTGCTGGCCGTTACCCTCGGCCTTGTCGGTTGCAGCACGACCAAGCCCGCCGCCAAAAAAACCACTCCGGCCACATCGGTCGCCACAACCCCGAAACCCATCGCCCCGACCGCTCGTACCGAAACCGCCGCGCGCGTTATGCTCGGAATCGACGTCCTCGAAGCCGACGGTTTTGCCGCTGTGAGAGGCAAACGCCTCGGGCTTCTTACCCACCCCGCCGGCGTCAACCGCCAAGGCCTCAGCACGGTCGAAGTCCTCCGCCGCGCTCCGGGCGTCAAGCTCGTCGCCCTCTACGCTGGCGAACACGGTGTCTATGGCGATCTTCCCGCCGAGAAAAAATACCCCGACCAGATCGACCCGCGCACCGGCCTGATGGTCTACTCGCTGTACAGCGGGGTCGCCTATAAGGGTAAAAGCTTTAAAGCCTCGCCCGCCCAGCTCAAAGACATCGATGCCTTGGTCGTCGATCTACAGGACATCGGCACACGCAGCTACACGTTTACCAGCGCGATGAAGCTCGCCGTCGAAGCCTGCTTCGAAAACGGCAAAGAAGTGATCATCCTCGACCGCCCCAATCCCCTCGGCGGCCTCAAAGTCGATGGCCCGCCCCTCGACGCCGCTTGGATGAGCTACGTCGGCGCCTTCCGCGTTCCCTACGTGCACGGCCTCACGATGGGCGAACTTGCTCGCCTCGTCCGCGATGCCCGCGCCCCCGAAGGCATCGATGTCAGCGAGGCCCAACGCGCCGCCGGCAAACTCACCATCATTCCCATGCGCGGCTGGAACCGGGCGATGCGTTGGAGCGAGACTGGTCTGAACTGGGTTCCCACGTCAGCCGGCATTCAGGATTTCGCCGCCGTGCAAGGCTACCCAATGACCGGCCTCGGCACTTACCTCGGCGGCTTTCGCAGCGGCGTCGGCAACCAACACATTTTCCGAGGCGTATCTCATAAGATCGCGACCCGCGATGTCCTAGAAAAAGAACTACGCGCACTCAACCTCGCCGGCGTCCAATTCCGCGTCATCAGCGTGCCCAACGCTAAAACCGGCCAACCCGCCGTCGGCCTCTACGCCGAGATCACCGACTACGACGCCTGGCGCCCCACTGAACTCGGCTTCCAGCTCATGCGTCTAGCCTGTAAACTGGAACCAAAAAACCCGTTTACTAACGCCAAACCCGGTGAGCAAAACGGTTTCATCCGCCACATGGGGAGCGAAGCCTTCATGCGCGCCCTCCAACGCGATGGCGCCCGCATCGACCTCGATTTCTGGTTTAAACAATGGCGCGAACAAGCCCGCCTGTACCAAGAGAAGAGCAGGCGCTACTGGCTTTATCCATGAGGCCCGCGCCTCGGCGCTCATCAAAGTACCCGAGCCCGTGCCATAGAATCCATGGTTGCGACCGCGTAACGGGTGTTAAAACCTCTCCCATGCCCCGCCCCCGCAAGGTCCTATGACGCCTTACGACTACGCCGTATTGGTTTTCTATTTTGGCTTCATGCTGACGATCAGCTGGGTCTTCCGGCGCTTCGTCACCAACGTCTCGGAGTATTTTCGCGGCGGCGGCAAAGCTCTATGGTGGATGGTCGGCGGCTCTGCGTTCATGGTCGCGTTCAGCGCCTGGACATTTACAGGTGCGGCGAGCCAAGCTTACAGCCACGGCTGGCCGATCATTATGATTTACGTCGGCAACGTACTAGGATTCTTACTGAACGCCCTGCATTTTGGTCCGCGTTTCCGGCAACTGCGCGTCGTCACCAGCATTCAGGCCATCCGCACGCGCTTCGGCCCAATAAGTGAGCAGATTTTCACATGGCTCCAATTGCCCTTCGGCCTCCTGCAAGCTGGCATCTGGCTCAACGCCCTCGGCGTCTTCTTCGCTGCAGTTTTTGGTCTCGATCTGAGCCTCACCATAGTGGCGACAGGTCTGGTCGTCCTCGTGATCGCGTTGATAGGCGGCAGTTGGGCCGTGCTGGCGAGTGATTTCATCCAAGTGCTCATCCTCATGCCCGTGTGCATCGCAGTCACGGTGTTGTCGTTGCTCAAGGTCGGCGGCGTCAGCGGCTTCATCGCGCAAGCGCCCGTCGGCCACCTCGATCTCGGTCAAATTTTCTCTCAAGAATTCCTCGGGCTGTGGTGCCTCGCGATGATTCTCAAACAGGTTTTCTCCACCAACAACCTCAACGATGCGAACCGCTATCTCTGCGTCAAAGACGGCAGGCACGCGCGCTGGGCGGCGTTACTCGGCGCAGGGTTATTTGTTATTGGTATCGTGATCTGGTTTCTGCCGCCGATGGTGGCGCGCATCGTACATCCTGATTTAGCCGTACTGTTTCCCACCCTCAAAAATCCCGAGGAAGCGGCTTTTATCGCCATCGCTCGTGATGTGATGCCGGTCGGCATGATGGGCCTGCTAGTGAGTGGTATCTTCGCCGCCACGATGTCGTCGATGGACTCCGGCCTGAACAAAAATGCCGGTTATTTCATCAAGAATTTTTACCAACCCATCCTTCGCCCCCAAGCCTCTGATGCTCACTTGCTGCGCGCCGGCAAATGCACGACCGCCGTCCTCGGGCTCGCCGTAATTTTGGTCGGCCTGGAACTCAGCGAGTTGAAGGGCGTCAGCTTGTTCCTGATGACTCAACGATTGGGTATTCTCATCGGCACGCCGATTTTGGTGCCTCTCGTGCTCGGTTTAATCGTGCGGCAGACGCCACCTTGGTCCGCGTGGAGCACAGTGCTCGTGGGATTTTTTTGTTCGCTCGTGATCAGTCGCTTTCTCACGCCGGAATGGGCCGCGTCCGTTTTAGATTACACCACACCACTCGATGACCACACCAAAGAATACTGGCGCCAAGCCATCGAGCTTTTCGGCAACATCACGATCGGCTCCGCTTGGTTTTTAGGCAGCACATTTTTTTGGCGCCGCTCCACGCCGGAGCACCAAGCCAACGTCGCTGAATTCTTCACCCGCTTCAACCGGCCGGTTGACTTCGCCCAAGAGGAAGGTGCCGACAACGACGCCCGCCAATCCTGCGCCGTCGGTTGGCTATGTCTGGCCTACGGGGGCTTCGTGCTTTTACTCGCGCTGATTCCCAACCCGCTCAGTGGCCGCCTAGCCTTCATCGGCTGCGGTGGAATCGTGCTGCTCATCGGCGCGCTACTACTGCGCTCAAGCCGTAGCACACCTAAAAAGGGCGCTTAAATCGAAAGCTCTTGCCCGCACGTGTATTCGTCTTTCCCGAGTTTCTCTTCGCCGAACTCATCTCGCGGGCTCGCCGTGCTGCTCGTAGCCGCCGTGGGCGCGGTTTACGCCAACAGCTTCGACGGGCCATTTATCTTTGATGATGCGTTGTCCATCGTCGAAAATCCCACCATCCGACAGCTCTGGCCTTTGACCCAAGTCCTATCCCCGCCATCGGGCCAAGGGCTTACGGTCGAAGGCCGGCCGCTCGTAAACCTGTCATTCGCGTTCAACTACGCGATCAGCGGCACCGTGGCGTGGAGTTACCACGCCGTTAACCTCGCGATTCACGCCCTCGCCGCACTAACGCTGTTCGGTCTCTTGCGCCGCACGCTTGAATCTTTCCGCACGCCCTCGGCCCCACTCGTCGCCGTCAGCGCCGCACTGCTGTGGGCTGTGCATCCGCTGCAAACAGAATCAGTAACTTACCTCGCTCAACGCACGGAGTCGCTCATGGGGCTTTTGTTGCTGGCGACGTTGTATTTTTTTCAACGCCAACAGTTTTTTTGGTCGTTTCTCGCCTGCGCCCTCGGCATGGCGACCAAGGAAGTTATGGTCGTCGCGCCGCTTCTTGTGGTGCTTTACGACCGCACGTTTGTGGCCGGCTCGTTCCGCGCCGGCTGGGAACGTAACAGTAAATTCTACGTCGCCCTCGCGAGCACCTGGCTGTTGCTCGCGTTTCTTGTCCTTGGCGCCGGCAACCGCGGTGGCACCATTGGCTCCGCTGCGGGCGTTACACCGTGGGACTACGCGCTCTGCCAATCCCGCGCCGTGCTCCACTACGCCCGGCTCGCGCTCTGGCCGAGCCCGCTGATTTTCGACTACGGCCAAGATTTCATCCCGCTCGCCACCGCCGCGCCTTACCTCGTGGTCGATCTGGCGCTCCTCGCGGCCACGGGCTACGCGCTCTGGCGCCGGCCCGCCCTCGGGTTTCTAGGCACGTGGTATTTTCTTATTCTTGCGCCCACCTCCAGTATCGTCGGCGGGACGCGTCAGATGCTCGCTGAGCACCGCATCTACCTCTCACTGGCCGCGCTCACAGTGCTCGCCGCCCTCGCAGCGCAACGCACCTTCGGCCGGCGCTGGTGGCTAGCTCCGATCTGCGCCGCGACCGCACTCGGCGCGGCCACGATCCACCGCAACACCGATTACGCCAGCGCCATCAGCCTATACCGCGACACCGCTGCCCAGCGCCCCACTAACGGTTTTGCCCACTACAACCTCGGCCAAGCCTACGCCGAAGCCGGACGCCACGCCGACGCGATCATTGAATTTGAAGTCGCCGCCCGCCTGCTACCCGCCGCTCCCGCCGTACCGTTTAATCTCGGCAACTCGTTGGTCGCACTCGCCCGACCGACCGAGGCCCAGGCCGCCTTCACCACCGCGCTACTCATCAATCCGCGCTACGCCAAAGCTCACTTTAACCTCGGCAACCTCTTGCTCGAGCGCCGCGATTTGGCTGGCGCGCTCGAACACTTCCGCGCCGTCGTCGCCCTTGATTCATCCGACCTCGCGGCCCGCAACAATCTCGGGGGCGTCCTGGTCGAGCTCGGTCAACCCGCCGCCGCCGTCGAACATCTCGTCTTTGCCGCCAGCGCCCAGACCGATGCTTTCGAAGCACACTTCGGCCTCGGCAACGCGTACTTGCTGCTTGGCCGCCACGACGACGCAGCCCGTGAATTCGAAGCCGTACTGCGCCTCCGCCCCGATCTCGCCCTAGCCCGCGAACGACTCCGAATCGCCCGCTCAGCCCGCTAAACCCAATCCCTATTTTCACGTTTCTTTGTCGATGGCTCCACCCGCTCAGATTCTCCGGCTCCCACCCAATCGTGTCTGGCGCACCTATCTAGGCGGCCGCGAGCTGGATCGTCTCGCCGGTACGCCCGCGCCGCTCGATGCGCATTTTCCCGAAGACTGGATCGCATCCACCACGCGCGCCCTCAACCCGAACGCAGCCACCTTAACCGAGGGTCTTTCATCGGTCTGCGTCGGCTCGGACCCTGTGCCCCGCAACTTTGCCGATGTCCTGGCCGCCGCTCCGGAAAACTACCTCGGCGCCGCCCATGTCGCCCGCTTCGGCCCCACGCCGCAGGTGCTCGTCAAATTGCTCGATCCTTCGATCCGACTACATTTCCAAGTCCATCCCACCGCCGCCTTCGCGCAGCGCTACCTCGACGCACCTTCCGGCAAGACTGAGGCCTACCATATCCTCGCGATTCGCGACGATCTGCCTCACGAGCCTTATCTCTATCTCGGTTTCCAACGTCCACCGACCCGCGCCGCTCTGCGCCGCATGATCGAAACGCAAGACCTCGCCGCCCTCGAAGCGTGCTTCGACAAAATCCCTGTCAACGTCGGCGACACGTTCATCGTTCCCGGCGGCGTACCGCACGCGCTCGGCCCCGGCCTGCTCCTCGCCGAAATCATGGAGCCTAGCGATCTCGCTGTACGCTTCGAATTCGAACGCGGAGGCTACACGCTACCCGAAAGCGCGCGATTCATGGACCGTGGTCTTGAGTTCTGCCTCGATATTTTCGATCTCAGCCCTTGGCCCGCCCAACGCATCTTAGCCGAAGCTCTTTGCCCACCGCGCCGCGCCCGCGCCCTCGGCCCCGACTCGTTTCAAGACACGCTCATTGGCCCGGAGCGCACTTCGTGTTTTCGCATTCGCAAAAGCTACGTACGCGGCCCGATCCAGCGCAACGAAACCGAGGGCTTCATCGGCATCGTCACCGCCGGCTCGGGCACATTGACCGCCGGCGCCACGACACTCCCGCTCCATCCTTTCGATAAATTTTTCGTCCCCGCCGCGCTTGGTCCTTGGCAACTCCAACCTTCATCCACGCTCGAGCTCCTCGAGTGTCTCTCGCCCAAAGCCTGACGTCTTTTCCCTTTTTTCCATGTCTACGTCTCTTCTAGCTGTCCTCACGCCGTTCGAAGCCGAACACTTCTTTCCCGAGCCGTTGCTCGCCGACTTGCGCGCGTTGTTTCCCGACTTCCGCCAACTCGACCCCACTGATTTAAGCCCCGCCGCCTTCGCGGAAAAACTTGCCGAAGCCGATCCTGCCATCCTCCTCACGTGTTGGAAAACGCCACTATTGCCCACCGCGCTGCCGCCACGACTGCGCTACGTCTGCTACTTGAGTGGTTCGGTCAAAACCCTCGTCACGCACGCTCACCTAGAGCGCGGCCTGCTCGTCACCAACTGGGGTGGCGCGATCAGCCGCGTCGTCGCAGAATGCGCTCTTTTGCACACCCTCGCATGCCTACGGCGCTCGACGCGTTGGACGCTCAGCATGCACCAACAAGGCGCTTGGAAAAACGGCCTCACTGATGCCGCCTCGCTCTTCGAACGCCGCGTCGGCATCCACGGCTTCGGCCCCGTCGCCCGCGAATTCATCCGGCTCATCCGCGCGTTTAATTGCCACGTCTCCGTCTTCGCGCCCGATGTCGACTCCACCCACGAACGCGAATTCAACCTCCGCCGCGCCCCGTCACTCGAATCCCTTTTCAGCCACAGCGACGTCCTGATCGAGCTCGCACCGCTCATCCCGGCAACTGCCGGCATCGTCACCGAAAAACTTCTTCGCCTACTCCCGCCTGGCGCCGCCTTCATCAACGTCGGCCGCGGCGGCGTCGTCGACGAAACCGCCCTCATCCGCGTCGCCCGCGAGGGACAACTCCTCTGCGGCCTCGATGTCTTCGCCCACGAGCCCCTCGCGCCCGATCACCCACTGCGCGGCTTGCCCAATGTCTTCCTCACGCCCCACTTCGCCGGCCCCACCAGCGACCGTTACACGGACGCCACCGCCCACGCCCTGCGCAACCTCCGCTCCTTCACCCAAGGTCTCCCGCTCGAAGCCCTCGTCACCCCCGAGGTCTACGACCGCTCGAGTTAAACCCGCCCCTCCATCCATGCGCGCCGCCTACTTTAAAAACCTCCTCGCCGCCCTCGCCCTCACCGGCGCCACGCTCACCGCGCAGGAAAAACTCCCCGACGAACGCGCCCCGCTCGCTGCCCAACCACCCGCCACGCCCACGAGTTTACCCGGCGCTGAAACCCATTTCTACCGCACCGGCGCTTCCGCGCCCATGCGGCTCTTCGTCTTCAAACCCGCCGGTTGGACGGCCCAAGACAAACGCCCCGCGCTGATTCATTTCTTCGGCGGCGGCTTCACCCACGGTGTTCCCACCCAAGCCGTCGGCTGGGCCAAAAATGCCGCCCAACTCGGTCTTATCGGCATCGCCGCCGACTACCGCGTGAAAGAACGTTTCCCCACCGATGCCACCGCATGCGTCGCCGACGCCCGCGCCGCCGTCCGCTGGTTGCAGGAGCACGCCGCCGAACTAGGACTCGATCCGGCGAAACTCGTCGTCAGCGGCTCCTCCGCTGGTGGCCACCTCGCGCTCTGGACCGCAATCACCGCGACACCCCTCAGCGGCGATCCCGCCGAAGCCCCGCTCCAAAAACCAGCCGCCCTCATCTTGATGAGTCCAGCCTGTGACAGCTCCGTCGCCACCGGCCAACGCGCGGAGCGTTTCGGGCCCAACCCTGACGCCTACTCCCCCCAGCAACACCTCGACGCAAAGATGCCGCCCACGCTGCTTTTCCACGGCGACGCCGACACCATCGTGCCGTTTAAATACGCCGTTGCGCTCGATGAAAAACTTCGTGCGACCGACAATGATTGCGAATTTGTACCCATGCCAGGAGGTGGCCACGGCTTCACCCTACCCGAATGGAAAGACCAAGCTCCAAAACGCATCAAGGCATTCCTCCAACGCCAAAAGTTGATCCCGTAAAAATCCCGCGGCCGAATCTTAATCTGTCGATAAATCATCGCTCCACTCCAACCCTGCCGACATCGGGAAGATCCCATCTTCGAGAAAATAACAATACAGGACCAAACCCTATTGGGTCAAAGCGAGTTTGGGGACACCACGGGCAACGCGTCGTGGCGCGACGCGCGCTGGCATTTTATCCGCGACCAAGATAGGACCGATGAGTCTTACGATATCAGCGGCGTGCAGCGCGGCCAGTGCAAGGAGCAGCAGGGAGGGTTGCGGCGGGTGCTGCGTTTCAAGGTTCAATCAGCTGCTTTTGATTCGCAGAGATCACCTTTACCTTTGCGGCCCATTTGATGCCTTCGAGCACATGCTGCCGTGCGAACGGCGTGCTCAGGGAGCGCAGGTCGTGGCCGAACTCGGTGTAGAAGAAGCGGCCGCCGGTCGCGGTTTCGTGCGTCCAGGCGATGGGATGATCCGCGCCCATGGGCTTGCCGTTACGGGTTTTGAAGTAATCACGCACAGGCGTGTAAGTGGTCTCATCCACGCGCATGAGGACGTTGAAACCGGGCTGGCCGGTGACGGCGTGGTCGTGATTGGTCCAATCGGCTTCGATCCAAAACTCCGCAGGTTGACCTTTGACGGAGGGATGATCTTTCGCAGCGGGCTCAATGGAGACCTTGGCTTTGCTAAAGTCGGAATCGCTATTGAAGTCGCAACCAGCGAGCGAATTCAGCCAAGGCCATTTTGTTTGATACACGAGCGCGGCGTGCAGGCCCACGACACCTTTGCCTCCCTCGGTGAACCACTCTTCCACAGACTTGCGCTGCTGCTCGGGCAGCACCTTGTCGAGTTCGTTAGCGTTATTCAGAACGAGCACGTCGTAGCGACTGAGTTCCTCAGCGCGCAAGTCTTTCCAATGCTCGGTCACGTCCACCTCGAAGCCATTCTCATGACCGAGCAACACGAGCCAGCGATTGATCTTCGGTGTGTCGGGGTGACGATAATAGCCGGAGTTGGAGTAGACTAGCACCTTCAATCCTGTGCCCTTGGGCGCGGGTGCTGCGGATTCATGACTGTGGGCGATGCTGGCGAGCAGGAATAGGGAGAGGATGAGAGGCTTCATGTTAATGGGGCGTGTGAACGGATGAGATGACCGGAGAATACTTAACGTGATTCTGTGCGGGCTGTTTTTGGCCCATCGTGCCTCTGGTGGAAGAAATCGAAGTCCGCGTGACCGCCTTCTGCTGAAGATGATAAGTTGTAGGAGAACAGGCCAATCTTAGTGCCCTCATACCACGCGGTGCGATAGGGATAGTCGAGATCACCCAGCGGCTCGTAGTGTTCACCGTCGAGGCTGTAAAACATCGTGCCTTTGTAGAGACGGTGCTCGAGCTTCAACCAAAGGGTGTCTTGTTTGAGTTCGGGACCATCGGTGAACGCGCCCGGTCCGGAAGTGGCGGTGCCTTTGGCAAAGCGGATGCGTTTGGTGCCGCCCTCTTTGGCGACTCCGATCCACGTGTAGTCGTCGATCATCGTGCAGAGTCCGGCGCATTGGCCATCTATCATGTTCGCGGTGTCGAGCTTCGTGACGATGTCGGACATGGCTCCGTAGAGTCGCTGTACGATCGTGTTGTAGGCAAAAAGAAGATGGCCCTCGCGATAGGTGACCTTCGTTCGGCCAAACTGGGAAACACCGCCTTGGGTGTCCAGATGCCGCGCCGTCAATCGAAGATGTCCCGGCCTCGCGGTGAGCGACCAGCGCGAGTCGTCGGGGTCGTGGTTCCAAGCCCATTGGCCGCCGAGCGTGGTCGCATCAAACTCATCGGAAGGATCCGCCGCGTTGATGGGTTGAATCGGCAGCGCGGGCTTGGCGTAGGGCTCGCTGAGGCCCACAGGTTTGCCGATTCCATCACCCTCAGCATCAAGGCCGATCCATGGCCATCCGTCAGCCGTCCAGCCCGCAGGCTCAAGATAGAGACGTCGGCCATAGGGGGCGAAGAGATTGTAGTCGTGATGCAGGAAGGCCCAGCGGTCGCCGCTGACTTCGATTAGCGATCCCTGCGCGGCATTGATGTCGGCCTTGCCTGCGTGAAAGATCCTTCGGCTCTCATAGGGACCGTAAAGCGACTTGGAGCGATAGACGTATTGCGCTTTGTCTTTGTTCTTACCGGTGGAAGCGACAGAGATATAATAGAAGCCGTTGCGCTTGAATACCTGCGGCCCCTTCGGCGGGATGTCGTCAATCAAGATGGTGCCTTGGTCCACGATGGCATCGAAGGTGTCGTTCAAGCGATAGATCCGCAGCGCCCCCGGATTGCCCACCAGAAACAAATAGCCTTTGCCATCATCATCCCAAAACGGACAAGGGTCTTCGAAGTCGCCCACGATATTCTCCGAAAGTCTCACCGGCTGGCTCCACGGACCTTCTGGCGCAGTAGCCTTGCAGATAAAGCCCCGGTATTTCGTACTCCAGTTGAACATGTAATACGTGCCGCGAAAGAACCCCACTTCGCCATCCTGCGATCCAGCGGAACACGCCTTGCCAGGGAAAGTGAAGTCCGCATGAACTGCGCCGAGGCGCGAATAGATGCGGCCTGCATGCGTCCAGTTCACAAGGTCTTTCGACGCAAGCAGCGGCATGCCCATGAAGTGATGCGAGGCGCAGGTTAGATAGAAAATATCGCCTGCCTTGAACACGCACGGGTTGTTGTAATCCGCCCACAAAATGGGATTGCGATAAGTGCCATCGCCCTGATCGCCCCAAACGGGGTTAGCGGCGTGGAGCGCGGCCAACGGAGTGAGGAGGAAAACGCTGAGAGCTATGAAGTGTTTCATCGAGCGGATGTCTTTTGCTGATGCAGTGACTGTAATGCCCATGAGAAGAGTGATGAGCGCTTTCATAAACTAATACCGATCGACCATTCCGATGGCAGGGTCGCAGAGAACGTCGGACATCGTGGGGTGCGCATCTGCTTGCTCCGGATCTCCGTTTTGGATTGTGGTCCATGTTGGCCAACATGTGGATAAATCGACAGGTCCGGTTCACTAAGTATTGCGCGAGTCACGCTACAGAAGTCATTAGGATCATGGTTCAATGTTTCGGTAATTGCGCTTCAATGGATTTGGCCACAACGCCGCCAAGAAAATCATAGCCCTTGGCGTTAAAGTGTACGTCGTTTGGATTCTGCATTGCGGCCAAGTTCGGTGTGATTGCAGTAAAAAGATCATCGGTGGCCACGCTGAGTAGCTTCATTACCGCCGCAGCCGTCTGGTTGTGTTCCACAATAGATGAGGCGGTTTGCTTTTTCTCAAGGTCGTCGGGGATGGGAGTGGTGCTGGCCCAGATGAGCTTGGCACCAGTTAACTGTAGACGGGTGATAATTTGAATGAGGCGTTTTTCGTAGTCAGCGAGCGGAGTGGCGCGGTCGTGGATACCGAAGTTAAAGTGAATAACGTCCCATTTAACAGGGCCGGCGGAGGCGAGCCAGGTTTCTAATTTCTTAAGACCATTAGCGGTAGGGCCGCAGTTTTCTGGAGCACGGTGAACGTTGGCTTTTCCGGCGAGGGCGGCGCGGACGGAGAGAGTATAGCCGCGCGAGACGGAGTCGCCGATCAAAAGCACGTACGGAAGCTTGGGGTCGTCGACGACAAAATCCCATGCCGAGGAGGTTCCTTTGACGAAATCGCGTTTGTGGATTGGGAGGTAGAAACCGTTACCAAGATTTTCCTGCAACGTTTTTTCCCACACCTGGCGCTCGGGCGAGAGCGTCGCCACCTTGATTTGATAGAGGCCGTCGATACGCTGATCTTCAGCGGCTTTTTTGGCGGAAGCTTCGGCTGCGTTGGTGGGCTCGGCGGCCGGGAGCACCGAAGAGGTGGTGAAAAGAAAAAAGGCTAAGAAGATATGGAGTTTCATGGAGCGAAAGGACGCAGATCAGAACAGTATCGTAGCGGCGAGCGTATAGCTGCGCGGGGCCTGATACCAGAAGCTGTTCGGGGTAGTGACGCGGGACGGATTAGTGACGTCGCCACTAGGCGGACGGAGAATAGTGCTTATATGGCGTGGAGCTAGCTGCGGTAAGAGTTATGGAGATGACCGGCTTAATTAAATTTCTCATTCTCGTCGACATGCCTTATGTGAGAAAAGCGCCAGATTTCGGACGAGTATTTGGTTTTTAAATATGAAGAGGTTGGAGGGGAAATCCGAGCACCCCTAAGCGGGAGGAAATCGCGAGCCCTTAGGATATTAATGTGTCGGTTGCGGGATGAGAGTCGTGAAACTTGGACAAAGCACGGCGGGCCCAGCGGTCCCGCCCTACCCTCAGACCCGGCCCTACCTTCGGACGCGGCTCGCCGGTTTAGCGCAGGGTTTGGAGGTAGCTGAAGAGGTCGCTCACCTGTTCGGGGGGCATGGCTTCTAGCAGGCCTTCGGGCATCAAAGAGCGGTTCAAGTAACTTGTCGCGCGGATCTCGCTGCGGGCGATGCGGCGATCTTCGGCACCCGGCGTGCGCAAGACCAAGGCTTCCGGCGTCTCGTTCGCCAAAAATCCATCCTGCACGGCGCCGTCTTTCAACACCACGCGGTAGGTCCGGTACGCGCTCTCCATCGCCGCACTCGGTGTGAGGATGTTGCGCAGCAGGGCCTCGACGCCGGTATTGCCGATACCATCAAGCGGCGGCGCGATCTGGCCGCCTTTGCCGCCTTGCTGGTGACACGCGAGACAAAGGGAGGTGAACGTTTGTTTACCTTGCTCGACATTACCCGCGCGCTGCGCGAGGGCACGGAAGCGATCAAATTTCTCCGCCTGCGCCGCGGCGGCTTTCACCGTGAGTAACACTGGGGCATCGTTCGTGACCTCGGCTCGCGCCTCGCCTTTTAAAAGACCCCAATTCGCTCCTGCCCACACCTCGACTAAACCCGCGGACCGATTCGCCCCGGCGACGTCGGCCAAGCTGCGGTCGAAATAATCACGCACTTCCTGCGGCGTGCGCGCGAGTTTCCACACGCGATATTCCGCCAGCCAACCCGCCGTCGTACCGCTCGCGGGGTTGAGCCGGCTGCGGCCGACATTCGCGCCCACAAACACCGACTGGCTCGGGCCCGCGCTCGTGGCTTCGAGTTCGCCATTGATGTAGAGGCGGAAAAAACCGGCGGCGTCGCGCGTTACAGCGTAGTGCGTCCAGACCTCGGGCACGGCTTTTTTCTTGGCCTGCACGACGTCGTTGGCTTCGCCGAGCCACACGCGGAAACGTCCATCGAAGAAATTAAAATCCATCACGCCCGGTAGCCCGAGCAAGCCGTCGCGGTGATCAATACCCGCGTCCAGTTTCGCCCAGCACTCGACCGTAAACGGCCCCGCCAACGTGAGCTGCGCTTCAAGAGAATCACCGGGGCCGCCGGGCAACCGCAGCACGCGTTGGGCATCGCCGCCAAACTCTTGCCACAACGCCGCCAGAACGGCGTCGTCCGGAATTTGCCGCTGAAGTTTTTCCACGGCTCCGACGCTGACGGCCGCCTTCGCCACCGTGCCCGCACGCAAGCCGGCAACGACGGCCACTGCACCCGCGGGATGCAACGCGAGCCGATCCAGAGCCGCCCGACGCTGCGCCACGTTGAGCCCAGGCAACAACCCCATCAATTGCGCAACCGCCGCCGGACTGGGCAGCGCCCCGAGCGCGGCCAAGGCTTCGTCGCGCAACGCGGGATCCGCGGATTCGCGCGCGAGTCGAGCGAAAATCTCGAAAGGGCCGGCGTGGTTTTCGCGCAACGCTCGGACGGCGGCTAGGAGCGCGGGCGCGGTTTCTTTGGTTGGTTCACGCGTGAGTACAGCCGCCAATTCCGTCTCTGCGGCAGTGAGCTTGAATGCACCGGCGACTTGGGCCCCGAGGGTGAGATCGGCAGGCGCGGGGCCGGCGAGGAGTATTTTCGACGCCGAAGTGAGCGCGAGCGTAAGGGGCGTGGCGTCGATACTCGTGCGCATTGCAAGCAAGGCGCGCAGCACTGCGGCGCGTGAACCGGCTTGGCTGAGGGCCGCATTGAGCGTATCGCGTGCGGCAGGCTCGGCAAAATGCGCGGCGAGCGTACGAACTTCTTCGTCGCTGAGCGGACGGTTTAAAGCGGGCGCCATCTGCGCGAGTCCGAGAGCGGCAGTTTTGCCGCCGAGAGCGAGCGTGGCGAGGAGCCGATTTTCCAGCGGCAAGGTGCGACCCTCGGCCGATTCCAATAACGAGGCCGTGGCGGCTGGATTCACTTCCATGGCCCAGCGCGCGAGGTAGCGCTCAAACTCGCGTTCGTAGCGTACCCAATCGTTGCCGGTCGTAAGCGAGGCGCCACCGAGGCGCGCCGCGAGGGCGATGACGCGAGGGCTGGCTTGAGGGATGCGCCGCAACGCATCACCAATCGCGGCGCGTACGGCTGGGCTAAAATCGGTGAGGAGCGGCTGAGCGAGCGCGAGTAGATCGGCTTCCGCACGCGGATAAGCGCCAAGAAGACGCGCAGCTTCGTGGCGGAGCGTGGGCGCGGGATCGGTCGCGAGGGTTTGCAGTAAGGAAGTCGTGAGGGGCTGCAAACTCTCGAGCGCCCAGAGCGCGGCGAGGCGGCGATCATTGGGCGCGCGGCGGTCGGCGGCAAGGTCGGCGAGGTCGGGCGCGAGCGCGGTGGCGCGGCGATCGACGAGTTCGAGCCAAGCGAGGCGCGAGACCAGGGCGTTGGGGCCGCCGAGTTGGGCGAGGAGTGCGCGGTCATCGAGACGCGTGAGATCGGGCGGCGGCGTGCGGCTTTGCTCGACGTGACGCACGCGCCAGATGCGGCCGCGGGACTTGTCGCGATCAGGGTGCGTGCGGGGGACTTCGTTATGAGAGATAATTTTGTTGTACCAATCAACGATGTAGAGCGCGCCATCGGGACCGAAGTGGATCGCGACGGGACGAAACCATTTGTCGGTAGTGGTGATGAAATCGGGGAGTTTCTCGTAGCGGTAACGTGGGCCATCGGGCGTGGCGCGGACGGCGTTGATCGTGTTGGTGATCGGATTGGCGAGGAAGAATACCTTCGAGCCATCGGCGGCGGGCGCGCCGTAGCGGCGGAAAAGGCCGTCGCCATCTTCGGCGAGCGCGAGGCCACTGAGACCGGTCCCGCCCATCTGTGCGGGCGGGAGTGGCGGCGGCATGAGCGGTTGATAAGGGCGCAGGCGGTCTTTGGAACCTGTGGCGACCCAGATGCCCGGCTCGTAGGGAATGACGGGGTAACCGATGTCATTAGCCTCCTGCATGAACGTCTCCCCTTCGCGGGAAGTGACGAGGCCCCAGATATTATTGGGGCCGGCGGAGAGACTTTCGAAGCTCGCGCCTTCGGGCGTGAACCGGCCGAGTTTGCACTGGTTAAACGGAATATCTGTGGCGCCCGTGGCGAACGCGCGGCCATCGGGGCGGCGGACGCTGGAGTAATTAAAAAGACCCTGCGCGAGAAAAATCTGGCCGCCGGGTTGACGAAGAAATTGATGGGGGAAAAGATGCGAGTCCTGCGTGCCGAAGCCAGTAAGGATGACGTCGTGGCGGTCGGCGCGGCCATCGGCGTCGGTGTCGTGATAGAGGCGCACGTCGGCGCCGTATTGGACGAAAGCGCCGTCTTTGTAGGGCAAGAGCCCGAGCGGCATCACGAGACCATCGGCGAACACGCGAGGCGGCGCGGTGATGGCCGCTTGGCCGGGCGCGGGCGCTGCGTAAGGCGCATCGAAGACGACGACTTTATCGCGACCACCAGCGGCGAAGAGCGCATCGGAGGCGAGTTTTTGTTCGTTACCGTCGACGGGATATTCGAGGGCGGTCATCGACCAGAGCCTCATACGCGCATCCCAAGTGACGGTGATAAATTTGCCGAAGCCGACGGTCTCGGCGGCGACGAGTTCGATTTCAAATCCCGCGGGCACGGTGAAGGAACGCCTTTGTTCCTCAGGCGTACGCGGGCCACTGGAAACGGCGTTATAACTGATGTCGCGGGGCGCGGGCGCGGCGGCGGGCGTGGACGGCGCGGGCACGACGATGGATTTTATCGCAGCGGGTTTCGCTGCTGCAGCAGGCTTGGGCGCGGGGGGGGTGGGATGGCCGACTTGGTCCCAAGTCGGCGCACCGGGCGTGGGTGGGAGTTCGTCGATCACGATGTCCGTAAACTGGGCGAGCGCGGGGCCTCCGCTGTGAATCTGAAGGCCAATGTGCCCGTCTAGGGCGATGGTCGGATCGGTCTCGGTGTAATCAAGCGCGGCCACACCGTTGAGCCATGAACGCAGGCGCGGGCCTTCGACGCGGATGCGGTACTCGTTCCAATCGCCAGGGCGCACCGCGGCAGCGACGGCGGCGAGTTGGGCGGATGCGGCGATGACTTTGTTACGACGGGATTCGTCGTAGAGTTTACCCCACCAACCGTCACCGGCATCGACTTGATAGCCGGACATCTCGGTGGATTGTGGAACGCGCAAGCTGCGGAGCTGCACGCCGCTGTTGATGAAGCCAATCTTTGGGTCGCCGGTGAGTTTGATTTTCAGTCGCAGCTCGAAGTTTTGAAACGAGCGGGTGGTCGCGAGGAACTGGTTTTGCGGAATCTTTGTGGTGGCCGAGCCGCCGGTGATGGCGCCGTCCTGGACGCTCCACCATTTTAAATCGCCCTCCCAACCGTCGAGCGTTTTGCCGTCGAAAAGTTCGGTGGCGCCGAGGGCAAGCGGGGTAAGAGAAACAAGGAACGAGACCGCGAGGCGGGGTAGCCGGGTGAGCATAATTAGGGAGGTGAAGAGGCAGCGAGATGAGCGAGGAGGGTTTGGGCGCAGGCGCGGGCGAAGACGGGGTCGTTAATGGCGACGTCGTGTTCGACGCAGGCGATACCGGCGCGCAAGTGTGTGCGGAGCGATGAAAAGAGCGCCGCATCGGCCGCCGGATTGTGAAATGGCTGTCCGGCGGCGCTGATAATGCTGATGGCGCGGCGCGGGATCAGCACGGTGACCGGCGCGGTGTAACGATTGATTTTCTCCGCAATAATCCGGCCGAGCTCGGTGCATTCGGCGGGCGTCGTGCGCATCAGCGTCACCTGCGGGTTGTGTTGGTAAAATGTGCGGTCGGCGAATTTCGCGGGCACGCTGGCGCGTTCGCCGAAGTTCACCATGTCGAGGCAACCGGGCGCGATGATGGCGGGAATGTGGGCGCGCGCGGTGGCGTCTAGGCGTTCGAGACCAGCTCCGAGGACACCGCCGACGAGTTCGTCGGCCCATTCCGTCGTCGTGACGTCGAGCACGCCGGCAACGAGGCCGCTGGCGATGAGCGATTCCATCGCTCGACCGCCATTGCCGGTGGCGGCGAAGACGAGGACTTCGTAGCCGGCAGCTTCGAGAATTTTTTTTGCCTCGGTAACGCATGCGGTGGTGTTACCAAACATGCTGGCGACGATGAGCGGTTTCTCCGTTGCCGGAGAAGGCGTGGTGCGGCGGGCTTCGGCGGCGGCGACCATACCGCAGATGGCGCCGGCGGCGTTCTCAAAAATCACGCGCGACACACGGTTGATGCCGGAAACGTCAACGATGGCGGGCATCATCGTGAGATCAGTGGTGCCGACGTAAGGTGCGGTCTGGCCGCTCGCGAGCGTAGAGACCATAAGCTTGGGAAAACCGATCGGAAGCGCGCGCATCGCGGCCGTGGCGATCGCGGTGCCCCCACCGCCACCGAGGGAAATGATGCCCTGAATACGACCGGCCACGGCGAGCGAACTTACGAGCGCGGCGGCGGCGCGGCTCATAAACGTGACGCATTCGCCGCGGTCGCGCCGCGTGAGTAGGGCCGCGTAATCCGGCTCGCCGGCGGCGCGGGCCACGGTGTCAGCGGAGATGTCAGCCAGCACCGTCGGCGCGGCGAGCGTGCCGACGTCAATCAACAGCGCGCTGAAACCGGCGCGCTGAATGGCGGCGGCGAGAAATGTGTGTTCGGGGCCCTTGGTGTCGAAGGTGCCGAGGACGGCAATGGTGGCCATGGCGGGCGGGGGCCGATGAGTAAAACCGACTTATTTCTTGGCCGCCCACTGGACAGCGTTGGTGAGAAGCGTCTTGAACGCGGGCAAATCGTGCACGCGACCGTCGTGGCCAATCGTGAGGCCGACGACGCGAGCAGTGGGATGCGCAGTAATCCAGACAACCGGATGCGGAGCTTTGAATTTCACTGAAGGCGAAGTCTGGGCGAGCACCTCGATGGCGGCGGTGCCTGCGGGAATTTTTTCAGGCTCGGCGTTGATGTAGTAGAGCTCGTCTTCGACTTCAAAACTAGCGGGCACGCCGCGCAGAATCGGATGCGCGGGCTTTAAGGCGTTGACGGAATATTTTGCGATCTTGTCGTGGCCACGCGCGCCGCCGCCGACGATCTGGGCGTTGAGTTCGGGCCATTCAGCGTAGCCGTACCACGTGCCGGGGTGGTGCATGACGATACCTTTACCCGCGGAGGCGAAGGCAAAGAGCGCTTGGCGATAGGCGGGTGTGTCGAAAAACTTCCGGTTCACGCTGATGACCGCGACGTCGGCCTCGGCGAGCGCGGTGGCGGCTTGGTCACGGTCTTCGGTGTAATTCACGCTGTAACCGGCGGAGCGGAGCGTGGCGCGATCGGTGCCGCCGAAGAAATCGGCGAACTTGTGCGAACTGCCGCCACCGATAAGAAGAACTTTGGTTTTACCCGCTTCCCAAACGATAGGGGTGGGCTCTGGCAAGGGGAAGTCGCCCTTGCCGCCGGATTTCGGTTTGAGGTCAACGAGCGCCGCGGCCGCGGCAGCAACGGGTTGAGTGGTCGCTGCGACCGGCGTGGCGTTGGCGGCGAGGTAGGCAATGATGTCACGGAGGCCTTCGGCGCCGAGGGCTTCAAAACCTTCGGGCATGAGGGAGCGGCGGGTGTTTTCACGCGTGGCGATGTCGGCGAGCTTGATCTCGGTGTCGCCGCCTTGGTTGCGCAGCGTAAGGCTGACGGTGTTTTCGTTTACGATGACGCCCGTGGCGGTGTCGCCTTTCTTCGTAGTGATATTCCACTGCCAGTAATTCGGCTCAACTTGGCGGTTGGGGTCCACGATATGCGTGAGCAATTCGGCGGCGCCGTGCGAACCGATGCCGGCAAGCGGCGGACCTACGTCGCGGAGGCCGACATCGCCGAGTTTATGACAGACGGCGCACGCGGCGGCGAAGAGCGCGCGGCCTTTGGCGGCGTCGCCGGGTTTCTGCACGTCAGGGAGGAGCTTCGCGATGAGCTCGTCTTTTTGCGGCGTGGGCGGATTGGCGATGGCAAACACCGCGGCGGCTTCGATGGTGACCCGGGTGTTGGGGTGCGTGCGGAGACGAGCGACCTCGCCCGGGCCGAAGGCGGCGGGGCTGATACGGTTGTCTTTAACCGCGGCAATGAGGGCGCGAGCGGTGGTGGGATTTTTAAGAATCTGATCGAACACGAGGCGTGACTTTGAACGCACGAAAGCGGTCACCAACATGTCGGCGGATTCTTGCGCGGGGAGTTCGCCGAGGGTGACGAGCAAGGACGTTTTAATGGCATCCGAGATTGTGGCGTCACTGAGCAACGTGATGATTTTATTGAGCGCATCGGGGCGCTGCGATGGGAGCGCGAGGAGCGAGAGCGCGATTTCGGCACGACGCGCGGCGGGCGTTTCGGCGGCGTTAAAATCGGCGAGGAGGCGGCGCACGGCCTGATCCATGGTGGAGGTGAGAGCGCCGGATTTGTCGGTCTTGGCGGCTAACAACAGTGCGGGCGCAATGGTGTCGGGGGCGGCGATGAGCTGGGTCAAGGCCGCGCTGGTGGCGGCGTCGTGGGGAAGAAGTTTGTCGGCGATCTCGATAAGGCCGCGCAAGAAACTGGCCGCGATGGGACTGGGTCGGGACGCAGCGGCTTGGATAAGGCGCGCGGTGTCGGCGGGAAGCGTGGAGGGAGCGATGGCAGCGACAAAAACGCCGAGTGCCGCGGGGCGGTCGCCAGAGAGAGCTTGGGCGAGGTAGGCGGCGGCGTTGTCGGTGGCGCCGGCAATGAGCGCGGATTTGGTCCAGTCGTCGGTTGCGGCGACAAATTCGGCGAGGATGGCGTCGCGTTGCGCGGGGGTGGCGGCTGTTGCGGCGGCTTCGAAGCGGCCGAGCGCGGGGCTGCCCATGGGCCGAGAATGTGCGGCGAGTTGCGGCGCGGCGGGAAAATTTTCCTGCGCGAGACGGAGCGCAGTTTTTTTAACGTGCGCGTTGGGGCTGCTTTCGATGGCGCGGAGGAGGCCGGGGAGGTCGTTGCGGTCGAGAGCGACAGCGGGGAGGACTTTGGCGTCTTTGTGCTGTACGCGCCAGATGCGGGAAAAGTAGTGGTCGCGGTCAGGCCGGACGGCGGCGTTGGACGGGCTGTGCAGCGGACCGCGGGTGTCGTTGTGGATGACGGCTTGGTTATAGAAATCGACAACGTAGAGAGCGCCATCGGGGCCAACGCGGTTTTCGATGGGGCGGAACCACAGATCGGTGCTGCGGATAAATTCCATTTCTTCGCGGCCCTTTTCTTTTTCGACGCTGTAGCTGACGCCATCGCGGCGGACGAATTGGTGGTGGATGATGTTAAGCGTGGGCTCGCCAGTGAAGTAGCTGTAATTCCATTTTTCGGGCCAAGCACCGCCCTCGTAAATTGCGCAACCGGCAGCGGCGGTGAAGCGGCCGACTTGGTCAATCTGAGAATAGGCCTGCTCGGGCCAGGTCATCGCGGGGAACGTGAGTTGATTGGTGATCATGCCTTTCCAGGACGTGACGCCGGGGAGTTTGCCCTTGGACAAAATGCTCTCGGGTAGAACGGTGTGGAAAAACACCGTGCCGCTCGTGGGCTGCGTCCAAAACACCTGACCATCCCAGGTGAGATCGAGGCCCCAGGTGTTGCCATTACGACTGCTGTATTGCTCGAAGGCAGAACCGTCGGGCTTGAAGCGCACGACGCCCGAGCCGTCAGGGCCGAATTTTTTCGAGCCGTCGCCTGAAGTGACGTCGCCGCGCGAGTAACCGTGCGTGGCGTAGATCCAGCCGTCGCGGCCCCAGCGGAGATTGTTAATGACGGCGTGGGTATCGTTGATGCCGAGACCGGTGTAGATTTTGGTGCGCTTGTCGCAAACGCCGTCACCGTTGGTGTCTTCGAGGTACCAAATATCGGGCGAGGTGGCGGCGATCACGCCGTTACGATATAGGACGAAACTGGTGACGAGCTCGAGTTTATCGGCGAAAGTTTTCTTCGTGTCCATGATGCCGTCGCCATCGGTGTCGGTGAGAATAGAGATGGAATCTTCGGGATCGCGCTCGGTAACGAAGGGCTTGAGGGAACCGGAATCTTGCCAACGCGCGGGGGCGTTGGGGACGCGCCGGCCGTTGGGATATTCGGGTGTCTCGCAGACCCAGAGGCGGCCGCGTTCATCCCAGTCCATGTTCATAACCTTGTTGATGAGCGGCTCGGAAGCGACGAGGGCGATTTTGAAATCAGGATGAACTTGAATTTTGGCGGCAGCTT